>Ga0247610_10005039_pt1 | contig 13976 bp, 8 predicted proteins | sample 174DNAGHGhighgp2_FD_193483 | JGI IMG/M metagenome (GOLD analysis project Ga0247610, IMG submission 193483) | Sheep rumen microbial communities from Palmerston North, Manawatu-Wanganui, New Zealand - 1742 DNA GHGhigh gp2 | ecosystem: Host-associated > Mammals > Digestive system > Stomach > Rumen ... | reverse complement strand
GTGATGGAGAAGGATAGTACTATCAAATTTATCGACACCCATGGACAGGTGGTTATCAGCAACAAGAATTTCCGCTATCCTATTTTCTCTTATGGCTATCTCTTCTACGACAGCCTTTGCGCCATGACCGATGTGTCAGGCAAGTGGGGTATCATCGACAGGAAAGGCGAGTGGGTGGTCCTTCCCGAATACGATGGCATTGCCCATAGAGATCCAGGCTTCTGGTTGGTGAATAAAGGGGAAAAGAGAGGCTTGCTCGACAAGAAAGCTCTGCCTGTTATCCCTGTGGAATACCGGAATATTGAGGTGCTGGAACAAGGAATCTCCGTTGTCTTCAATGACTACACGATGTGCATGATGAACTACGATGGCTCACTCAAGTACAAGTTTGTCTGTAGCAGTATTGATGAGATCTATTATCCGACCTCAGAAACAAATAGAGATGGAGATGATATACATAAATTGGCTCCATGCAAGTCTTATTATACGTATGAAGGTCATTGTGGTCTGATGGGTCTTGATGGCATCCCTCTGACATTACCGCTCTTCAGTACTATAGCCGGTGTGAATGAAAACCTTTATTATTGCCAGTTCGATTATGCTGACCGTGGCATTCTCCTGGATGGTAGAGGCAGAGTGGTCAATGATGGCAATATTGAGGCAAAATAATCGGGTAAATAGAGATGGTGATGAATGGTAAAGTCAAAACAATGTTCGGCCTGATGGTAAGTATCATGGTCGGATTGCCATTACAAGGCTGGCGAGCATTGCTTAGAAGATGTGCCTGAAGTGTTCCGTTCTGAGGATGGGAGTACATACCATCGGGGCCTCCGACAGTTCCATGGTCTATTGTTCATCTATTCATGTGGTCATCTCTTGAATTTTGATGAAGCTCTGTTGAATAGCAGGGAGTGTTCAAACCAGTAATAGCCCGCACTTGTTCCTACTGTATTAAAAATTGTGGTCTAAAAATACTGTTTTTCTTTGATAAATGGAAAATAATTAGTAACTTTGAAGCCCAAAGGAAATAGTTTTCGTTTTAATGACAGAAATATGGATCAAATTTTGAATTATTTAAATCAGGAAACATACAAGAATCTTCCTGACTCTATTCGTGAATTAATAGATAATATGGTGGCAATTGAAGGCGGGACATTCATGATGGGGGCCACCCCTGAGCAGGGTAGCATGGCATGTGAGAACGAGAAACCTGTCCATCAAGTTACTTTGTCTTCTTTCTCAATGAGTCGTTACCTAATTACTGTGGGACAATGGTATGATGTGATGCAGGACGATGAACTGTTTGAGTCTCTGGATGCTATAGCTAATGACGATTTTGGCATGCCTATGACAGGCTTGTCTTGGAATCAATGTCAGGATTTTATTTCCAAATTGAATTCCATGACCGGTCTGAAATTCCGTCTTCCTACCGAGGCTGAATGGGAATATGCAGCCAGAGGTGGAAAATTAAGTCATGGGTTTAAATATGCTGGAAGTCCTTTCTTTGAAACTGTAGGATGGCTTGATGTCGAACTTCATTATCCTGGCCTAAAACAAGCCAACGAACTTGGGTTGTTTGATATGACCGGAAATGCTTCAGAATGGTGTGATGACTATTACAAGGAATACGATGCTTCTCCTTATATTAATCCAAGGGTAAAGTATGGCGCCATGCGTGTTATGAGGGGAGGCGGAACCGAAGAGACAGGTCGCATATCTTGGCGTCTTTCAAATCATCCAGACGGGTGTTTTATGGATGTTAGTTTCCGTTTGGCCTTGTGAGATGCAGAGACCTTAAAGTCTCCGCATAATACCAGACTAATGTGCGTGGCGGAAGTAACAATTATAGTTTCATATGCACTTTTTATTTAAAAAATAACTCTCTCTTACCTTATTTTACTTTTTATTTTGATGATTTTATTCCATTCTTTTCTAGCTGTCTCTTCACCAATTTCCTGCATGAGTTGGAAATTGTTCTTTCCGAAACTGGAGATGTCGAAGCCTGACAAATCGGGATGAAGATAGATATCGGCATCTTTGATGTTTGCTTCACGCTTTCTTCCGTTTGTGCCAATTTTGTTTAGGAGACTATTCCCTTTTTGTTCAAGATCAATAGCGATGACGATATTGGCTCCCATCCTCCTGACAACATCCACAGGCAGATTGTTCATCACTCCGCCGTCAATCAATTGTAAGTCTCCAATTTTCACGGGCGTGTAGATACCTGGTATTGATAGGGATGCTCGTATAGCTTTGGAAACGCTATCATTGCCAAGTACTACCTCTTTTATTCTTAGTGCATCAGTAGCAATGCATTTGAATGGGATACGCAAGTTCTTAAATGTCTGACATTGTTTCTTTGCTAAAAGGTTATCGAGCTTTTGTTGAACCACTTTACCTTTGGTGATACCAAGCACATTCCTGTCTTTGCTGTCATTATCCCCTCCATCAGTGATGAATTGCAGCCAATCGTTATTTTTGAATAAGGACTCAATCTCTGAAACAGAGTAACCAGCGGCATAGAGACCTCCAATAACAGCCCCGATACTTGTTCCAACTATATAGTGGGGCTTGATTCCGGCTTCCACGATGACTTTCAGCGCTCCAATCGCTGCGGCCCCCTTGGCTCCACCACCTCCAAGGACCAATCCTATTTTAGGCTTTCCGTCTTTAGGCACATACTCTGTAGAGATTTCCCAATGTCCATCTTTTCCAGGTATATCTGTGACATACCATTTATGGAATTCTACCTTGACAAATTGTCTCTGCGGTCTCACAAAGGCTTTGAAACGAACATTATCGTAAGTCTTACGAATTCCTAATAATGGAGTCCTTTATACGAATGAGTTCCCTGTACTTCATATTTGGTCTTTGCCTTGTTTGTCTTCATGGAGGTAATCTTTAGGCTCTTTTTGATATATTGCCGTTCAGGGAAACAGTCCTCATAACTTTTGCAACAGAAACTCTCCAAGAACGCCTTCATTAGGGTCTCATTGAAATCAGAAAACCGTGTGTTTACCTGATTCATATCATAGTCCACTGATGCTCTGCTGAAAGAACAGAGCGTCAATAAAGACAAAAATAACAGAATCGGGAATCGTTTCATATAATCTAACTAAAGTTTCGCAAGTGATGGCGCACCTGCATAATTTAACATAAAATAGGAATAAAAATGGCCTCGATGTTTGGTCAACTCACTGAAAATGAGTAACTTTATACTCGCCAAAGAATAAAGTTTAGTAATCTAATTACAAAATACTGAGGATGTCATTCCAAAGTTGGCATATGAGATACCAGAAAGCCCCCCAAACCTTTAGTGGCTGCCCTGTGTGTCTATTTGGGATGTAACAGAGAATAATAACGAGAAGATTCAGTAGCCGGAGTATCCAGATAAAAGAATACGCAAATGATTTGGGGAATTGCTTGATGTCAGTCTGATAATCACCTGTTTGGTCGTAAAAGCAAAACACGTGGAATGCCAAGGTCATTCCTATAATAATGTCAAATGCCATCAGTCCTTCATTTGCCACCAAAGAGCGTGTGGCAACAAGACTCCATAGAAAGAGCATAATCATGGTGAAAATCGGCAGGCAGTATGGTGAAAGCGTAATGATACCCTCAGCCCATTTGCCACCTGTCATCCAAACCACGCCGTTCTTCCTTTCTACATGGAATGAGAGGATTTTTCTCCAGCATATAATAGCAACAATGGCATGGGTCAGTTCATGTGAGAACACCTCCATAAAATCCAGATTGGAGTTGATGGTGTCATTGGGTTTCTTATATTTATTAATAAGGAAGTAAAACAGTATGTATGCTGCTATACCAACTCCTACCCATTGATATCTTTTGATGATGTCGAAAAAACGCAGGATGATAGACCATCCTTCGTAAAGAAGGAATACACCAAAAACAATCAGTATGACACCAAGTGTATTTAAGCTTATTTTTCTCATGTCTCTATATTTGTTTTTTATTCATCTTCTGATTCTTTTATTGCTGGGGTGTTCATAAGTCTGAGTTTGATAAGCCAAATAACAGGAACAGAAACATATCTTACACCTTCAACTTTTTGTGTATGGCATAGTAACTGTCCGTCTTCTATTTCAATTTCATCAGGATAGTAATGCTGTAACGAGTCGAGTTCATTCATTAGCATTTGGTCTGAAGGAATACCCATAGAAGCTCTTCTGCGAAATATACCAGGTCCTGAATAATTTAGCCCTTTCGCATTGACCAGTTGCGACAGACTATCCTGGCGTACACTAATAAATAGCCTTTCGTGCATAAGTTGCTGGTCAATGTTAACAGAAGGATATTCACGTTCCATACTTCCTATGAACCAGATAGATGTAAGTATAAGTATCACTCCCAAGAAACCAATAAACATAACAATCTTCCACCGGAGTTTGCTAATATTGTTCTTGATTACATAAATTATTGTTTTCATATTGATTCTGTTTTATTATTTGTTAACGAATTAATTAAGAGAGAAGAATTGATGGAATCCACTAGAGTTTATCACAGTTTGAACAACTCCGGTTTGGAAAGACTTTTTCAATCCCCTTGATGTAGTTCTTTTTAAGGTCTTATCTTGTGCAATGTAGATAACATAGAACTTAAGTGGTTTGCCTTCCGGTGTTACCATCTTACCATCCTTTATTCTAACCTGTTGCATATCTGCATTTGTGATAATGACAGCCAGCATGTTTGCTTGGTTATTGTTGTTGTTGTCAATAGTTCCAGTCTTGGCGTATACAAACAATCTCTGACAGGTTTCTAATGGCTCATTATCAATTTTCAAATCTTTTAGGTATTTCGCAGTTCCGCCTGTTGTGGCACATCCCCTCATACCTTGGAAAAATGACCTTTCAGCTTGTAGCATCTTTAAATAACCGTTTGGCACATTGTCATATGCAGGTACATTGTAACTTATATTGGATTGATAACGTTCAGGATTACTAATGGTAAATCGGAATTTGTTGTCAAGCAAGAACATACGACCGAACATCTCGGCCATTTTCAGTGGCGTTACGCTTACCACTCGTCTCATACCCAAAGTTATTGTCTTGATTTTCTGTGCATATGATAACTCTGCATCATTGGCACGTAAAGGGAAATCAATGAAAGAAGGCTCGGGAATAGCCCATGCCTCTGCTGGCATCAGCCATCGCTGACTCTTTTTCTTGTTGGATAGATTTTTGCTGCTGGCGCGTAGAATAGGATCAAGTGTCCATCGGTCCAGATAAGCTTCGTCCACAAGGGTCGGCTCGCTGTATACACCATAGTTGTCATAGAATCGCTTCATTAAGATGGGTTGTGTATCTGCTTCATTTGGAGCAAAGATTGCCCCAAATTTGACCAATTTTCCTGATACGCGCATTACTGGAAATTCTGTGCGACCATATTGCTCAATACTGTTTGCTCTTTTGAATATACCTTTCTGTAGGGATAATTCTGAAAAAGATCCTATAAAAGTAATCGCTGAGTTAAAGAAATTACTTGAATGTGTCAAATATTCTGCTATATCAAATTCAGAGTAAAGCAGAGGCTCGTCACCTAGTATTGTAGAAGAGAAATTATGCTCTCTATTTAAAAACTCTTTTTCTGCATAGCGATGAACAGATTGGTCAGCTGCCTTTCTTCCTAGTGATCCTACCAACCTGAAACTGTTCCATCCAGGATCAAAAGTACTGCTTACCGCTCCAAAGGTAAGTGGCTTGAGTGATGAACCGGGACCTATCGATAGTGGAAGCAGGTTTTGGTTGCCGTTCAGATTTCGCTCATCTGTATAATCAGAGAAAAGAGTTGAACGGTTTTGCACCTTAGCAATGCTTGCATGATCGTTGGGATTGATGCGGAAGAACTTGTCTCCATTGAATTCTGGCATAGCTAATATTTCCCCATCGCTGTTGCCCACAAAGACACTAAGATTGGCTTGCTTATATTTGTCATTTGACTCAGTGTTATAAATCTGTTCTCCTATTGAAGCAACATATTGGTAAAGGCTATCACTAAGGCCATAGTCAAGTGATATGACATGTGACAATGCTGTAGCTTGAGTATTGTCTGCTTTAATGGAGTCCTCCATCACGCTGCAGACATAATCGCTGTAGGGCTTCATCCAGAACAATGCTTTGCCAAGAGGATAAATGTGACGACGCTTACCATTAACCCAGATATTCTTGGCGAAAACATGATGCAGATCGTCGGGTAACCTGACGCTGACTTTATCACTGGTTTCAATAACTTTAGCACCATCTGTATCACTTAACCTTACGGTAGACCATAGCTTTTTATATGGTAACTCAACGGGTGCCCTCAGTTTTAATTGGAGCCTGATCGGATCGTAAGCACAGAAAAGGAACTGGTCTTTTTCTCCTTGCAGCCATGATGATGGTATACGTGCAATGTCAAAATGATCATAATGTTTCTGGTCTCCATATTCTTGACGATTTTGGCTGCCAACAAGTAGCAGGTTGTTGGCTTCTGCATCACTAGCTATAATATCGCCTCGCCAGAGAGACTTGTCCATGTCAATCTTGAAGAAGTTACTATTGATGTTAAATTGCAGATAGCCAGTGTCTCGGTCTCGACGTATATATATAATATTGCCTGGACTATTATTCTTGGCATAGTTGTTCATATATGCCTCTATCAGACTGTTGGTGAATGTCGCACCTTCAAACTTGTCAACATTGTCAATGCGAGCAAGAAGTGTGTCTAGCGTTACATTTTTAGACTGTCCCTTGTTTTGACGTGCAGAAGCTAAGAATGACTGATAGTCCGTCATCATCGCTGTAAAATCGTTTGTATTAAGCAGATGGGCGTTTTCTTGTGTTTCCGCTTTGTTTTCATTTTGGACAGCTTCTTTAAGGGCTTTGCCAGTACGGTTTACATATAGATGTGCGAGATGTAAACTTCGGTTCTCTATTTGGTAACTGGTAAATAGACTGTTTAATTCACGAATCAGCGAACGTTCTTGTGGTGTATAAAGTGAATCCTGTGGGAATACAAGCTGTAATGTTACCGAATCCGGACTCATTGCCAAGAACATGCTATTAGGTTTCCGGCGCATCTTACAGAAATCCATGATAGGGCGGTATAGGTTGCTTCCTGCTGTGACAAGGGGAAGTTTCGTTGTTTGGGACTCAGTTCCCGAATCAATGATGCAATCAGGTGACGGTATGTCTTCATGTTCCTCGTCAAGATTCAGATACACGTTATCATTGAAATCAGTAAATAGTTTCTGACCATAGAGGTTGTAGCCGCCTCTTGTGCTGAGGATAAGTCTATTATAAGCGTTGTTGTCCTGAATCTGATAATAGCGTAGCAGTGAGTTATGTACATGCAATACTTTCTTTACGCTGTTCAATTCAAGTTCATAGGATTCCACGTTTTTGTTTTTTCGGTCTTGTCCCTGATAGACATGCAAGAATATGCAGAATACAGCCAACAAACCTGTGAAGATAATGCTTAGCTTCTTTTCATTTTTGTTGAAGACCTTCGGCAATTCTTCCGGATCGGGGATAGAGAATAAACTTGCAAAAATGAGTAGGAAAAGCACATAGTAAATTGTCATTTTCGAAGTTATGGAGAGCATCGGAAAATCTTGCCCGAAGAAAATGAATTTGTTCGTCACAGACATCCATACGAAAATAGCTTGCATCAGAATAAGCAACAGAGCGCCAATGGCTATATTGTGTCTTGCTTCCTTCCGTAAAAGGTGGGGAGATTTTGGTTGCCACATGGCGATAGCACAAACAAGTAACATTAAGAGAATAATACCTGTAGCAAATGACATCCCGTGTTCGCCAATGCCAAATCGAAGGAATGACAGATCTGTAGTCTGAGCGCCCCACATTGCCCCTCTCTTGCTCATCGGTTGCATTTGGAAGTAAGGATCCTCACCTTGGGGACGGTTTTCATAATAGTGATCCAAAATCCACTGATTCTCTGACGTCTGACGGAAGCGGCTTATGTTGTGTGCATTGCTGACACGCTCATTATTAAGAATATCTTTCCAATCTTCTACCAAAACCTTAGTTCGATATCTTATATGGGTATAGTGACCATCAGGTCCTAATACATAATTGTATGCATGTGTCGTAGACACCAAAACAATACTAAACACAACACTAACAATCACTACGCCTATTGAATATATAGGCTTACTAAAGATCTTGTGATTGAAACTCTCGTCAAATCCCCAAAAGAGGAAAAGAATACCCAAAGCGCCAACGATGATAAATACTGTATTTCCTAACATAGGGTTGTTCATCATGGCTGCCACAATAGATGCACTAAAGTAGAAGAAACAGAGGATGGCAATGGTTCCACCCAGAACCAAAAACCACCAAATTTTTTTCGTTTCTTTATTGCGTAAGGCCCAACGTGCAAGGGATAGGTAATAACGGATAACACCAAAGAGCAGGAACATAACACCATAACCTGCATCAATGACAATAAGTAATATTAGGTGGGCAACGAAATTCAGTATAAAGGGAAATTGTAAATAATAGCGCAAATTGTCTTTGATATCTTCTGTATTTTCGGCTCTCTCTTCTATAAAGATATATGTGAGGTAAATGTCAAGCAAGAAATATGCCACCACAGGTAACAGAATCTGTGCACCTCGTGGTAAGAACATGCATGTTACCGGTTCTAATACTAAAGCAACCAATGCAGGTAACCACCTGCTTTTTAGAACTTGTGAGACAACTCGCAGATATTTGTGTCTATCAGCATTAACTGTACGTTTTGATGAGTTGGAATCTCTTACAGATTGAATAATTTTCCAATGATTCCAATTAAGTAAAATGAATTTTGCTAATGGTAACAACGCTAATATCCAAACAAGAAGTGTCGTTAAACAATGGTGAACTACTTTGTTATTTATAAACGAAATATATTCATGTCTGGAAATGTCCTCAAATGGAGGGAATACTGACAAACGCCAACACATGATATATCTTGTCGTGAAAAGTACCATGAGCAGAACAATGCATGCTATTTCTGTAATAGTAGGCATAATAATACGGTATATTTTGCCTTCCTTCAGTATTCTTTTTGTACTAAATAATATGGACAATGATGCTAATAGGAATATCCACAAAATAGTTTTAAAGAAAGATTTAGGCTGGAAAGCTGACTCGGATTTGAAATCAGTCAGTTGCAGGATGGCCTGTGCATTGTCTCCTGAATGACATGGTACGAGAAAGTCTTGGTTCGCCTCTACTATCTTATCATTTTCTATAGACAGACGCATTAATTCTTGGGTAGAACCTTTGGCATAAGAGATATTTGTAGTAAACATATTGTTATTTCCCAAATATTCTTTTTCACTTTCATTTCTATCTACCTGTGGCGCATTAAAAAGGATATTATAAGGAGAGATGTCTTTTGGATTACAGACTACAAAATCAGAAGAAGTGACGAGCATGTCCGTCTTGCTTCTCTCTGATGAAAGAGGGCGCCATTGAGGCAGATCAAAAAGCAGTTGCCCTTTCTGACTGAAATACATCCTTGGCGTTCCATTACTTCCAAATCCTATGAAAAATGGATCGCCGGGCATCAGTGTTGTCTCGAAGTGATGGGAATGTGCAGTTCCGCCTATAATAACAACCTCTTTATTATTTTGAACTTGCTCAACCAGATATTGTTGATTCCTAAACGATTTGTGCTTTCTACTTAGTTTAAGGAACGTTCGTTTAAGCCAGCCATAATTGCTTAGTGTAAAGGGCCCTTCCTCTGTACGATAATGTTCCCGCACAATATTGAAGGCCTCCATATTGTTACCAAAGACAGAAACCGTGTTAACAGGCATCAAGTCACTGATGGCATAACTTTTTTGTATCAATAGACCGCTATGAACCGTGTCAGAGCAGAGAATACTGTCTTTCCTATCGGTAACATTAAATACATAGAGCACGGAATCTCGTTCAGGGCCACCTATTATATTCCAACCAGGACTATTGGGTTTTTCAATGATTTTAAGTCTTAACTGGGTGCTGTCAACCGTGTTTAGGAAATTGATACCTTCGTTACCAATAGCAGATAGGGTCGTATTTTTATTGTAGTAAATAGCTGTAGCTCCATCCGTTTCTCCTTTTTCCCCAGTGAAGAAAGAACGGTTCATATCTGTCGCTGTCAGATGTATTCGTGTGACTTCTCCTGAGTCATTCTTCTGCAGCTCAAAGCGAATAGTTCCGGTTGTAGCCGTATCTTGCAGAAAAGCATCCGCATTTTGGCCAAAAAGCAATCCGCTTTCAGGGAGCTGATAGCCTTTCCATGCAAGTGCGTGATGGTTGATATTATAATAAACATCTCCTTTAGCCTGATAATAATTGCTAAACACCATCAATGATAATACGGCGATTCCCAAATAGGTCAACAATGCTATTGTGTGTGTAGGATTGGTTTCCTTTTTATTTGATCCGTCTGGCAATCTCGATTTGCAGAATAGTGTCATTGATAGTAAATAGAAAGCTGTTATGGCAAAATAGAAAGAAAGAGAAAAATAACTGGCCATGTAAAATATGGCTCCTATTATGATTGTCAGTAATGTAAGTAGAAAAGGAATAATGGATTTCATTGTCGCTGTTATTTTGAAATGCTAATACTATTATCTTTAGTTGAAGTAGAATCAATTAATAAAGAGTCTGGGAATAATGTGGCAGACGAAGTAGAATCTTTGTAGTATTGAGGAGATTGAATGGGTGTTGGGCTGATATTTGGCTGTTCAGCAATTTTCTTGATGTGTAACATCCCCCAAATCATGAGTCCAGGAACAACAATAAGCATGAAAAAAGATACCCATATAAGGAAATGATTTTGCTGCCACCATTTTTTCAAATTCCCTTCATTGCCTGATCCTATGAATACAAGATTCTCTTTGTCTTCTCCATCTACGTGCCATTGTTTTTCATCAACTCTAATAATGCTAGAATTCTCATCGTAAAAAGCAACAGGTGATTGAGGATTTTTATTCAGACAATGTACTTTGGGACTGCCAATGATTTTGTCTTCTACCACAATAATAGCTCTTAACGTAGCACAGATGTCTACAGCCCGCTGTCTTGAGAATTCCTTCGCTCCGTTGGTCTTCCCTTTTTCGACCAGTCTTTTATAGAGAGCATCAACCAGATCCTTCTGATAGTTGTTAAAGAAATCATATCTTAATTCTCCTTTTTCTTGGAGACAATTGTTTACCATCTTTTTGAGGACATCATAAGGAATCGTTGGCTGCCCTTTGGGGTCTTTCATCCAACGGCCTGAATAGCCATGGCTAAAAAAAACTACATACAGTGTACGCCGTTGACCAATTTTATATGTTTCTATAATGAACCTGCTCATGACTCTGCATTTTGTTGATATCTGAAACCTGAAATAAGAAAACGGAAATCAGTGACATTATGCTGTTGTAATTTCTTGACTAGACCTATTACTTCAAGAGGGGTCTGTAAAATATTACCATTTGGCAATGGAGCTTCCGCTGTTCTTATTTTCCATTGGTTTTCATCAAAAGTGATACTGTTCACATTTTCCTTTTGTTTCGAGGTCGCATTGAAGTCATTACGCCATACCGGCAGAAAATCTTTCAACCAATACCCCATCTCCAACAACAGGCGCATCATCTCTTGAGATTTGTCGTCCATATTATCAATGGTGATGCTGTCAGCCAATTCTTGAAATTGAAGATAAAAGGTGGTATAAGCTTTCTCTAAAAGCATTTTGTTTTCATCTGTCAATGTTTCTTTTTCTGTCTGAGCAATAGGAGGGACGGCTTTCTCTTCATCGAATTCGCCTCCGATTTCTTCTGGATAATCAAAAGTAGGGGTGAGTTTATCTACCAATAGACAAAGATCGTCCTTGGGCTGAATCATTTCATTGCGGAGGTTCTTTATCTGAAATGATAATTTCCTGTAAAACCATACGATTAGGATGGTTGATTCAAGTGCCAATGCTAAAGCAATGCAGGCAATACTTATTGTCAGGGTTTGTAAATCCATAGTTCTCTTTATTTTTAGTTCTTATTATACAGTAAAATCTTCATCCTCATTAATGATGCTTGATGCTTGATCTTGAGTTGTAGGATTATCATCTGCGATATTGGGATTTGCCGATTTGAGAACCTCTTCAAGTATACGCATGTCGACATTCTTTGAATTTCCTCCGGTCATGGGGAAGAAGGTTTCTGTAATGAAACTATCATAAGAAGGAATTGGATCATAAAGAAATGTGTAGGAATCATTAGCATCCCTCACAACAAAGTCCATTCCATCAAAATAGATACGTTTTTCCCCAAGATTATTCGCTCCCAAGCGAGCATGGCATCGCTGATTACCCAAAATAAAATGATTATTATTGGCTTCAATATTTACAATCTGGCCTTGGTATTCAGAAAAGGTTGCAGAGTCTGAAGATATCACTTTACGGGGAATGAAACTGTTTAATTCTTCGGTTTCCTCAGCCGTTTGGAATTTTTCCCCTGCCAAAATGTCAAGCAGCCATTTTAACCACTCTGTCCTTTTTTTCTCTTTGGTTGTTTTTGCTTGTTTGCCTTTTTGGGGGTTTATTTGTTGTGGCCATCCAACAATAATCATGTTCATATGATCCATGGTTAAACTTTCATTTAGCGGCCCCTTTAAACAGCCAGTCTTGGTATCGTTTTCATTAAGGATTGTGGTTTCAATGTTGTTATTGATCTCGCGTAGTGTACTCTCGATTTCTTGACGAAGTGGATTGCTCATAGCGCCACGCCCAGAAAAAACCACACGGTCAAGCCGTATATTTTCATCATAAACATATTTCAGTTCTTCAATTAATTGATTTGTCAATATCTTTGCATACGCGTTCACTACAGAATCATCGTTATCTACATAACAGTTCCTAGTGCAAGCATTTTCAAGGATCTCATTCAATTTATCGATACTAATTGCACCCAGATTTGTACTGCCAGGATATGACATGATGAAATCATGTAAAGATGGCCTTCCGTCAAGATATTTGTTATGTTTTAATTGCTCTAAATAGCCATATAATTTTATCTTCTTTGCATGGTCATTGTGATATGCAATTGTTTTTATCGCATCAATGATCTCGGCTAGACTGCATCCACTATTTTTTTCTGCAAGTGAATAATATGTAGAGGCCAATATGGCAAATGTCATCACATTCCCGGCTCCAACCAGTCCGGAACGGGCAATACGTTCAACCTCAATTATACCGTTCTTGTTGTTGACATCCAATACGCTAAAGTCGGTAGTACCTTTGCCGATGTCTACCATAAGAATGCGTTCATCTTTGTTGTTTAGGAAAAAATCACGTGTATACCATCCAAAGAACGAAGCGTCGCTTTCTGAAAAAGTTGTCACTTCGATGCCTGGTTTTATTTGGGAAAAAATATTCGATTTACCAGTTATATGGGAATTAACATCAATAATAAGATCATTTAGGAGATCTGATAGCATTTCTTGCCTAAAAGTGTTCGGAACAAGGAATATAAGTTTGCATGCTACTGTTTTGTTTCCTGCCCTTTCGTTTACATTTTCTAGTGCCTTGCTAAAGAAAAAATTTAGTATCCTCGGACGAATATCCTTTAATAACTGAAAAATGTTAAAGATTTCATTGTCAACCGTTATTTGTGGTAAAGGCACATTGCCATATTCCATTAATTTCAGGTTGGGAAGAGCAATGTTCTCCCCAAGAATGGTCAATAAGTCATTTAATTTATTGATGAATGTCAGATCTGTATCGGTAATGGTGTTACTTATTGTTTTCTTAATAAAAAACAATGAGCGGTAGAGATTTTTATTGCTACTATCAAACTGATAGATATCAAGGTCCTTTGCTGTAGCTGTAGTCATAGGCGAATCTCTTTTGATGTTGTCGAATAATGGCATATAGTTCCCTTTGTGCCATGGATTGAGATTACCGCGGAAATATGTCCATATTTGGGATGCTCAGAACCAAAA
>Ga0247610_10005036_pt1 | contig 13990 bp, 8 predicted proteins | sample 174DNAGHGhighgp2_FD_193483 | JGI IMG/M metagenome (GOLD analysis project Ga0247610, IMG submission 193483) | Sheep rumen microbial communities from Palmerston North, Manawatu-Wanganui, New Zealand - 1742 DNA GHGhigh gp2 | ecosystem: Host-associated > Mammals > Digestive system > Stomach > Rumen ... | reverse complement strand
GATTTTAGCCTTGATGTTGCGGTCGGCGCTGCAGCTCACGCCCAGGCCGATGGGGCACGATGCACCATGGCGGGGCAGGCGCACGATGCGCACGTCATGAGCCATGTATTTGCCTCCAAACTGGGCACCCAGGCCGATCTTATAGGCCTCCTCGAGCACCTGCTTCTCAAGCTCCACGTCGCGGAAGGCGCGACCTGTCTCGTCGCCCGTGGTGGGCAGGTTGTCATAGTAGTGGGTCGAGGCGAGCTTCACGGTCAAGAGGTTCTTCTCGGCGCTGGTGCCGCCAATGACGAATGCGATGTGATAGGGCGGGCAGGCTGCCGTGCCCAGGGTGCGCATCTTCTCGACCAGGAACGGAACCAGCGTGCCGGGGTTGAGCACGGCCTTGGTCATCTGGTAGAGGTAGGTCTTGTTGGCGCTGCCGCCACCCTTGGTGACGCACAGGAAGCGGTACTCCATGCCCTCGGTGCATTCCAGGTCAATCTGGGCGGGAAGGTTGCAGCGGGTGTTCACCTCCTCATACATGCTCAGGGGGGCATTCTGCGAGTAGCGCAGGTTCTCCTGGGTGTAGGTGTTATAGACACCGCGGGCAAGGGCTTCCTCGTCGCAGAAACCGGTCCACACCTGCTGGCCCTTCTCGCCATGGATGATGGCGGTGCCCGTGTCCTGGCACAGGGGCAGCTGGCCCTTGGCGGCAACTTCGGCGTTGCGCAGGAAGGTCAGTGCCACATACTTGTCGTTGTCGCTGGCCTCAGGGTCGCGCAAGATCTTGGCCACCTGCTCGTTGTGTGAGCGGCGCAACAGGAAATTCACGTCGCGGAAGGCCTGTTGGGCAAGCATCGTCAACGCCTCGGGCTCAATCTTCAGGATGGGCTTGCCTTCAAACTCGCCCACCGATACATAGTCGCTTGTCAATTTGTAATATTCCGTGTCATCTTTGCCCAATTGGAACATGGGTGCATAACGGAATTCAGGATTGTTTGCCATAAAAAACGGTTTTAAAAGATTATTGAGTTGTTTTTAGTTTTGCTGCTTTGAATTGCCGCCACAAAGGTAGCGATTATTCTTTACATGTCAAAACCCAGCCGCTTGAACCCCTCGGGCAGGGGAGCGGTGATGTCGATTTCCTTGCCGCTCACGGGGTGGGTGAAATGGATGCGGTGGGCCTGCAACGAGATGCCGCCGTCGGGGTTGCTGCGCGGGGCACCATATTTGAGGTCCCCCTTGATGGGGCACCCGATGGCCGACAGCTGGGCCCTGATCTGGTGTTTGCGGCCGGTGATGAGGTCCACCTCCAGCAGCCAGTAGCGCTGGCTGGAGGCAATGACGCGGTAGTTGAGCACCGATTTCTGGTGCCCCTCGCGCGGCACGATGCTCACGTGTGTCTTGTTGTTGCTCTCCACGCTCTTGAGGTAGTGGGTGAGGGTGTCTTCCTGCTTGGGCGGCTGGTTCCCGACCACGGCCCAATAGGTCTTGTGCACCTCGCCCTTGCGGAACAGCTCGTTCATGCGCGACAGCCCCTTGCTGGTCTTGGCCATGACCACCAGTCCGCAGGTGGGGCGGTCGATGCGGTGCGTCACGCCCAGGAACACGTTGCCGGGCTTGTTGTATTTCTCCTTGATCCACGCTTTCACCGTGTCGATGAGCGTGGGATCGCCAGTGCGGTCGCCCTGCACGAGTTCTCCTGCGCTCTTGTTGACGATGATGATGTGGTTGTCGTCGTAAACTACTTCCATCTTGTCGGTCGTTTTGCATGCCGCTCGCGGCTTGTTGCGCAAAGTTACTGCATTTCCCGCAAACATCGGTTTCCTTGGGGCCAAAATGTGAGCAGCTGGCCATGAAAAAATGACTTGAGGATGAATGGGCATGTTTCAGGAGGGAGTACCAATTACTTTCGGTGCGGTAGTGGTTATCCCACCTGTGTAATGTTAAAATATGAGCTAACATGCTGTTTTGTAGGATGTTGCATGCTGATTTCGCTAGTTTGCTGATTTAGAGCGCATTATTGTGTCTTGATAGCATTTTGACAAAAAAAATCAAAAACTTTTAGACATATTTACATTAAATTAAAAAAAAACAACTAACTTTGCAAGCCTTTCTTTTATAAAGATGTGGTGTTAAGAAACTAAGAACTGATAGAAATCCAAACTGTTAAGGGATTTGGAATGACCTTTTCATGACCCCTTTTAAACTTTTTTTCATGAAAAGGGAGAATAGAATTCGATAGTTTTGAAGCCATGTTTTATTAAGGGGAGCGGTAATAGATTACAACACCAAAAACTCAAACTTAATAATTAACAATTAAACTAAATTTTATGAGTCTAAAACATTTACTCTTGTTCCTTGTCATGACTCTTGCCGCGCTGGGCGCATCGGCCCAAATCAGTGGTACGGTCGTTGATGAGAACAACGAACCTGTCATCGGCGCGTCTGTCGTTCAACAGAGCAATCCCAAGAACGGCGTCGCTACCGATTTTGACGGTCATTTTACCTTGAATGTGTCGGCTGGCACAAAGATTAAAGTTACCTATGTGGGTTATGAAGAGGCTGTCGTTGCTGCCAAGGCAGGCATGACAATTGCTCTCAAGCCCAAGGGTGAGGTGCTTGGCGAAGTCGTAGTCACCGGTTATCAAAAGGTGGACAAGCGACTCTTCACCGGTGCTACACAGAGCGTCGATGCCGAGAAGACTAAGCTCTCGGGTGTTGCCGACGTCAGCCGTGGCCTTGAGGGCCGCGTCTCTGGTGTGCAGGTGCAGAACGTGTCGGGTACCTTTGGTACTGCTCCCAAGATTCGCGTGCGTGGCGCTACCTCTATCTACGGTAGCTCCAAGCCTCTGTGGGTAGTAGATGGTGTTGTTCTTGAGGATAACGTGGACATCAGCGCCGATGACCTCTCGTCGGGTGATGCCACCACGCTGATTGCCTCGGCTGTTGCCGGTCTGAATGCCGACGATATCGAGAGCTTCCAGATCCTGAAGGACGGTTCCGCAACCTCTATCTATGGTGCCAAGGCCAACGCTGGTGTGATCGTTATCACCACCAAGACAGGTCGCAAGGGTTCCAGCAATATCAACTACACCGGTGAGTTCACCTATCGTCTCAAGCCCAACTACCGCGACTTCAACATCTGCAACTCCCAAGAGCAGATGAGTATCTTGCGTGAGATGGAGCAGAAGGGTTGGCTCGAGTATGCCAGCCTGGTGAACAGCAGCACCTCGGGTATCTATGGTCAGATGTATCAGCTGATCAACACCTATGACCCCGAGACCGGTGAATTTGCACTGCCCAATACCCAGAAAGCACGCAACAACTTCCTGCGTGAAGCTGAGTTCCGCAACACCGACTGGTTTGACCTGTTGTTCAACAACAACATCCTGCAAACCCACTCGATCAGCATCTCGGGCGGTACCGACAAGGGCTCGTTCTATACTTCGGCATCGGTAATGCTCGATCCGGGATGGTACAAGAGCAGCCGTGTTGAGCGTTACACCTTCAACGCTAACGCAATCTACAATCTCACCGACAGACTGAGGTTCAAGATCCTGAACAGCTCCAGCTTCCGTGACCAGAAGGCCCCCGGTACGCTGAGCCAGAATGTCGACGTTGTGTTTGGTGAGGTAAGGCGTGACTTCGATATCAACCCCTACAGCTTTGCATTGAACACGGCCCGCACTGTGAGCCCCGACATGCACTACAACCGCAACTACACCACCTTCAACATCTTCGATGAGTTGGAGCAGAACTCCATCGGTCTGACCGTTACCGACCTGAAGTTCCAGGGTGAGCTCAGCTACAAGCCCATCGTTAAGCAGGACCAGACCCTCGGCCTGAACGTCCTGGGTTCGATGCGCGTGGTAACCTCCGAGCAGAACCACTATGTGATGGACAACAGTAACATGGCCAACGCCTATCGTGCTGGTATCGATCCTGAGAACTCCATCATCCGTTCGAGCAACTCCTACCTCTATAATGACCCCGATGTCAAGAACAGTCTTCCCGAGACTATTCTGGACAAGGGTGGTATGCTCTTCTACGACAAGAACCAGAGCAAGTCTTTCTCGTTCCGTGCAACCGCCGAGTACATGAAGGACTTCAACAATGGTAATCACATTATCAATGTCTTTGGTGGTATGGAGGCTGTCCGTCTGGATCGCTTCCGTGAGGCCTTTGACGCTTGGGGCATCGTTTATGCCAACGGTAACCTGCCCTTCACCAACTACAAGCTGTTCAAGCAGATTCAGGAAGAGAATGGTACTTACTACAACATCAGTGAATACCATCGTCGTGACATGGCCTACTTTGGCGTTATCAACTATGCTCTCTTGAGCCGTTACATCATCAACGGTACCATCCGTTATGAGGGTTCTAACCAGATGGGCCGCACCTCGCAGAACCGCTGGATGCCCACTTGGAACGTTTCGGCTGCATGGAACATCAACGATGAGCCCTGGTTCATGAACTCGCGTATTGGCCAAAAGGCCATCACCACTGCCAAGCTGCGCTTGAGCTACTCGCTGACCGCCGAGAGCGGCCCCATGACCCTTGGCCATGCCGAGGCACTCTATTATCCCACCCTGCGCTGGCGCCAGGAGCACAGCATCCATGAGATGGGTCTTTACCTGAGCGGTCTGGGCAACAGCGACCTGACCTATGAGAAGAAGCATGAGTTTGACCTTGGTATCGACCTGGGTTTCCTCTACAACCGCATCAACGTTGTGTTTGACTGGTTCCTGCGCAACAACTACGACCTTATTGGCCGCATCCGCACCGAGGGCGTCGGTGGCGAGACCGAGAAGTTTGGTAACGTTGCCGAGATGAAGTCGCATGGTGTCGAGTTCTCTATCGAGTCTCGCAACATCCAGCCCAAGGGCCAAAACGGCTTTGGCTGGACCACCAACCTGACCTTCTCCTATGCCAACACCGAGATCACCAAGCTGCACGCACGCTCACGCGTCATCGATCTGGTTGTTGGTACCGGTTTCGCACTCCAGGGCTATCCCCACCGTGCTATCTTCTCGATTCCCTTCGAGGGTCTTGATGCACACGGTCTGCCCCTGGTTCGCGACGAGAACGGTGTCGTTTCCAACACCGGCTTGAACTTCCAGGAGACCGAGCGCCTCGACTTCCTCAAGTATGAGGGTCCCGTTGATCCCACCATCACTGGTGGTCTGGGCAACACCTTCGATTGGAAGGGCTTCCACCTGAATGTGTTCATGACCTACGCCTTCGGCAACAAGCTGCGTCTTGACCCCACCTTCCGCTCGAGCTACAGTGACCTGACCTCGTTCAGCAAGGACTTCAAGAACCGCTGGATTTTGCCCGGTGATGAGGCCTATACCGACGTTCCTGCTATCGCATCGCGCCGTCAGGTTTATGACAACTACTATTTGAGCATGGCTTACAATGCCTACAACTACAGCACCGCCCGCATCGCAAAGGGTGACTTTATCCGCCTGAAGGAGATTGCACTCTCCTATGACTTCCCCAAGTCACTGGTTTCGCACCTGCGTCTCTCGACTGCATCGGTCAAGCTGGCCGCTACCAACATCTGTCTGCTCTATGCCGACAAGAAGCTCAACGGCCAGGATCCTGAGTTCTACAACAGTGGTGGTGTGGCTTCGCCCAACCCCAAGCAGTTCACCCTTACTGTTCGTCTGGGTATGTAATAGTGGTTTTTCACATTATATATAATATATAAGAACGATAAAGATTATGAAACTACGATATAAATTCTTATTTATAGCAGTGGCGCTTATCGGCTTGAGCTCTTGCAGTGACTTCCTTGAGACCATCCCCGATACCCGCGTCTATCTGCAGAACCTCGATCAGCTCGAACAGTTGCTTGTTACAGCCTATGCCGATAACAGCTATACCGTAGTAGGCGAGTTGTCGAGTGACAACGTCGATGACTTGAATTCTCCCGACGCTTCAGGTATCCGTTTTAACTACTCTCCCTCCGACAGGTACCATGAGCAGCTCTATTCATGGGAGGACGTGACCTATAACATCAGCGAGCAGAACTCTCCCTCGGCTGTATGGCAGAGCTACTATGCAGCAATCGCCGCAGCCAATGCCGTTATCGAGAAAGTGGATGAATTTGAGGCCACTGGCGAAATCGAAGGCAAAGCAATGGATGCAAGGGATAAAGCCCGTCTGGCCGCCATCAAGGGTGAGGCTCACCTGATCCGTGCCTACCACCACTACATTCTGGCACAAATCTTCTGTATGCCTTATCGTGGCCCCGAACTCAGCAAGAATGAGCTGGGTATTCCCTATGCCACCAAGCCCGAGACCAGCCTGCAGCCGCACTATGAGCGTGGTACTCTGCAAGAGACCTACGACAATATCGAGGCTGACCTGCTGATTGGTCTTGCTAATGTTACCGATGACTTCTATGATGTTCCCAAGTATCACTTCAACGTCTCGGCTGCCAACTCTTTTGCCGCCCGTTTCTACCTGGCAAAGCGTGAGTATGAGAAAGTGGTGAAGTATGCTACCGCAGCATTCAGGGGCAATGACCCTGCTACCATGCGTAACGATTTCTGGGATCTGGCCGAGGAATTCTATGATGAGGACGAGGCTGCCCGTTACTACACCAGTGTTGAGCGTCCCGGTAACTTCATGATGATTGATACCTATAACACCTGGTTGCGCTCATTCGGTTATCGTTTCTGGACCCATCGCGATGCTGCATCGGGCACCATCTATGGCTCAGGTCCCACCTGGAACCGACTCATGCCCTGCTTTGGCAGCCACCTCTATGGCAGTGATTCCTATGGCTACATCTTGAGCTGTAACTGCTGGGAGCAGTTTGAGTACACCGACAAGATCGCCGGTATCGGCTATGTTCACATGGTGCGCAACGAGTTCACCAGCCAGGAGACCCTCTTGTTCCGTGCCGAGGCCAACATCTTCCTGGGTAACATCGACGAGGCCTTCAACGACCTGTGGCTCTGGAACCACGAGCACATCATGCAGCGTGAAATCAGCACCAACTATGGTACTCTCAACGAGCTCACCAAGGATCTGATTACCGGTTTCTACACCCTTGCCGACAGGATCAGGCCCAACAACACCGCCTATCCCATTGTAAGGAAGTTCCACATCGATGAGGTTTGCCCCAGCGACAAGTACAAGGTTACTAACGCCATCGAGCCCTATCTGCAGTGTGTACAGCACTTCCGTCGCATCCAGACGGTTCACATGGGCCAGCGTTGGTTCGACATCAAGCGTTATGGCTTCTCCATCAAGCACAAGTGGGGCAAGGACCAAGTCCTCACTCTTGAGCCGTGTGACAAGCGCTATGCCATCCAGATCCCCGATGAGGTGATCGGTGCAGGCCTGGAGCCCAACCCGCGTGATAATGTTTCGAAGCCTAGCGAAGATTGATAATCGACATTTCAATGATAGGCATAAAACAGAATAAATCACTCTAATAATGAATATCACAATGAAAAAGATTCAATATTATATTTCTGCATTGCTGCTGATGGCTGTAGTCGCCACGTCGATGTCGTCATGCTCAGAGGATAAGCTGGGTCCTTCGATCTTCCCCGATGAGGATGAAGTGCTCGATCCCACGGCAACGACCTACCAGCTCGACAAGTTCCTCAGGGACAGCTTACTTAACAAGTACAACTTGACTTTCTTGTACAAGATGCCTGATGTCAGTGCCAATATGAACTACAATCTGGTTCCTGCCCGCTATGAAAATGCGCTTGACCTGGCAGTATCCTGCAAGTATCTGTGGTTCGATGCCTATGAGGCAATGGCCGGTCCCCACTTCCTCAAGTCCTATGGCCCCCGCATCATCCTGCTGGTCGGCTCACAGGCTATCAGCTCGGCAACCCGTGAGCCCGTCGATGGCTTGAGTGAGGGCGGTGTAAAGATCACCCTGTTCAACGTGAACAGGATGGATGCTACCGACTTCACCGCGATGAACGACAACTACTTCCACACGATGCACCGCGAGTTTGCCAACATCCTTCGCCAGAACAAGACCTATCCCACCGACTTCAACACGATTTCGGTTGGTCACTATGTTCCCAGTGAATGGCGTGAGCGTGGTGATGAGATCGCTTCCGAGGGCTTCGTGAGCCGTTATGCTTCAAGCGAGAACTCGGTAGACTTTTCCGAGACCATCGCATGCTACATCGTGTTCACCGATGCCGAGTGGGAAGAGATGCTCAACTTTGCCGCTTGTGGCTGGCACAAGGACAAGAACCAGTACTGCCGCTACTACAAGTATCCTGACAACGACATGACCAAGGAGCCCGTCTACATCCCTCACACCGAGGCCGAGGAGAAGAAGATCCAGGTCGTTAGAGATGCCGATGGCTTCATCATTCAGCGTTATGTTCAGGACGGACACACCCGCGTCACCGTCTATGAGGTCGAGGACGAGGATGGCATCGATGGCGTAGCCGCTATTGAGCAGAAGGTGCAGATTGCACGTCAGTGGTTCCGTGACGCCTGGGGCATCGACCTTGACGCATTGCGTGAAGAGGTGAGGTCACGTCAGGCTTCCTATAATATCGTCGAACTGCGTCAGCAGGTCTATGATATCAAATAATGTTTTACCAATTAACATGATGACAAGAAAATGAAAAAGTTTTTAAATATTTCATTCATGTCGCTTGTAGCGCTCTCGTCACTCTCTTTGGGTTCATGCATTCACAACGAGGTGGATGACATCTTTGATGAAGATGCTGTACTCCGCCTGGAGAACGCTAAAGCTGAATATTCCGATATCTTGACCAGCAATGGTGGCAAGTGGCAAATGGAATACTATTCCAATACCAGTGAGCCCGGTTACACCTATGTGTTGACGTTCCATAAGGACGGTACTGTGGACATGGCTGGTCACAACAAGTGGATCAACTACATCAAGAACAATACCTTGACCGCTTCATCGTTTGGCACCATGAGGTCGATGTGGGATGTGATTGGCGATAACGGCCTTGTGCTCACCTTCAACTCCTACAATGACTACTTCCACCTGTTCGCTTCACCCGATGCAATCCCCACGCTGGGTGGTACCACCACTTCGGGCGGTGGCAGCACGGCAGGTGACGGCCATCAGGGTGACTATGAGTTCAACCTGATGAAATTCTCGGGCGACACCGTCTACATGACTGGTAAAAAGCGTGACTTGAGCGTGATCTTGACCCGTCTTCCCGAGACGACCGACGATGAGGCCTACCTGAATGAGGTCGCTTTGCTCAACAAGAACATGTTCACCTCCAAGCTCCCCTATGTCTATATCGTTTTGCCCGACGGCAAGAGATGGATTGTGAAGAGCGCTTCGACCGGTAACATGAAGATTTATCCCGAGGGTGAGGACGAGGTGATGACTGCCGAATACCACAACTTTATCATTACCCACGATGGCATGGCCTTCAGGGATCCCCTGGTACTTGAGGGTAACGAGGGCAACAGTTATACGATCCAGCGATTTACCCGTCAGGCCGATGGCACCGCATTGTGCGTCGAGGATAACAAGACCCTGATCACTGCCGATCCTCTTGTGGACTGTCTGACCAACGCCATGCTCACCTGGAAGACTACTTTCAAGAAGGATGCTGTGGGTGGCACCTATTCAACCATGGCAACCCAGATTTCGGCCGAGTCCAAGAAACTTGACAACACTACCTTGAAGGAGGCTTTGATCTCCTACAACGACACCTTGTCAAAGTACATGCTCACGCTGAACTTCTCTAAGTCTTCGAGGTCATTCCCCGCTCGTTATCTGTTCACCCTGACCTCAAACGGTGGCACGCAGATGAACATGACCTTTGATGGCGTTCTGGACTATGGTGAGCGTTACAGGAATGCTTGTCCCACGATTACCTCGTTCCTCGAGGCTCTGGCAGCAGGCACACTCAACCTGAGCTCAGCTTCACTGCTCGCTCCCACCGACATCAAGATGGTAGAGAGTGCTAATGCCGAAAACTTTATCATCTGGACACTCCAGTAATGTGAAGACACTACCGCCTTGGCATTGCCCCGAAAGCGAGGGCAATGCCAAGGGTGGTAAAAAGAATAGAAAGGATATATTTATTAATTTTTTATTAACATAATAACATCGTTTATGAAAAAGTTCTTACTTTTTGCCGCTGCGGCACTCATGGTGTCAACTGCCGGCGCACAATTGAAGGCTCCCTCTGTTCACAGCAAGGCTGCCACTGCAAGAGAAAGAATGTCACAGCTGCCTTCTCCCCAAAAGGTGGACTTTAACAAAATCTCTTCAGTAAAGGAAATGAAAGGTGCAGATAATTCAAGGCCAATGAGCATGCTCAATAACAGGCCCGCTCCCAAGAAAGCCGGTTATCTTGAGCCTTTCTATAAGCGTCCTGCTGGTATGTACTGCTCGCCGTTTATTTCTTCTGACGGTGCAGGTCTCTATTCCTATGGTAACCGCGTGTTCCTGATGAACAAACCCTTTGCCGACTATGTTTGGGAAGGCACTGTTGAAGGTGCTGATGAGAACACCACTACCGCATGGGACATCTGGATCCGTGACCAATACTATGCAATTGACTATGAGACCGAAATCGCTTATTACGATTACTGGTCCACCGATTATGCCCCCATTTTCTATGCCTACAATGGTGACGTCAGTGACTTGAATGCCGATGAGTACAGCTATCAGATCAAGAGCTACGAGGTAGAAGAGAACGTTGGTGGTGGTGTTACTGTAAAGTCTGAGACTCCTGCCGAGATCCTCAGCTCCGACACCGACGAGACTATCGCTCTCATGTTTGGCGACGAGACTGTCGTCGACTTCATGTACTCCAGCAAGACCATGGTTCTTGGTGGCCGCAACGCCGATCAGGCTGGTTTCCTCTCAAGGTACTATGGTGCTGATCCTTATGGTGACAATGAGTATGGCTGGTGGTTCGGTAAGAACGCTTCGCATGTCGATGGTATTGCATCGGCATTTGAGAAGCCCCAGCACCCCTATCTGTTGAAGAACGTTCAGTTCCAGGCTAGCACCGACATGGTTGTTACCGCTCCCGTGAAGCTGACCTGTAAGGTTTACCGCCTGGATGAGATCCCCGAGTATCAGGAGAACGGTGGCGTATCTCTGCCCCTCGAGCCCGGTGAGCTCATCGTTACTGGTGAGGCTACTGTAACCCCCACCACTGCCGAGGACAAGAACGGTCTGATCGTCTTCACTCTCTACGGCCAGGATGAGTTTGATCCCACGCTGACCTATGAGTATCACCCCACTATCGACTATCCCATCCTGGTGTGCGTTGACGGTTACAACGACCCCGATAAGGAGGATCTGGTTGAATTCAGTGCCTATATCTCGACCGACGACCAGGTTGATGAGGGTTATGGTGAGCTGACCTACCTCAAGCAAGGTATCTTTGAGTATGAGATCGATGAGAATGGTGACACCGTCTATGACGAAGATGGCAATCCCAAACGCTACTTCACTGGTGAGTACTACTGGCGTGGCCTGAACAACTACTTTAGCAATGGTACCGCCAAGATGATGACTGGTATCAGCCTCTTCATCGGTACCGAGAACCCCTTCATTGCCTACGTTCACGGTCTTGAGGATGGTGAGTACCTGTTCCCCGACGAGGGCGGCATGCTGACCGACAACTTTGAGTACTCTGATGGTACCTACACCACCGAGGGTATCGAGTTCATCAGCACCTATCCTGCCGAGGATGGCGACTGGTGGATGACCTATAATGGCTCTGACGAGCTGCCCGATTGGCTGGAGATCAACTTCATTGACGACTACACCGAGGAAGGTGAGTTCAGTGGTTATGTAACTGCCGAGGTTACTGCTCAGCCGCTGCCCGAGGGCGTGAAGTATCGTGAGGCTACCGTTCGCTTTGAGATTGCTGGTGACTACAAGGACTTCACCTTCAAGCAGGGTGAGGAGGAGCCCGGTCCCGATTATCCTCGTGGCGACGTGAACGGTGACCATGAGGTTAACATCGCCGACGTGAACTGCATTATCGACATCATCCTGGGCAACAAGACTGCCGAGGAGTTTGAGGGTCGTGCATTTGTTAATGATGATGATGAGGTTAACATCGCCGATGTTAATGCTATCATCGACATCATCCAAAAGGGTTAATCCATAGAGATCGTTTTTAGACTGATTATTACAGTTTCTTAACATATCATCTATTACCTGTAGAGACGGGGAGCCTGATAGAAGGTTTCCCGTCTCGTTTGTTTGTCGTTTTGGCGGTTTTTTTGTAACTTTGCGCACATGAACAACAAGCATGACAACAAGTTGAGGCCCGTGCGCATCACAGCCATGCGGCAATCGGTCTATCGAGATCTCATCGAGAAATTCGAGAATCCCATCGAGCATGCATGTGACATCAGGGTGGGGCAGTCGTTTGTTTCGCTCGATGGTCAGCGCCCCGAGGGCTTGTGCGAGAGCGCATGGGAGTCAATGCGGCCGTTTGTTGAGTCGCTTGCCCGTGGCGATGGCAATTTCTACGATGGGTGGATGCAGAATCCCCAGTCGGCCATGATTTCCTGTAACGACGGGTTCCGCCCCGTCTCGTTCTATCTCGAGACAATCAACTAACAACTAACAACTATAATAGATGAAAATCAAATCTGCCGAATTCAAGATCAGCAATAGCGATTATCGCAAGTGTCCTGATAGCCGTTTGCCTGAGTACGCCTTCATCGGGCGCAGCAATGTGGGCAAGTCGTCGCTCATCAACATGCTCACAGGGCGCAAAGCCCTGGCCAAGACCAGTGCCACACCTGGAAAAACATTGCTCATCAATCATTTCCTTATCAACGATGAGTGGTATATCGTCGATCTGCCCGGTTACGGGTTCGCCAAGCGCAGCAAGGAGAGCCGCGAGCAACTGCGTCGCATGATTCAGGGCTATGTGCTGGGCCGCGAGCAGATGACCAACCTGTTTGTGCTGGTTGACAGCCGTCTCAAGCCCCAAAAGGTCGATCTCGAGTTCATCCAGTGGCTTGGCGAGAATGGCGTGCCGTTCTCCATCGTGTTCACCAAGATGGATAAGCTCGGCAAAGTTGCAGGACCCGCTGCCGTCGAGGACTACAAGAAGGAACTGCTCAAGACCTGGGATGAACTGCCTCCCGTATTCATGACCTCGAGTGAGGATGCCCGTGGCCGCGACGAGCTGCTGGGCTATATTGACGATATTAACAAGCAACTGAAGCAGCAATGAGAAAGTTATTAACTTTGATATCGGTGATTGCCACTCTGGTAGCAGTGGCACAAAGTCACCGCGAGGTGGCATTGAGCGAGGGCTGGCAGTTCTCGCGCGACAAGGTCGAGTGGCAGGATGTTACCGTGCCCCACGACTGGGCTATCAGCGGCCCGTTTGACAAAAAATGGGACCTGCAGGTAGTGGCCATCAAGGAAAACGGCGAGGACGTCGCCACCGAGAAGTCGGGGCGTTCAGGAGCTCTGCCCTGGATCGGCAAGGGCTATTACAAGACTACGTTTACTGTTCCTCAGAACTATGGAAATGCAAAACTCATCTTTGACGGTGCCATGGCCGACCCCCATGTCTATGTCAATGGCCGTCTAGCAGGGCATTGGGCCTATGGTTACAATGCCTTTATTGTCGATGTCACCCCCTTTATTCATGCCGACGGCTCTGCCAACACGCTGGAGGTAAGCCTTGAAAACAAGGAGGAGAGCAACCGCTGGTATCCCGGCGGCGGCATCTATCGGCCTGTCAAGCTGGTGATGACCCGTGAACGGAATGCCTTGGCCCCGTGGGGCTTGTATGTGAACACATTGAGCATTGATGGCGGCCAGGCAGCATTGCGGGTTGAACATCAGTTTGATGCCGTTCCCGACCATGTTGAGGAATATGAACTGGATATAACGCTTGTTGACCCCGCTGGTCGCCTGGTGGCCCAAAAACGTACTCAAGCCGATGGCATGGGGCATTTTACCACACTCGTGACCGTGAACAATCCTGCCTTGTGGTCTCCCGAGTCACCCCAGCTTTAT
>Ga0247610_10005035_pt1 | contig 13991 bp, 7 predicted proteins | sample 174DNAGHGhighgp2_FD_193483 | JGI IMG/M metagenome (GOLD analysis project Ga0247610, IMG submission 193483) | Sheep rumen microbial communities from Palmerston North, Manawatu-Wanganui, New Zealand - 1742 DNA GHGhigh gp2 | ecosystem: Host-associated > Mammals > Digestive system > Stomach > Rumen ... | reverse complement strand
TCATTTCTTGTAATTACATCTGTTTCTACAAAATCATCATTTGAAGCTAAATCTCTTAGTGTTTTAATATCAGTACCCAATTTATCCTTACCAGTTGCTGTCTTAAAACCAACATAATATTTTTTCTTGTCAGAAAATCTATAATCAGATGCACGAATATTAATTCGTTTCTCTAACAATGACTTATTGCCAAGTTTATCAACAAGCTTATAATCTGATAATGATTTTTCTTTTTCATATCGATTTCTTGCATAAATATGTTCAATATCAAATACTTTATCCAATTCAATTAGTTCTTGCTCTTCGTCCTCAAAAGCCCACCATGCAAGCATTGATTTTGTAATTGGTCTTCTATTATAAAATTCATAATTCTCAATAATTGTTCTTAATTGAGGAATATCAAACTTTCTATCATTGAATTCAACCTTTTTGTTATTTACAATATTTACCATTTCAGCGTAAATTGGTGTTCTTAATGCATTAACGCCTGGCATATACATTGCATATGCCCAAATATACGCAATAGTCTTGTTTAAAAACTCAATAAACAATTCTTCATCAAGTTTCTTGTCTTCTTTTCTATTTTGAAGATAATAAACAGAAATAAAATATGTCCACATTCCATTTGGAGCATAGTTCAAAACAAATAATTTTTTTAATACTTCTGTTGAAAATCTATCTTCGTCTTGATTATTTACATCTTCCCAAAAATTAGCTAAATCAACTAAGTTTGCTAGAGTTTCTTCTGATTTCAAAATTGAATACTTATTCTTTTCATAAAACTTCCTTAAGGCTTCTGTGGTTGATGAAGTAATACCTTGCTTAGCTCTTTCAAAATACATATATCTAGTAAACAACTCGTCAAGCGGAGTACCAGATTGAGGATTAAACATCTTATCACATTTTTCTTCAAGTGATTTCCAAGTAGCAATAAATTCATCTTTCTTTCCTAAATCTTTAAAATACTTATAAAATTGAGCTTTAAAAATATCAGCATCTGACAACGGCTTTCCTCTATCATTTAATGTAGAGAAAATTCTTAATGCTGTATTTTGATCGTCTGCCTCAATAGGTAACAATATACAATTATTTAATATACGAATTGGTAAAAAAGGAAAATAAGATGGATAGTTATCTAAAAACTCACCAATTTTCTTTTGAAAGAATCTATAGTTTTCAGCATATTTGCTCTTTAATCCTTCAGCATTTCCAGTCTTTAAAATATTTAAAAACTCCTCTTTGTCGCTATCAGTAGCTACCTCTGAATCAATTTTCAACAAGTTTTTATCTGGTTCACCAAACTCATCTGTCTTCCATATACATGTAGAAATCTTTTTTGCAGTTTCAACAGACTTTACATCCTTCATATTTCCGAATTTTACGTAGAATGCTCGCAACAATAAAAGTAAAGTAGTTAATCTTTGCTGACCATCAATTATTTCTTTCTTGTTGTCGTCATTCTTGAATGTAACTATAGGACCTAAATAGTATTCTTCTTCGGCATTAAATTTTGAATAGTCTTCTCCCGGAAATGCAAATTCAAAAATATCATCCCATAGTGTTTGGCATTCCGCATCAGACCAAGCATATGGTCGTTGATAATCAGGAATTAAAAAATCTGATTTTTTATCAGAAAACAATTTTAAAATCGAACTTTGATCAATGTTTAATTTTGACATATAACTCACCTATCCTATTAACTTATTAACAACATTCTTGAATGATTCATCTTCTCTATACATTTCAAGAAGCTTCTTTTCTTTTTCATCTGTATTTGTTGAATGGCCAAAGAATTGATCTACTGAAATACCTATATAATCACAAATAGCTGGTATAAGCTCAACTGCTGGTGCATTGACTTCTGTTAGCCATCTAATAACACTAACACTTGATACTCCAAATCTTTCAGCAAATTCTTTCTTAGTAACCTTTGGATTATTATCAAAGAACTTATTCAATTCACGTGCCATACATTTTTTAACATCGTATTCCATATTAAAAGTCTCCATTAATAATATTAAAAATATTATATCATAGATTTTATGCCATAATCACGCATAAGTTAATTTTTATTAAAATAATTACTTTTTTCGTTATTTTTTAATTGACAATTACTATTTTAGTAATATATAATTCAATTGTAAACATAAGCGTAATCGAGGTGATTCTATGAGCTACTTTTCTTTGTGCTTACCTATTAAAGCAGATAAGTATCTATTAGATAGATTAGACAAGATATTCTACTTATCAAAGATTTGTTATAACGGATTACTAATTAAGAAAAACAAAGATTTTGATAAATTAATTAATACCCCTGAATATAAAAGATTATATGAAGCAAAGAATTGGAAAGAATTATCTAAGCTTCAAGAAGATAATGGATTTTCTAAATGGGGATTTACTAAATCAATGCAAGAATTCCAAAGAGTCTATTCTTCTTATGTCAGCAGTGAAGTTTGTAAAGATTTAGCTTTAAGATTATGGAAAGCATTTCAAGGTAAAATGTTATTTGATAATAAGACTCACATGAAAAAACAAAATGATATTAATACCATTACAGATAGATCAACTCATGCGTTTAGATTTTTTAAAGATAATCATAGATTTACAATTCCTAGAATAAATATGGATGTACCAATCAAAATTAAAAACTCATATGAATTTAACTGTATCCACAATCCTGATAATGTAATAAAATATTGCTCCATAAAACGTGTTTTTATAAGAGGTAAGTATAAATACTATCTTTTACTAACAATCGAAGGAAAACCTGCTTTAAAGAGATTTGACGGAGAATTAAAACATACAGTAGGACAAGGTGATGTTGGTATTGATATAGGTATGCAAACAATAGCTATTACAACACCTACTTCTACTGAAATAAAAGTTCTATGTGATAAGATAGATAGAATTAACGATGACAAAATTCTATTAGAAGAAAAAATGATTAGAAGCTTAGATGCCTCTAATCCAGACTGCTTATATAATAATGGGGTTAGAAAGAAAGGTTCAAAGCTAACGCATAAATCTAAGAATTATAAAAAGCTCGCAATTGAACATAAAGAAATTGTTAGACGTGAAGGCGAAATTAGAAGATTACAGCATAATCTTCTTGCATTATACATATTATCTCTAGGTGATAATATATTTGTTGAAAAAATGGATTTCAATGAGATAGCCAAACAATTCCATAAATGTCGTGATTTAACTAGAAAGCTTAGGACATCAATTAGAATAAAAGCCCCTTCTATGCTTGTAAGAATATTAGATACTAAATTACAAAATAATAATTTAGAATTACATTATGTAAATAGTTATAAAACTAAATTAAGTCAATTTGATCATACCACTTTAGAATATCATCAAAGCGAACTAAATGAGAGAACAAAAGCAATTGATGGTCATATATTACAAAGAGACTTGTATTCTTCTTTTCTATTGATGAACACTAATCCTGATTGTGAATCAATCAATATAGAAAAATGTAACAATAGATTTAATGATTTCCTAATAGCACATGCTAATGAAATAGAAAGACTTAAAAATCAAGAATATAATACTAGAAGCATTGGTGTTAAAGGTAAATACAATTAGTATCTATAACTTGCATATGCATTATGTATATACAATTAATATAGACAGGTCTTGGTGCGGACCGAGGTTGGAAACAACAAAAGCTTTACTGAATTCATATAATAGCAAGTCTCTTGTTGAGGATGAAATAGGTAATAGATTAAAAGCACTGGCCACAGCGCGTTTTCCATTTTATACATTTATTCAATACAAATTGTAAATACAAATAATATATAAATTGCGTTAATGCATTGTTAAAAAAGGAGTTAGCCTTAATAGGTTAACTCCATATTTTTTTGATTTTGTGTTTGGACTCCAAACATGCCAAGATATGCTCATTTTTTATAAATGTGCAGAGTTGGCATAAAATCTTATCCTGCTTATTCTTCTTTTTCTTCTGTTTGGGCATCTTCGGTTTCGTCTTTATTTGCCTCTTTTTCTTGTTCATCAATTATTTTTTTTCTCTTATCTAATCTATCAAAAATATAGTTTAAAATTCCTATCAATCTTTTTTGAGTATTACTTTTAATCTTACTATCAAATTTTATATCATTACATAATTGAATAAAATCTTTTATTGCATCATATTCTCCCATGAAAAAATCTTCACAATTCATACTGTAAATTCTACGAACAGCATTAGTAAATGTATCAAAATCTATATTAGACATATGCTCTAAATAATCTTTCCACTCATCAGTTGTAAATTTCGAAATAAAGCTCTTGTCTAAAACTGCTTCTTCTTCCATCTTTTCTAGTTCTTTTAAATCTATATTAGACAAATTATTTATTTTTTCTTTTACATGATATGCATGAGATTTCTTTGAACTTTTATTATATAATTCATTGATTTCTTTTATTTTTTCCTGCAACTCGGGTGGACAGTTAAGCATAAAAAAGTCGATGCTTTCAAACTCTTCTTTACAGTTTTCTAATCTAGTTTTTATTTCAACGAAAATTTTTTCAATGTCCCATTCTTTATTTTCAAATCCATACTTATTATATTTATTTAGTGCTAACAACAATGATACATAATACTTTTCTTTTAGTTTTTTATCATTAAATGCTTTTAATAATTCTTCCATATTTTTTTCAACTTCAGAATCATCAGCAAAATCTTCCCAATAACCATTGAGCTTTTTTATGTAAGTTGGCACTTCATTATCATTCTTCATCTTATATAAATCATTAATTTTCATCAATGAGTTTATGATATCAAAAGGTTTCCATATTCCATCAATATAATACTGATATAAGCCATCAACATTAATCAATTCAAACCCATTTTTATGTGATGAATTTACTAAAAAATCTTCGTGTTTTTCTTTTATATCATTTTTACTATATCCCATTTTTTCTAAAACTATCAGTTCAATAATATTACAATATAAATTTTCAATTGTAGTTTTTGAAAAATCACTAAATAGATTAAAATTATCTGTAAAAAAATTATCTATCTTTTCAATAAATCTTTCAATCTCATCCATTGAATATCTAAGAACTCTAAAATTGTAACATTTATTAGTTTCAAAAATGCTACAAATGATCTCAACTATTTCATCAACATATTTTATTATTGGATTAGAAAACATATTATTATAAACATAGTAAAAATCAAAAAGGAAATGGTACTCCTTGAAGAAAAGTTTTTCTTTAACTTTCGTATAATATGTTGGATCACTATACACGTACTTTTCGAACATTTTTATTTCTCTATTTAGAGAATCATAATATTCCTTTGTTTTAATAAGTTCCTCATCATGATTATCTTTCAAGATTCCAATATAGGAGTTTATCTCATCCTTGGCCTCTTTATATTTGTCAAAATCGGGTTCCTTCAAAAAATTAACTGAAGTTAATCTTTTTACATCTCTATTTTTTTCAATTATATAATTAACAATTTCATCGTCATTTCCAATTACAATTGTTTTCATTCTAGATTGTTCAACGAATTTATTAATATAACCAAGGATTTCAAAAATATCTATCTTGCAACGTTCCAAGTCATCAAAAACTAAAATATATTCTTTCATCCTACTATTTTCGATGAATGAATCATAATCAAATCCCTTCATTTTTTCTATTCCATTTTTATCTACATAAGCATTATCAGGAACAATTGATGTAACGATATTTAAGATAAGATTGAAATACTTATTCCCAAGAACATCTCCAAACTTACCAAGCATTTGTAATACTATCGAGTTTGAAACATCTTTAATTGAAGTCACACCATTTAATGATACATAAATAAATTTTTTGAATTTTTCCGGTTTAACTGTTGTATATCCCTTATCATAATTTTTAAATTGCTTTTTTCTAGTCTTATAATTATCATGATAATCCTTTTTATATTTAATGTATTCATTTTTTAAATCATAATATTTTTTCTTTTCTAATTCATAGTTATCTTTAATTTCTTTAAACCTTTTATCATCGAGATTATGTTTGTTTTTATAATTAACTGAAGTCCCTTTTTTTGCTTTTCGAAATATTCTTTTCTGCCTATGAAGGTTTTTCTTGCATAAATCTTTTTTCGATTCATAAATATAAAAAACATCGTTTTCACAAATGTATTTTTTTATAAAAAAAGATTTCCCGGCTCCCCATGGTCCATTAATATATAATGCGCCAGCAATTTCGTTGTTCAAGTACTTTTCTAACAAATCATTTAATCCTGAGTTTTTATTCAATTCTTCCATTTTTCACTCCATAAAAATATATTATTGTCTATTTTTCCAATCATTGTTATTATATCATTCTTCTATCAAATACTAAATCGTTTTGTTATTAAAAAGAAAAAGGGATTTTGTCCCTCTATTCTTAAAGTTTTCGCCCACATTTTGGACAAATTGGATTTAGTTTAACATTGCCATCTCCGACATCAACAATATCAAAATCAGTTATATATCGATCATCTAATAAAATATCCTTATACTCTACAAATTTAACCTTATTATCAGTTTTTAATAATCTCTTAGGAATATCAATATTAGGTCTTATCCAATTGTAATAATCACCGCATCCATCAGCATCTTTAGTTTTACCAAATACTATATCACACGACTTACAATACCTATTATTATCAATTTGAATTGTTTCCATATTTTTGCAAATAGGACATTGATAATCATTTGTTTCCATAATTAATCTAGACATATATAATGAAATTAATTTATTTAATCTTCTTGCCGAATCTATTTCAACTCTTGAAACAGGAATGACACCTTTTCGATAATTTCCATATTTGATATCTTTTGAATAATACCTTTCACCATAATTTAAAAGCTTTGAAATTGTAATTTCAGAATCAATTATGTCATAATCATCTAAATTTATAGGCAGCAATAATACTTCATCATCAAGTAATTGTTCCAAACAATCATGAATAAATAACTCTGCCTTATCAGGCTCAACATTATTAAAAAATAAAAATCTTGGAACCAGTGTAACTTCTTTACTATTTTTATTATTACTCATAAGTTTAAATGCATTATCATTTATTAGTGATTTAAAATCTTTTTTTATTCTATTGTAATTATCTTTAAATCCAAGCAAAGGTCTAACGGCACTATTGGTCCTCATTGCTCCTATATTATTACCAAATTTATTCAATCCGATAATACGTTCTAATTCTTCATTTGTAATATCCAATGCATTTTTCAAATTTGATATTTCTTTTTCAGTACAAGTATCTTTAAAAACAATTTTTCCATTTTTAAGTTCGGCATTCTTTGGAAGTTTTTTATTAATAGCATCTAATACATTTATCTTAAAGTCTTGATTATCAAACGAAACAATGTCATCAGTAAGAATTATTTCTTTTCTATTTTTCTTTATAAATTCCATTTTTAAATTACTTGTAAGATAGTCAGCATCTATCGTTTTTATATTTACAATAAAGTCATCAGATTCAAATTTTGAAGAAACATCTAACACTCCATCTTTTCTCAATATAAATTTTGAATTATTATTAATTTCCATTCCTTGAACCTGATAAATTATATAATTCAGCAAAACGGAAATATAAGCAGAGTAATAATTATTAATATTAATTCTTTCAGGAATAATGCTTTGATTCTTCTCTGCATTTTGAACATTAATTTTTCTAATTGTGCACCATAAATTATATAACGAATGGTAACTTGATTCTTTTCTAAGAATGTTTGTTAAATGAACATTTCTACTTATTCTTTTCTTTTTGTCGATTGACATATAAAAACTGGTATGTTTAACATTTTCGTAATTTTGACCCAATTTTTCCCAAGAAGCAAGTAATAAATTAAGTACATCATTTTCCTTTTCATTTCCAGATTCATCGAAAGTAGGCATTAATTTCTTATAAACATTTATTTTATTAGAATTAGCAAAATACTTTGCAAAATCTTCATATCTATTCTCTTTTTCATTTCTTTCTATAACCTCTTTAATTGCTGAAATTATAGAATTTAAATAATCACATATATCATCTATTGCCATCCTAAAAAACAAATTCTCATATATATCAATATCATCTTCGAAAATATCAGATTTAAGTCGACTTGGCTCAACTCCATTAAGTTTTCTTTTTTTCCAATGTTCTGAATGACTTGCTAAATGATTAAATGTTTGTAAATTTATTCTTTTAACTAAATTAACATCTTGAATTATCTCTTCAGTTTTTAACTTTTGTTTAGGATGGGAGCATATATGCATTATTTTTGAAAATGTATCTTTAAGTAATCTCATTAAATCCTGATCGTCAAATCCAGTAATTGGCTTTTTTTCAAGTAATAACGAAATATCATTTTCTTTTATTCTTTGCATTATATCCTCAAGTGGATATTCTGTTTCTTCATCAAAATAAGTACTTATTTGCGATACAAATGATTGCAAATTATCTAATGAGAACTCATTCATTTCTGTTGCATTAGACAATTTGAAACTAATGCTTAATGTCTTACCATTAGCCTTAATAATAAATTTAGACTCATAATTCAAATCCCATACAATTGGAAAAGAATGCGTACCTTCTATATTGATTTGTTCATTAAGCTTCAATGTGAAATTACTTATCAATACACTCTCATTCTTTTCCAACTCAATACAAAACATATTGTCATATGTATTTAATGATATAAAGCATGATTCATCTATATTAACATTAGTTTTGAAATTTGAATAATAAAGTCTCATTTACTATCACCCTTTTATCTTATCAGTTAACTTATCAAGTTTATCGTTACATTGCTTAAACACATAATTAGGATAAACTTCTTGGATTGTTTTCTTTAAATCCTCAAATTTTTTAGTTAGATTTGACTCATATCTTTCATCTAGTTTTCTTAAAATTTTATGAGTCAAGAAATAGTCTATTGCTTCTTCCTTTGGTCTATTTGAACAAGCGCAATAAACGGGAACAAATATCTTCATTTGATCAAGCATACGATTACCAAACGAAACATCCATTTTCTTCAATTCTAAATCAATTAAATTAATATTATCTAAATCTTCTGTAGTAAGATTATTTTTACTAGACTCTTTTGCATATTTAAACATTTCAATTAAAGAATCAAAATCAATAGAAGTTGATGATACATTACCACCATCAAAAGCTTCCTCTCTAGAATCCATATCAAGAACCTGAGCTCTATCATATACTTTGTCTGTAATCGTTGATGTAGAATCATCATTATTAGCTGTACCAACAAACCAAATATTAGGAGTAATAATCAAATTAGCACCATTATTATCATAATTTAAATATTTTGGTTTACATGATTCGTCATTTTCTACATAATTTGGAATCAATGGGATTAGCCAATCATCTTTATCTGGCTTTTCAAGACTAGATAAGAAATCCGCAAAATAATATTCTATTCTTGCAAGATTAACTTCATCAAGAACAATTAAGTATATCTTATTTCTATTTATTCTTGCAGACGCTCTATAAATACATTTAGTAAAATCTGTCGCTTTAAACTTATTTGTAAAATCATTATCATATCCTAATAATTCACGATTATCACGCCATGAAGGCTGGACAGAAATAACATCACAAACTGCACCAATCGCCTTACCGACTAAATTAGGTAAACTAGATTTACCAGTACCACTTAATCCTTGAAGAATAAGTAATCTTGACTTTGGTTCTGATGCAGCCATTGATGCGAAAAAAGCACTAATTGTTTCAATAGAATAATATAATTTTTCATATTTAGCTCCGTAATTTCTTACATATTTACATAGTTCATTTAAATTTGTAATTCTATTACTAAAAAATGCAATTTTTTCATTTTCTAATTTTCTATCAATATCAAGTAAAACACTAAATTTGTTTTCTTGTGTAGTCTTATATTGATCAGAGATGAATTTTAGTTTTTCTTGTAATTGTCTATTTAAAGCCAATAAGGCATCAGCTTGATTTTTAGCATTTTCTAACTCACTAGCTGAAATTGTTGTACTTGCAAGTTTATTATTTAATCTAGATACTTTTAATTTTTCGTCTTCTAATTGCTGACTCTTTGTAATTAATAAGTCCTTATAACTAATCAACTCATTATATTCTTCATGAGTTAGAATTAAACTATTATTTTTTTCTTCTTCAAGAATACCAATTCTTGCTTCTAAAGCTTTATTTTTTTCAATCAATGCAACGCCATTCCCCATTGCAAGCTCACTAGATAATTTTGCATTTTGAGCATCAAGTTCCTTAATTCTAGCCATATAAATATCAGCTTGAGTCTTAAAATGTTCTTTTTCCATTATTAAATTCTCAACAGCATTCTCATTATAAGAATTATATTTTTCTCTTAATGACTTCAAATAAGTTATTTGTTCTGCGATTTCTGTTTCTTTTTCAGCAATTTCTTTTAGTCTAGAATCAAGTTTAGCCTTTTCAAGTGTAAGTTCTTTTACCTTACTTTCATAATCTTTGCTAAGTTCATCCATTTTGTTTTCAAAGAAAATTCTTAAATCATTAATTTTATCAATACCAAGTTTTTGTGAATTTGTTCTCTCTTCAACTGCTTTGGAATATTCAGTATCAATAAGCTTATGTTGTTCATCTAAATATGCAGAAAAATCGTTTCTTTTCTTGAATAAGTCTTTTTCCCATTCGGAATATAATCTATTTTTTTCATCTTCTCGAATAGCAGCCTCGCTATTTTTTATTCTAAGAATCTCATTCTCTATAGCTTCATTTATTCTTCTATTTCCTTCAGATTCCTGTTTCTTGAGACTTGCTTTTTGATTTTCCAATTCATCATTAATCTCTTTTTGAAGTTTAATAGAATCATCTAATTCTTGCTTCTTTAATAAGTATTCTTTTTCTAAAGTATTATTCTTATTTTTATAACCATTGTCTAGTTCTTCAAATTTCTTTGAATATTCATCCTCCAATGCTTTTTTTCTAGTTTCAAAACTGCTTTCTAGTTCTTTTTCTTTTGTTTTGTAGGATTCTTCTAGATTATTTTTTTCCTTATCCAATTCATTTTTTTGACCTTCAAGCTCACTTAGTTTTGTTTGGATACGTTCTTCAGTTAACAAGGCACTATTTATTTTTTCTTCCTCTTTTTCCTTTTTTTCTTGAAGCAATTTTTGAGTTCTTTCTTTTCTAGATAATTGACTACTATTTTTTGCTTCTCCATATATTTTAGGTTGTCTAACCATAATTATAATAACCTCCTACATCAATTCATCCATAATAATGGTAACAATTCTTTCAAATTTTTCATTAAGCTCTACACATTCATCAATACTATATTTCATTTGTGAAAAGCCTTCGTTTCCATGAGTGGAAGTATTTCTCGTTTCTGTAACTTCCTTAATATCAATCGGTAATGATGGTAATTTTGAAAGCATATTAAAACACTTCCCACTATTATTTTCTTGAGCATTAATCAAAATAAGAGATACATATCCTGTAATATGTCCTCCATTCTTTGTAACTCCCAGCATATTTCTGTATATTGATTCTTTATCATAGCAATCTATGATCTTGCTATCAAAAAAATCATAAGTATAAACTAAATCTTGCAGTTTAAGACTAAAATCATCATATTGCATTCTATGAATCAAAAGATTCAAATTATTCTTAAACGCCATCCTAAATAATACCTGAATAGAGGTTGCCATTTTCTCTATCAAATCTAAAGAATCATCTTCTCCATTTTTAACTCTTGTTAAATTTTTATCAACATTTTCAAATGTCTTCTTCAAATCAGCGTAATTAGGATCATTACATACAAAAGGATATAAATCAAATAATCTAATATTTTTCACATTACCAAAGGCAACAGTATCTTTTAAATCTGCAGTTTTTTCTTCTTTAAAAGTATCAATCAATAATTTAAAATCATCATCACAAACAATTAATCTTGATACAATTGATCTAAACCAATCATCAAGTGTTTTCCCAAAAGGAGACATTATTTTGATATTATCGACATTATTCTTATCAATTGCAATATAGCATTTTGCATAAACATATTCCGGATTATCATCGACTGGTGTTATATTTTTCATTTCTAAATTTCGTTTTTCTTTTTCTTCATCTGCTAATGTTCTAACTCCATCGCCAAAATTTTGTTCTGCAATTTCTGAACATGGAGTAAAATCTTTTAACGTCTTAGAATAACTCAAATAATTATCATTAACGCATAAAGGCTCCATAATACCTTTTCTAATATTATTCAAAATTTTAGCATAAGTTTTTAGCGCCAAATTTATAGAGCTTGCACTTGGAAGTTTATTTTCTTTTTCTTCATACTTTTCTAAACGAATAACTTCGTTCTCGTCAAAATCGACATAAAACTCAGGAAATTTTTCAATATCGAATCTTGGAATAATGCTTCCTGTAACACCATCTTGAATCACCAATATTTTTTTACAATTATTTGTTATTTCATAATCAACTGCAAATGGATTATCATATTTATTTAAAAACAATTCTGCTCTCTGTGATAAAGTAATTGTTTTATATCTAGTATCAAAATAGCCTTTTGATTTACAACTATTGAATATTGAAATATATAAATCCTTAGAAACATTCAATTGGCTAGTAAGAATTTCCTCATAATTATTAAAACCTTTTTTTATTAAAACCAATAATAAATGTTCTAAAATATTAACATCTTTTATAGAGTCTTCAGGAATATAATATGTCCATACAGAAACAGGCCATGCAAGAAGTTGTCTTTCTTCTCTACTAATACCAGACGTTTCAACTCCAAAATCATACATACGTCTCATATTATCGAACCTCCTTCTTACATCTCTTGTATAATTCAGCAAGTGAATTAATAACAATTTCATCGCCATTGCAAGCTACTGTTTTAGAATCACCTATTGTAATTAACAATTTTTTTGCTCTACTAAATGCTACGCAAAGACGATTATCATTATCTAAAAATCCAACGCGTAATCTTTTATCTTTTTCAACATTGCTTCTAACAGTCGATAAAATTACAACATCATATTCTTTTCCTTGAAAAGCATCAACAGTACCGACTGAAATATCAAGTCCATAAAAGTGTTGTTTTACCATTTTTGATATAGCAGCAGCCTGATCACTATAAAAAGTTATAATGCCAACTTTTTTATTATCTTCATCAGTAGGCTTTAAATCCATACTATTACTTATAATTGCTAATTGCTTCTTAACTTCATCGACTTCTATATTTCTATGAATACTACCATGCGATTTTCTAATTTCCTCAGAAGATTCAGAATATGGAATATCAATCCAAACTAATGGATGACCCAAATATTCTTTTATACAATGTGTTTTCTCTGAATCACTACATAGAGTTTCTATTTGTCCACCATAGAATTGATTTACAATATCACATATTTCACTATGCATTCTTCGCTGTTCATTAAGCATAATAGTTCTTTTTATTCCATTCTTTTTATCTTCTTCTGATACAGCTTCAAACAACTTTGAGAATAGAGACTTTCTCAATTCTGGAGAAATATCCTTGCCTGTTTTTCTAACAACATCGCTAACAACATTTTCTTCAAGCATATGTGGTAATTGTTTATGGTCTCCAATTAAAATTATTTTCTTTCCCATACTCATCGGAATAAACAAATCTAATGGGTTAGATCTAGCAGCTTCATCAACTATAACATAATCATAAATCTCATCCATTCCATTCATAGATGGGCTTAATGAGCGACTAGCTGATTGCTGACAAGTTGCTGCATTAATTTTCGAATATGCTTGAATGATATTCTCAACATTACTTATATTAGATAATTCATGTTTAAAGTCCCATATAATATTTTTAAGAACATTATCTTGATTATCTTCTTTGCTTAATATATATTTCTTTATTTCAGTTAATAAATCACTAATTTGCTCATTTATTATCTCGTTTCCTTTAGAAGTTCCACCTAATGCTAATTTCTTTAAATTTGAACAATCTTCCTTGTAT
>Ga0247610_10005034_pt1 | contig 13991 bp, 11 predicted proteins | sample 174DNAGHGhighgp2_FD_193483 | JGI IMG/M metagenome (GOLD analysis project Ga0247610, IMG submission 193483) | Sheep rumen microbial communities from Palmerston North, Manawatu-Wanganui, New Zealand - 1742 DNA GHGhigh gp2 | ecosystem: Host-associated > Mammals > Digestive system > Stomach > Rumen... | reverse complement strand
TTACGCAGTTGCAGTATAAGTTATAGGCAAGAACATGTAGAACGTGTAGAAGGAAAGTGGTATAATATGCAGCAGATAGACATTAGTGGAAATCTGCCCATGGGAATCGCGGAGAAAGTGCCGCAGGTGAGGTATTCGGCTGCATACCCCACGGGGCGAGAGCGTATCGCGGAAGGGACTTCTTACCATGGGGGCTGACCCCATAGTATCCATGAACGCGCAGGATGGCAACAAGACGGGGGAATCAATCCTTCGTTCGTGTCAACTTGTGCAATTGCGGATTTTGCATGTGTTGGATTCGATTTGTAAAGAGAACAACATTCAGTATTGCCTTGCATACGGGTCACTTTTAGGCGCGATTCGACATGGCGGGTTTATACCTTGGGATGATGATCTTGATGTTTGGATGCAAGAGGATGATTATAGGCATTTTATAAAAATTGCCAGGGCGCAACTCCCCGATGATATAATGTTGCATACTCCGGACATGACTCCTAGAGTTGCATTTAGATTTTCAAAATTAAGAGACAAGAATTCATTTATGTTGGAACTTGGACAGGGGATGTCTGTCAATGATCCATCGGGTATTTGGATTGATATTTTCCCGCTTGAAGTTTGTCCGAGGCTACCTCCGAAGATTATAACATTGCTCTCTCAATGTGTTTTGTCGCCTTGGTTTAGAACAAAATGGATTGTTAATAAGATAACAAACCCAGTCAATGCACTTCTATATGCTCCAATTGCATTGGTGTGCAGATTAGTCTCTTTGTTGTTTGGCGCAGTTTGGATAATATCTAAGACAGCTTTGCCTGGTAAATATGAAATAGTTCTTGATGCATTAGGAGGAAGGCGATTGTTTGATAAGGATAAAATGACAAACTTAAAGCGGTGGAAATTTGAAGATGGGGAGTTTCCTGTGCCATCAGATTATGAGCCAATTCTAAAATTGATATACGGCGATTGGCGCAAGATCCCACCGCCAGAGCAGCGGCCTCGTCATGCCAAAATCATCGATCCAATTCATGCGGCGCAATGAAGCAATAGAAACTGTGAGTTTAGTTTAGGGTTGCGATATGGTTGTTGGGCTACCAATAATAATCAGTATGGTAGCAGGTTGTCTTTGATAACTTTTTTATACAAGGAGTACTAATCAGTTAGGTGTTTCTAAAATGTCCCCGAATTGTAGAATAGCACTGAATATGGTGGCCACATACGGGCGGAGTCTGCTCGCTTTGATATGCGGCCTCTTCTCGGGACGGTGGTTGCTCATGGCCCTTGGCGAGGTCGATTACGGCCTTTTGGGGTTGGTCGGCGGCATGTCGGCATTTGTTGTCTTCTTTAACGATCTTCTGTCTGGGGCAGTGAGCCGGTATTATGCTGTGTCTGTTGGCGAGGCATCAAAGAGTGGAAATCTTGAAAATTGTAATCGGTGGTTTTGTACAGCGCTGACGATACATTTGGTTTTGCCCGTTATGCTTCTTTTGATTGGGTATCCAGTAGGCATGTGGGCTGTAACGAAATTCTTGACGATTCCGCAGGATAAAGTATACGCTTGTACATGGGTATGGCGTTTCGTCTGTATTTCATGTTTTATCGGAATGGTCAATGTGCCTTTTCGTGCTATGTATATTGCCAAGCAATTGATTGCGGAATTAACAATATATAGTATAGCAACTACGGTGTTAAACTTTTTTGCCGCGCTATACATGGCTAGTCATGAACAGGAATGGCTTACAACTTATGCATGTTGGACTTGCCTATTGTCGATAATCCCTCATGTCATTATTGCAATAAGAGCAGCCATTGTGTTCCCAGAGTGCAGAATGAATCGCACATACTTCTTTGACGGCAAAAGGTTTCGCGAGTTGGGTGAGTATGCAATGTATAGGTTTATAGGGGCGTTTGCAAGTTTAATCCAATCCCAAGGCTGTTCAATACTTGTAAACAAGTTTCTTGGACCTCGTTTCAATGCAACAATGACTGTGTCAAATACCGTGGCTTCCCACACAGTCAATCTATCGACTGCGATGAGCGGTGCCATTGGCCCAGCGATCTATAATGCTCATGGAGCGAACGATCATCACAGGTTACTAAACCTCGTAAACTGTGCATCAAAGGCCGGCGCGTTTCTTTATATGGTTTTCATGGTGCCCGTGATTCTAGAGATTGATGAACTGATAAGATTATGGCTTGAAACTCCGCCCCCTATGGCATCGACAATTTGCGTGTTCATACTTGTTGCCTACTTTACAGAGCGAATAACGGATGGTGAGGTAAATGCAATATATGCCACAGGGAAGATAGCTCATTTCCAAGTTGTTTTGTCGGTTTGCTGTGTCGCCGGCCTCATTTTGGCTTGGGCTTTTATTTATAAAGGCATGGGGATTGTCGGCCTGGGCTATGCAATTGTTATATTTAAGGCTATGATTATGATTTCGCGAGTCATGTATGCAAAAATCTTATCTAATATCTCTGCTTGGAGATGGGTGGTGTCTGTGTTTTGCCCACTGGCAGTTACCTGCGCAGTCTGCTTAGTAGTCGGTTTGTTGCCGCGCTTGATATTGCCCCCGTCATTCCTAAGGATTGTAGTTACTACGATGGTTGTGCAATTAGCATTGTGGCCGTTAGCATGGAAAACAGTACTAGGTGATGAAGAGCGTTGTTATATCCTAGCTCGCGTTAAAAATTGTGTCAAGTGGTGAGAATTATGATTCCGATGAAACTACGAAAGGTAGGTAAGTCGATTCTACTTGCTCTTCCTATGGGTGAGAGACTTGTTGGTTTGTTTAGGCAAACACGCTCTAAAGTTTTACTTGCTGCGAGACGAAGAAGGTTGCAGGTACACGGGTTTGATATTGTTGAGAAGGTTTGCACAACTATAAAGTCCGTGCCAGGTGTTGTTTGTTATTCTGATTTCGGAACGTTGTTAGGCCTTGTAAGAGAATCTGGATTTATAAAACATGACGATGACATAGATTTTACAATTAACGCTGCTACAATTACGCATGGGGAATTGGTGTCAACGCTGGTGGGGGCTGGTTTTGAATTTAATCGCGGTTTTATATGCAATGGAGTTATCACCGAATTGGCGTTTACATATAAAAAGGTTGGCGTTGATTTTTTCTTTGCTTTTGACTGTGAGTTTGGACAATACATCAACATTTATAGTGACTTTAGCTGGGATAAAGAAGGCGATTTTGCTCGACGGGCAGTTAGGCTTTACAGGCCGTCGATAACTGGTGTTGACACTTTAGTTGTGAATGGTAGGACTGTTCTTGTCCCAGAAAATCGAGAAGCGATACTGCAGTCGACATATGGCAAGGGTTGGCGAACTCCTATTAAAGCGTGGCAGTCTACAAAGGATGATGGCACGAAGCGCGAAAGGTTAGATTGCATTGCTCGCATCTTTCACGATGTTCGAGAAGTGTGTCCACAAGGTTCAATATGAATTGTCAGCGTGCAAAAATCCTTTTCCTCGCCGAGGAAATGGCGGTGAATGGCGCAATGAAAAGTCTTATTGCGCTATTAGAGGTATTGCAAGGACAGGGATACGATGTTTCTCTGTTTGTATCATCACACCATGGTGAACTTCATAGCCAGATCCCAAAGTATGTGAAGGTTCTTCCAGAAAACATGGCCTATTGCATTGTTCGCTTGCCCCTGCGAGTGGCATTGCGAAAGGCATTAGTGGCTTTTAGGATTGATCTTGTCGTGATGCGGTTGATGGTCGCTGTTGCAAGAAAGTTTAAATTACCATTCCCATGTTGGTTTATGTTACCGCGAATAAAAGGCTATTACGATCTTGTCTGCGCTTATGCTGATGGCTTTGTGGCGCAGATGGCTGTCCGTAAAGTGTTGACTAGCAAAAGGGCTCTTTGGATTCACTGCGATTATACACAATACAAACAGAGTCGGCAGACATTTGATGCGTTTAAAAAAGCTGATGTGGCCGTAAGTGTATCACTGGATTCGATAGAGAAGTTTAATATAGCATGTGGGGAGCCGATATCAACACCTTTTGCTGTTGTTCACAATATTATAGACGTGGATGAGATTCGCCGTAAGGCTTTGGCATACTCTGTTCCGTCTTGTTCGGAAGAAATTGTGAAATTAGTGTCTGTTGGTCGTGTTACGCATCAGAAGGGTTTTGATTTGGCACCCGAAATAGCGAGAGGAGTGTTTGCAAATAATATCAAGTTGGAATGGGATGTTATTGGCGGTGCGACAGAAGAGGCGATGACGGCGCATAAGAAACTAGTAGATAAAGCTGGAATGAATGGAATAGTCCGGTTTCTTGGAGAGATGGAAAATCCAATGCCATATGTTGCTGCGGCGGATATTGTTGTCATCCCATCCCGATTTGAAGGCTGGGGCATGACGCTTTCCGAGGCACTCGTTCTAGGTAAGCCGGTTGTCGCAACAGATTTGCCGGTGTTTCGGGAGCAGGTAACTAACGGTGTTAATGGTATTCTTGTGTCGCTTGATGCTAAGGAGTTCGCAGAGGCGATTATTAAACTTCTTAAAGATGAAGAATTGCGTCGGCGACTGTCGCATGAGGCTTTGAAATATCCGTTTACGAAAGATACTGTCGTGAAAGAATTTGGGGAATTGTTCTCGTGAAACAAGAAACAAAAAATACCATAAAGAGAGATGCATCGATAGAGGTGTATCGGGTATTCTTAATGTTTCTGATATGCCTTCTGCATTCTGTATCACAAGGTATTGCGTCGAATCCATATCTTGAGAGTGGCCTTTTATGGGCAGTTTGCGGCTTTGTCTTTATCAGCGGTTGGTTTGGAATACATTTTTCTCCATCGAAATTTCTGCGTTTATTTTTTATGGGCATGGTTTGCGGTGGCATAGCCATTTTGCTCGCATATATCATAGAGGTGCCTCTTAACAGCGAAGCAATAGTCTTTATGGCAATGCGCCAATGGTTTTTGTGCGCATATTTGGTGCTTATGCTCCTTGCACCTTTTGTAAATGCGGCAATTGACAACTTGTCTTCAGTCAGGAATGGTGCAATTGCAATTATCATATTGGCGATATGGAATTGGCTTTCGACATCAAGAATTGTCAATGATTGGGGTCCTATGACTAGTGGATTGGGTAACTATAGCTTCATAATGATGCTTATTGTGTATATTGCAGCCCGAATGATTCGCAAATGCCATGATAAAGGGAGTTTTATTCTTGACACGATCCCTTTCCTCCGGTTGTCATATTGCATCCTTTCGGTCTTTATAATACTGATGTTATGTTGGCGAATTCATCTTGGTGACTACAGCTCACCGCTTGCACTGACGATGGCAGTACTTGTATTTTTCACATTCTTGCGAATCAAGTTGAAACCTAAATTGGAGAGAATTATTTTATTCATTGCTCCTTCTATGTTTTCTATCTATTTAATCCATACGAATAAATTGGGCTTTACCATAATAAAGGAACTGGAGATGCTTCTGGACAAGAATAGTGTCCCTCTCATTTTAACAATTCCTTTGACGGCATTTACAGTGTTCTGTATATGCTTAGGTGTTGATTTGATTAGAAGATGTTTCGCAAAATTGATCAAGGGCTGCACAAAGTGTTTTTGGTTGAAGATTGATTATTACTGCGATCAACTTACGGCGAGAATTTGTTCTTTTTCGAAAGTTTAATGGTCGGTATAATGCAAAAACGGTTATGCTTTATAATCGATGATATGGGTTTTCGTGGCGGCGCCCATGTCGCAACATTTAACTTGATAAAAGCACTTGCGGCAAAAGGTATCATTGTCAATGTCCTTGCGATTAGTGTGCCCGAACAAGGAATAGATGTTTCAAGGTATATTGCAGGAACCAGGCTAATTAGGTTAAAACATGGACTTCTTGCTAAAATCGAACGTCATATAGGACAGTTTGCCTGCGGAAATTGGCCGTTGTGCCAATTCGAAGGTTTAAAAGAGATTGTTAAATGGTTGAAATCGCATGATACAGTATGCTGTATTTCGGAGGTTTCCACATTAAGATGGCTTGTCGCGTCTCTTGGGAATAGTTGCCGTAAGGTTCAATTTATTCATACCGATTATGTAGGATGGACGCAGTTGTCACCGCAATCTCGTTCAGCAACAAGATTCGACTCGGTTATTTATTCACGAATGGACTGCATTGGTATTGTTGGTGCGAGTAATTCGAAGCGACTCAAACAGAGATTTCCTCAATTGGCAGATAGGATATTCCCTTTTTACAATCTTATTGACCGACCTCAAATGAAGGCCGGCAAAAAAGGTTTGAATAAATGCTTTACCATTGCTACAGTCGGGCGGCCGAACTGGGGCTCCCCAAAAAAAACTGAATTCTCAATTAAGGTTGCTGCCGAGCTTAAGAGGCGAGGTGTCAAGTTTACATGGAAAGTGTATGGCTCTGGGCCAAGTGAGGATGTAAAGAGGTTGAACAACTATGCGGCAAAGTTGAAGGTTGCTGATTGTTTCTTGCTTGCCGGCTACACTCCAAATATTACCGCAGAGGTGCGTTCTGCAGAAATAATGGCGTTGTTGTCTGCTTATGAGGGATGTGCAAACTCTATTTACGAGGCTTTAATATGTGGTACGCCTGTAATCGCCACGGATGTAGGATGTGCTTCAGAGCAAATACAAGATAATGTCACAGGGAGAATTGTGCGAATGAATGTTGGCGCGGTAGCAGATGTTATTGAAGCATTGATTAAAGATGAAACTATTTTAGCCTGCTGGAGAAAGAATCTTGAAGGATATAAATATGACAATGATTTTGCCCTTAATGGTTTGGCAAAATTGCTAGGGATTGAATCTTAAATGCTTGTTTGGCAAGTTTTCTAGAGCAAATGAAGATTGCGTTCATAATCCAAGACCTGTTCTTTCGTGGTGCGCAGTATGCTACTGCGATGGTCGCGAATGGGTTTGTTGCAAAAGGTTATGATGTCGATGTGCTCGTAAGCAAGGTGCACGATGACTTTATTGCTGAAGGGAAGATTCCGTTTGCCTTGGACTCAAAGATTAATGTTGTTCATCTGCATTCTCGTAGAGCGAGGCAAAATATAGGGGAAGTACGGCGTTATCTGCGATCCACTGATGCAACTGCCGTTGTTGCGATGGATTCAAACTATGAGAATGCGCTTGCGCTGGCTTCAATTGGGTTGTGGAATCGTCCTCACTTATATACTGTCGAGCATGGCATTCGGTTTGCTTTGAATGTAAAACACACTTTGCGTGAACCTTATGGCATGTTGAATCGAGAAAACCTTCGCCGGAGGTTTGTATATTCTAGGATGGACGGCGTTTTAACAGTTAGTGCCGGAGTCGCTAACGAACTTAATCGCTTATTCGGTGTGTCGAGACGAAAGCTCCATGTTGTTTACAATCCTGTCGTTGATGAGACATTTAAGAAAAAGCTTGAATGCCCCTCCATCCACCCCTGGCTAAAAGATAAGTCGATTCCGACTTTTGTCGCTGCTGGACAACTTGAGGATTGCAAGGGACATGACATGGCATTTGAAGCCATTCGCGAGTTGAATGCTAAGCGCAAGGTGAGGCTAATAGTTTACGGAGAAGGCCCATTGCGGGAGACGTATGAATCATGGATTTGCAAAAATCATCTAGAGGATGTAATTTCGCTTCCAGGGTTTACGGACAAACTGCCATCGGAGATTAGTTATTCAGACGGATACATTTGCACATCAAGGATTGAGAGCTTTGGGATTACTGTAGCTGAGGCGCTCACGGCGAAAGTGCCGGTTGTTTCAGTGGCCGTGCCTTCAAATGGTCCCATAGAGATATTGGGGAATGGACGGTTCGGTCGACTTGTTAAGATGGATGATATTCATGATTTAGCATCGGCGCTAAATGATATTTGCGACGGAAAGTTGACGGCGGCTGGCGATGAAGCATGGATGCGTTTTACCAGAGAAGCGATTGTTGAAAGATATGAGCACGCAATTTCGAATGTCGAGATGCTTAAACCGTATCAATTCGACAACGTTCAGTTTTTCAGGCAATGGGTCGCTGATGCGTGGTTTAACGCCGGCGGGAGTATTAGAAGCGAACTGTGGTTACCTTGGCGATTGAAATTCGCTTTCGACAAGATTGGCTTGGCGTTCACGCTGCCGCGTTGTTTGAAGAACGGACGAAAACTGCTTCTTACGAGTGGAGGAAATCCTGGCTATCTTAGTGTGCCAGTCGGATATCGGTATGAGATAATACCCATGGTTTGGGATTGTTGGGAACATTATTGGCCGTGTTTGGACAAGTTCATTCGACGGAATAACGTGCGATTGATATTCTGCACTTCGTCTCAAACAACGGACCATGTTCGAAGAACTTCGCCGACATGCAGGGCGGTTTGGATTCCAGAAGGCATAAAGACTGCGCTTTATCCTATGGGGCCAAAATTGAAAGAGCGAACCATTGATGTGTTGGAGATGGGCAGGTGGATGCCAAAAGTTCATGATGCATTGCAGTGCGCTAATTTAGCAGGAAAGAATATCAAGCATGTTTATCAGACAGGCGAAGTTCGCTTGTTCCCTGATTTTGCATCGCTGACAGCAGGATTGAGGGACGCGAAACTGGTCGTGTGTTATCCGAGATGTGATACCCATCCCGAGTTGGCGGGTTGTGTCGAAACGCTAACGCAACGCTATTGGGAGTGTATGCTTTCCGGGGCTCTCATGATTGGTAGAGCGCCTAAGGAGCTAACAGATTTTTGCGGATACAACCCTGTTATAACTCTAGGGGACGATCCTATAAGCCAAATACAAGATATCATTAGCCGCATAAGTAATTATCAAGATTTGGCTGACAAGAATAGGCGTTTCGCGGAATCTCATGCTGATTGGTCTATGAGGATGCTCATACTGTTCAAGGCAGTGAAGGAGTTAGATGATGGACAAGGGTGATGCAAAGGTAGGTGTAGCCATCCCTGTGTATAATGGTGAGAAGGTGCTGGCAAGAGCTGTTGCCTCCATACAAGCGCAGACATTAACCGACTGGGAGATTGTCATTGTTGACGATGGTTCGACAGATGGAACCGCAAGGCTTGCAGATGAATTGGCGTCTAAGGATAGACGGATAAGGGTCATCCATCAAGAAAATCTTGGTTCGTACATGGCGAGGCTCAATGGTATCTTGAGTTTGGGGACGGAATATTTTACATCTGTTGATGCTGATGATACCATTGAGCCGGAGATGTTTGATGTGATGTACGGACTTGCCAAGCACGAAAATCTAGACTTGGTAGAATGTGATTTATCTGTAGATTCTGCGAATACAGGGCGGGTGGATTTGTATAAAGGGCGTGAATCAGTTTTCAACAACTATATCGAGCCAGTATATCTCATAGGAGAAGGCTTCCTATGTGTCTGCGGTAAACTATATAGGCGAGGAATCTTGTCTAGCGTTGTTGGCGGGAATGGATTCGTAAATGCGCGCGCCACTTTGTTTGAAGACGTGCTCTTTAATGCTCAGGTTTTGCATGGTATCTGCAATTATGGTTGTGTACATAAACCATATTACAACTATAGCATTACGGTTTCAAGTTCAGTCAAGAACTTCAATCCAAAGGTTCTCCCTGGATTCTGCGAGGCCGTGTGGGCTAGAAAAGACTACGCGTTCAAATATGGCGTCAAACCGGATGATGTACGGTTGAGCCGATGGACGGCTAAAAATGCGATGAATCTAGTTATGCTTGCGGCATCGGCAAAACAAAAGAGTCTGCTAGTCAATGCCTCACATGTGAAAAGCGTGCTTTCGTTGCCTTGCGTTGTGGAAGTGAGTGCTAAGCGAGAAGTTTTGGGCTTCCGGCAATGCTGGATGTTTTATATACTAAAACATTTTCCATTGATTTTATTCGTTGCTTGCATAAAAGTCAGACGATTGATAAAAGGTTGAAAGCTTGATCCATTATGATTAGGATAGTGCTATACACTAATGTGATTTCGCCGCATCAGCTGCCGCTGGCGAGGGAACTTGCGGCAAGGGTGGGCGATGACCACTTCAGGTATGTCTATGTCGAGGTCTCGGACAAGGACCATGGTGGCCTTGGGTGGATGCTTGACGTCCCGAAATGGTGTGTACATGTGGGCGCGGCGGATGTAGGTGCGTGGCTTGAGAACGCGGATGTATTGCTGTCGGGGCTGAGGTGCTTTGATCTGTTCGAGCGTCGGGCGAAGAAGGGACTGAAGAATTTTTACATGACCGAGCGTTGGTTCAAGCCGCCGATGGGAATTGCGCGGTTGCTTCATCCGAGATACTTCGGCTATGCGCGGCGGCTTTGTGCGCTGATGGAGTCTGGTGGGGTTGTCGGTTTGCCTATAGGTGTTCATGCTGCCAAGGATATGGCTCGGATGTGTGGATTGTTGCATGGTGATATGAGGTGTTTTTACTGTGTTCCAGAGTTGGAATTTGAACGAAGACCAGTTGGACGAATTTGGCTTAAAGATGACAGGAATCGACGAAGATATTGCCTTGATAAGATGCGGATGTGGGGCTATTTTGTAGAAAGTTCAAAGTTTAGAGTTAAACGTTCAAAGTTTAACGTTGATGATGATATAAGGAAACACACGAATCCAAGCTCTCAACTCCCAACTATAAAGGTTCTTTGGGTTGGAAGGTTGTTAGAATGGAAGCGGGTGGATACGATTATCCGCGCCGTAGGTAATCTAGCCACAGGAGCAAGTGCTAATAAGTTGCGTGATCCAACTCATAATTTCGACTTCCTAAAAATCGTTCTTGATATTTATGGTACTGGACCAGAAGAGGCAAGACTAAAAAAGTTGGCTGGAAAGTATGGGGACGCAATTAGGTTTTATCCTCCGGTTCCAATTGTTGAGGTACGCAGGCTGATGCATGAACATGATGTTTATGTGCTTGCCAGCAATGGTTATGAAGGTTGGGGGGCTGTTGTAAACGAGGCTTTGGAAGAACGGATGAATGTGATTGGAACATATGAGGCAGGTGCTAGTGCCACGTTGCTACTAGGTAACTGCCTTTACCAAGAGGGGGACTTGAGTGGCTTGATGCAGTTATTGAAGAATAAACTACCCGTAGGGGACATCGGTTCGTGGGGGGTGGGGAATGCGGCTAAGCGGTTACTTGGTTGTATTTCTTTGGTAATGTCGCAAAGTTTGGTAAGACAAAAGAATGCATCTGGAATCTAATCCCTGTAAAAGTAAGGATATGACGATGGAAATGAGGCGATTAATCGGCAATTTTGGTCGTTTACCGGATTATGGGGAGATTTGCATTCGTCAAAGGAATTGAGATCGCCATTAGGCTTGAGATTTTTCAAGAATTATCGCGAAATACGAAGATATCGTACCATGTTTATTTCATTGAGCGATAAACTGGTTCAAATCGCTTACCAAACTTTGCGACATTACCATTTCTTTAGTTAAATAGGAATCCTGAAATGTACGCTTGGAAATCAAATGCGGATTGGAACAAGAAGACGTTCGGCAAAAGTCTTGCCGGACTCATTTTGCTTTCTGTCTTAATGAAGCTAACTGATGGCGCTGGTTTTCTGGTTGTTGTTGCATATGGAATGTATGCATTGTTTTCCAATAAGGCATCTAAGATACTATATTCACTTATTTTGTCCAATTGCGCTTTAATGGGTAATGCCTGGTTCTTCCCAAAAGGTATTGTGTTTGGTTTCGCTTGTCGTGTTTTGATGGTTATGATTGGTGTAGGAATGATGCTTCGCGTTCTAAAGTCTAGGAATGATAATGTCATCTTTCCATTTATGCTCATTTTACCATATATGTTTTATATGATACTTCCATCTTGCTTTGGTTGGGCTCCAATGGTGTCGATTCTTAAAATTACTCTCTTCCTGTTAGTGTATTATGCCTATATAGGGAGTACAAAGTCCGCGTTGGCGACGCCTGCTTCTGATATTCGAGAAATTCGTGCCATGGCTCTTGCTGTTGCGGCATTCTTTATATTCGGGTCGCTGATCATCTATCCGTTCCCCAACATATGTTATATGCATAAAGACGAGATGTTTCTTGATGCTCAGTTCTTGCAAGACATAGAGGCGGGGGTGATGGTCAGCCTTTTCAAAGGAATGGCGTGGCATTCACAGACATTGGGCCCCTTGATGGCGGTGATGAGCATATTTCTATTGGGTGACTTGATATTCAATGTCCGTAGGGCGGACAAGGTTTACATTGCTATGCTGATTGTGGCACCATTGCTCCTCTACAAGACTTCAAGCCGAGCGGCTATGGCTACATTGCTTACCGGAGCGATTGCACTGATATGGATGTTAGTAAGTGCAAGAAATATTCAAATAGGCTGGAGAGGAAATGTCCTTAACATAGCATTTCTGCTGAGTGCTATGTTTATGATTGCGGTTATTATCGTACCGGGAATCCGCGAAGGTGTGGTACGATATACGCTCAAGTACTCTAAGGATGTGGATGCAAAAACCCATGTCAGAATGGAAGATGTCATGTCGACGCGACAGTTTCTGATGGATGAGGCCATGTACAACTGGCGAAAGAAACCCCTGATTGGCAATGGATTCCAAGTTGCAGAGAGTATGCGGCATGAAAGACGTGAGGGGATTGGGGCGTACCTTTCCGCTCCAGTTGAAAAGGGAGTTTGGGTGACTGCGGTTTTGGAAGAAGGCGGGATAATCGGTATGTTGTTGTTTTGTCTGTTTTGGATTCCTGCCGTCATTCTGCTCTGGCGTGGAGGCTTTTATTCCACATCTACAATGTTGTTGTCGTTCGTTGTGATGAATATGGCGGAATTCACGATGTTCTCAATGTCAGGCACAGGGGGATTTATATGGTCGATGATTTTCATTACTGCGATACTTGATGGGAAAAGTAGAAAATGGCTTGAACGTTTCCCCAACGGCTTGGGATTTTAGAGATGAATATCCTTCATGTGATTGTTGAGTTGTCGAAAGCTGCCGGCACAAGCGTGTTTTGCGGAGAAATTGCAAACGGGCTTGTCGCGGTTGGACATGGGGAAACTATTGCCGTAGCGAGACTTGATAAGAACGATATTTATCCGCTTGATTCACGGGTGAGGCTCATTTCCATTGATTCAGTCCTAAGTGATGTCCATATGAAAGATTGGTCGCTTGTGCATATTCATGGGCTGTGGACGCCAGTTTTACATAAGGTCGCGAAATGGGTTTGTAGGAATGGAATCCCGTTAGTCTGGTCACCACATGGGATGTTGACGCCATGGGCATTTAGGTTCAAGTGGTGGAAGAAGATGCCTGCATGGTGGTTGTATCAAAAACGGGATTTGGCGAAAGCTGATTTGCTTCATGCCACAGCACAAAGCGAAGCAGCCGGTTTTAGACGAGTAGGGCTGTCAAACAAGATTATCATCGTCCCACTAGGTGTTACGACAGGCAAAGCATTGTCTGTTGAATATTCATCTAGGCGAGGGCGAGTCACCTTGTGAGTTTTGTGTAACGAAAGAAGGAATTACAGAATCCTATCCCTACACGAGGAAGGTTATTACAGATGAAAACAGTATTATACGTGGGCAGAATAACGCCAATTAAAGGGTTGTCTTCTTTATGCAAGGCTTTTGCGCAGACGCGGGTTGACGATTGGCATCTTGTCATTGTCGGGCCAGATCAAGAAAATCATACGGCAGAGCTTAGGGCGTTAGCCGAGCAAGTGGGTGTAGTGGAACATGTGACATTCACGGGGCCGAAATATGGCTACGATTTGCAAAAGGCCTATGATGATGCTGACATATTTGTACTGCCATCTCATAGCGAAAATTTCGGGAGTGTTGTGATAGAAGCTCTCGCGCATGGTGTTCCTGTCATAACGACTAAGGGAACACCATGGCAGGAACTGGAAGAGCGTCGGTGCGGGTGGTGGATTGATATTGGTGTTGAGCCGTTGGTGACGGTGCTGAAAGAGGCGTTACGATTGGATGATACGACCCGCCGTGCGATGGGGGAACGTGGACGGAAACTGGTGGAAGAGAAATACACTTGGGATGC
>Ga0247610_10005032_pt1 | contig 13994 bp, 10 predicted proteins | sample 174DNAGHGhighgp2_FD_193483 | JGI IMG/M metagenome (GOLD analysis project Ga0247610, IMG submission 193483) | Sheep rumen microbial communities from Palmerston North, Manawatu-Wanganui, New Zealand - 1742 DNA GHGhigh gp2 | ecosystem: Host-associated > Mammals > Digestive system > Stomach > Rumen... | reverse complement strand
GAAAAAAGAGGTTGAAGCCTTGGGCTTGGAAATGATAGAGCTTCCTATTAATCCCACTGGAAGCAACCCTTTAGAAGAGATACGGACTTTTTTCTTTTTGCTTAAACTATATATAAGGCTGAAGCCCGATATAGTGCACCATGTAGGATTGAAAAACATCCTGTGGGGAGGACTGGCTGCAAAACTTGTGAAAGTAAAGGGAGTGGTAAATGCCGTCAGTGGCCTCGGTGTGTTGTTCTCCGACGAAAACTATAGTTTTCCAGCCCGCATGGCCATTAGGACAATGCGCTTTTCCTCGAATAGGAAAAAGGTGTCGCAGATATTCCAAAACAAAGATGATATGCAACTGTTTCAAGATTTGCATATAGCTATAGAGGAACAGTGCGAATTCATTAAGGGTTCTGGAGTAGACCTTAATGAATATGCATACACGCCGGAACCACTTGATAACCCCATTAGGGTTGTCCTTTCCGCCAGGATGGTGCGTGAAAAGGGTATTGTCACCCTTATCAAGGCGGCAGAGAGACTTAGGAGTGAGATGCAAGGCAAGGTGGTCTTCATGCTTTGCGGAGGTCTCTCCAATAACCCGAAGGGTATAAAAGAGCAAGAGCTGAAAGGATGGTGCGATGGACAGTATATCCAGTGGTTGGGCTATCGCAGTGATATGAAGCAGTTGCTGATGCAATCACATATAGTGGTTTTGCCAAGTTATTACCGTGAAGGGCTTCCCAAGTCACTCATTGAAGCAACAGCGATAGGAAGACCTATCGTCACAACTCATTCGTACGGCTGCAAAGATACCGTTGACGATGGAGTAAATGGGTTTCTCATCAAGCCTAAGGACTATATGGAGTTGGCCGAGAAACTCAGGATTCTGATCAATGACAAGGCCTTAAGGGTAAATATGGGAAAGAAGGGACGCGAGAGAGCAGAAAAGGAATTTTCCATAGACCACGTCATTGAAAGACATCTGGAGATATACCGCAAGTTGTATTACTCTTGAAGGTTATCAAGCACTGGCGTGACAGCAAAAACTATAGAAAAAACAAGGTAAATATATCGAATCACTACTGTCCACGGAAATTCGTTAACAATTACTTGAATCATTGATTTCCACAAGGATTTCTTCATCTCAAATAAGGTGTATGCCTTCGATTCCTCCACAATATCGCTATGCTTATCCGTGTTTTGGCGGACTAAGCTGCATCACGGCAAGGGTGGTGTCAAGTTGCATGAGCTGTACGATCTGAAGACCGACATCCTTGCGTTCTCCATTATTAACGTGAGTTCGTCTTCGGCAAGAAATTCTAAATTTGTGAATAATAATAATTAGATTATGATATAATGTCAGTTTGTTGCCTTATCTTTGCCGAAGTAAATGCAAAATGATATGAAGTTTAAATTTCTTATCCTTTGAAGTACTGTGTTGAAATACTATAAGCTGTGTTGTGATATCATAAAGAGCGATACACACATGAGCTTTGATACCGATTGCTTTAACCCAATATATACAAAAGACTTCTAAGAAAAAGGGCGCAAGCTGCTTGATGATGCTGAGCTCAGGCCTTCTTATCAGAAAGGGTGTTGCAAATGCCTACAATTACATTCACCGTAAGTTCCCAACTGAAGCGTTTCACATTCTCAAACCCTTTGGCTTGCATTGCAGTTCTACATTCAGTATGTTTATCAAGGAACTGATTTATGGCATTGCGAATACTCCCAATGTCATAGGGATTGAAATAGACTGCCGCATCACCACACACCTCCCTTAACACAGGTATATCAGACACCAAAACAGGACAGCCACAATGCATGGCTTCGATGAGGGGCAGGCCAAACCCTTCATAGACCGACGGGAAAACGAAACAAGAGGCTTGGTTATAGAGTCTTATCAACTCTTCGTCTGTGACTCTGCCCAAGAACTTTACTGAAGTTAATTGCTGAGAGCAGACATCGCCTGCCATGAACACTCTATTATATGTCCCTACAATGTACAGCCGACAACCATTGACACCTTGAAAAGCACTAATGAGGGAAGAGAAGTTTTTCCTTGGATCAAGTGAAGAGACAGCCAGTACAAAGGGCTCGGCAGATGGCCGTATGGAGGAATCTGGCTGGAAAGCCTCGTCGGCAGCACCATAGGCCACAGTGATGTGCTCTGGCTTTATGAAAGGATAGAAACGCAGAATTTCTCTTTTCGAAAACTTACTGACAGTCAGCACGTGCCTGGAAGTCCTGACTGCCAAAGGGGTCATCAGCTTATACCACCAATAATAAGCCTTGGAAAACCAGCGCGGGTTTTCCAGAAACGAAAGGTCGTGAATGGTCATCACCTTACTGCATATAGCTACAGGGCCTAAGCCCGTGAAATTCAGTAGCAAATAATCTTTCTTCCTGAAAAAAAAGAAGGGCAACACAAACTGTTCCCAGAGATGTGAACTGCCATAGCCAAAATAATCGATATTGAAATCACTCACATCATAGCATGAATAAATCGGAGCCTTAGGGCACACAAGGGTTATTTTATGTCCAAGTGATACCATTGCTTTGCATACCCTGTAAGCGTAGCGCTCAACACCAGACATCGGACGAATGAGAAACCGACCGTTCACATAAATAGTACTCATGCCACTTCAGGTTATAGTTCTTGATAGACACTCTCCATCATCTCAACAGCTTTCGACTCGGTAAAGATGCTGGATGCTCGCTGACGGGCAGCAAGGGACAGCTTTGCACGCAACTCACCATCGGAAAGCAGACGGTCGATGGCCTCAGCGTATGCCTGCAGATTGCCTAAGGGAACCTCCAGTCCTGTTTCATCCTTGATACTGACCCAGTTGACACCTGAGCCTTCCAAATGGAACACCACGGGAACACAGCCACAGTACATAGCCTCAGCCAAAGCAATGCCAAAAGCCTCGGCCTTGGTATTGGAGGTAAAAGCAAAGATATCAGCAGCATGGGTATAGCAACGCAGCTCATCAGCAGGAAGCATTCCCGTAAACTCCACTTTCGAAGAGTGGTTCTTGCTTTTAAGTTTTTCAGTCAATGGCCCCTGCCCTGCAATGATGAACTTACAATCGCCTTTAACCATCTGTGCTATCTCAATGAGCCAGTCTATACCTTTGTAATGAATGTGACGACCGATAAACAGCACCAGCGGCTTGTTGTCATATTTCGCCTTGATACTTGCAATCTTTTGCTCGTCGTCTTCCTTCAAGTCAAAGTCTGAGGGAACCATACCGTTTTGCACAATGGATATTTTTTCCCTGTATGCGAAGATTGGACTTGACGGATGGATATAATTTGGGCTCGTAGCAATGATTCTGGTTGCCTTTCTCAAAATATGACTTTCAAAAGGCTTGACAAACAGATAGGAAATGCCCTTTGAAAGAATGTCTGAATGCCAATGCAACACAAGTTTGGTATCTGCCCTCATGATTTTGGCCACCAATGGATATACAAAGGGATTAGGGCAATGCACGTGGACATATTCCGGCTCATATTCTGTCATCAGACTTTTCAGTTTCTCATAATAACCGAAGGCCACATCCTGACTCAGCAAAGAGAATTGCACTTTTACACGATAGACGGTGACACCATTGATCTCATCTACCTGATCCTTGCCGTCGGTGGCAAAACACACCACAACATTATGGTAGTTGACCATGCTCTCAGCTAACGACTTTGCCAAAGTTTCAATACCACCTAAATACGGATAATAATATTTTGAAACGTGCAGAATGGTTTTCTTCATAACACAATTTATTTTCAAATGCGGAGCAACACGATTTTGCTGCTGGCATTTATTTATGTCCATGTTGAATGTCTTCTAAAACAATACGCATATATAATCGCAATCTTTGACTGTAATTAGCAGCGGAAGTTTTTCTGCCGCAGCACTTACTAACAATCACTGCAAAACAGAGACTAAGTATGTTCATGCAGTCCGTGAGACTGTTATAGAACATGCCATGATGTTTACGAAAGAACGTGAAACGACCGTCTAAAATACGACGACAGTGTCTTTCCGACTCCACGAAGCTTCTACCTTCAAAATGTTGGATGCGAGCATCTGGTACACTCACGACATCGCGACCGTGCTGTTGGCAGCTCAAACACAGGTCAGCATCTTCGCAATACATGAAATAATCGTCAGGAAAACCTCCTATCTCATTCCACAATTGTCGGCTGATCATGATGTCAGCACCAGTGATCATGGCTACTGACAAGGGACGAGAAGTATGATTGAACTGACTATTCCTGCCGTATCGCAACCTGCGGTATATCTGTCCTGTGGCAAAGTCGAATTCAGACAGGAATGAAGGAAACATACGATGAAAAGAATGGGTGGGCATCATGTTGCCATCGTAAAGATTACCACCACAGATGCCTGTCTGGGGGTGCTTCTTCAAGTATTGGTAAAGTATAGTGACGGCATCGTTAAGAAGTATGGTGTCAGGATTGAGCAAAAACAGACATTCGCCTTTTGCACATTTGGCCGCTTTGTTGTTGGCTCTGCCAAAGCCCAGATTCTCGACAAGTTCGATTAATCGGAATCTGTCATCGCCCCGGAGCAAAGCCTTTTGTTCTTCATTCGAACAGTTGTCGGCCACAATGATTTCATAGGTAATGCCTTTTACTTCACGACAGATGGAGCTGATGCAATCAAGCAACAGCTGTGATGTGTTATAATTGACGATAAGTATTGACACCGCTATATTCATGCAGCTTCGAACTATTTCTTGATTTTATAACTTACACCATCCCTTATTCCCTTAAAAAACATTTTGAAACGTCCTATTTTGTCTTCTTCTGCGAGAACGAGCCTGACGAATTTCCACCAAAATATTTCCTTGTAAAACTTACGACACTCATAAGCTGTCATGATGTCACGATGTTTGCGATAACATATAATATGACTTCGCGTGATGCTGTAAGTTCGAAAACGTCCGTAATTATTGGTGAAGATGTGCAAGGGTCCTTTCCTCACAGGGTGACCTATGGTGTGATGAAGCTTACAGTCCGTGAGACAGGCTATCTGATGACCAGCCTTTATGACACGATAGGAAAGGTCGGTGTCAAGTGCATCCAGCGGGAAAGCCTCATCAGCGCCACCTATGTCGTCAAGAATAGTCACTGGTATGACAGTACCCGAATTGATGAACAGACGACGCTCTTGCACAGTTTTCTCAACAGTCCAGAAGTCGAAGCCTGTCACATAGGGGGTATAGACCCATATCTCACCAGCACTATAATGAGCCTCTATCTCCTGCCTGTAAGAAACGAAGTCAGCCCACTGGCTGTCTTGATCCATAAGAAGCAGAAAGTCCAAGCCATGCTCTTTGGCATAGTGCCAAGCAAAGTTGATTGCCTGTGCAATACATCGGTTCTCGCCGTCGCCTTTCCATGTGATTTTGTCCTTGACGTCATTCAATTCATTGAGTATCGTTGACCTAAGGTCTTTCTCCAGTGGCGAGTTGTCCCAAATAATGAGTTCATCCAAATCATAGACATACCGCTTTATGTTCTTTGCAGCATCCTGTGCATCGGGATTGAACAGAGTGACCAATCCTAACAACTTGTATTTGTGTTTTCTATTCTCCATATACCATTTGCTTTTCCGTTAAGAATTTTATTAAATTGAATGGCATTGACCACAATACCAGGCACATTGCAGAAGCACATGACTGCCATGAACCACACGATATTGTGAGTATAGCTGCTCACCGCCCATGCCAAGGGAATGAACACAACAGCCATGACCGTCATGTAAAGCTGCATGCGCAAGGCCCCAATACCATTAAGGAAATAGGAATAGCGAAGACTTACCACTAACAGGAAAACATAAACTGACATCATAGTTGTCATGGACAACGGAACCTCACAGGAATCACCTATCCACACATTATAAACCCACGGGGAGACAAGTGTCATTAGCAGAAGACCTACAGCAACAATCATCGTAAAGACACTCATACGGTGATTAGCCTTGCGAATCCAGTCGATATCGCCTCTTTCATAGGCATCGGTCGTGGCGTTCCAGAAAGGCATGCACACTACAGAAAATGCCACAAGCACAAGGCTTATGTAGCGATAGGCTATCTGATAAGGAGTAACCATCTCTGGTGTAAAGAATTTGGAAATGAGAAGATTAGCTGTCATGAACTGTATGACACCGGCTATCTGTAGCCAAAAGAATTTCACGCCCAGACTTCCCGTCTCCAACACAGAAGAGAGATTAACACATCTTAAAGCCGGACGCAGCATTGGGTAACGGATGTAGAAAGTGTAGGGATAGGCAAGCATATACACCAAAAGAGGAGCCATTGTGTTGGCAACAACGACATAAAGGAAAGTTGCTTTGCCTGAAATATAAAGCAGCCATGTGGCAATCAAGGCAACAGTCTGTCCAAGAGCTATCAACAGGTTGCTGACTGCGGGCATCTGCACGCCCATATAGACATTGCCTATGAATTTCAAGACAAAAGTCATGCAAACAAGTGTCACGGCACTCATCAAAGCGGGGCGAAGTTCGGGAACCAGCGTGGCTGAGACATTCAGCAAGGCATAGATATCAGTCTTCCAAACCAAAAGTAAAAGAACGAATAAGACAGGAAGAACAATACAGAAAAGCATGGCAACAGTGGAGCTGACAACCTTTTGTGCATCGCTCGTTTCGCCACGAGCCAAATGAACGGCCAACCGATTACGAAGGCCGTTGCCCAGCCCAATGTCCATCTGGTCAATCCACATCAACAAACTGCTTACTAACAGCCAGACACCATTTTGATAGACACCGAGACAATTCAAGGTCAGGGGTACCAAGAGCAACGCCACCACCGCTGCCCACCCCTTAACAAAGAATGAAGCCACGACATTCTTCAAGAGAAGACTGGAACGTAGATTACCTTTTCTTTCTTCTTTTTTATACATTTCCGCCATGGTTATTCAATCTCACGCACATTATCATCCTTCACATCCAACTCAAGGGCCTCATTGTGGGCTGTTGCTCTGAAATACACACTGTTGTCCTCGTTGAGAATGCAGGTGTAAGGGTAGAAGAAGTGATAGAAATATGTGTCTGTTGAATTGTAATAGTTCAGGTACGTAAGAGCTATAAAAAATACTGTTCCTGCAAGTGTCCCGAGCCGGATAATCAAATGCTTCTCTATGCGGAACAAGGTATATACAAAATCGGCTAATGCTATAAGATAGAAAATCTGTACATAGTTAAAGAAACGAATGAATCCGACCATAGCGCTGGCAATAATGCCAAGAAGAACCATGAATGCCATGATCCGCTCCTTTTTCATTCTTAGTTCTTCAGATGGCTCCATCAGAAGTGCCGTGTACATGATGATAAAGGGAAAGACCAGATAGGTCAAGGCAAAGCGGAGAAAACCGAAAAGATTGGTTGTCTGGAAAGAGTATAGTAGCACCTTCATGACAAATGCTCCTATTCCTCCAAGAGCGACTGTGACAACTCTCTGAAGCATGATATCACCGAAAAGCCACAGCGAGAAAGCCATGATGAAGGCATAAGCCAACGTCTTCCATGAAACAGAAAACCGAGAAAAAAGAATCAAAAAGGAGATAGCTGCAGAGACATGGAACATCAGGGCTATGGGAAGCATTACAAAATACAGCCATTTCTTCCCACTTAGATAGCCGTGGATACCAAAGAGAATAAACGAAAGGGCAAAGCCTTCGCGCATTACCTCGGTATTAAACACAAAGTATTGTAGCGTAAAGAAATAGATGAGCAGAAAGAGAAAATACCTATGAGTGTAGCGGCTCACCATGTAACAGACAGCAATGTTGATTGCAGCACTTTCTAACAACTGTACCGCATAAAACGAATTGAAAACGACCTTACAGACTGCATTAACAATAGTCCAAAGTGGCATCTGGCCCTTCAACATGATGTTGAGTTGGATGTAGTCTCCCAGTTCAGACAGACTGTCGGGGTAATAATTAAATTCTTCCAGATAAGTGAACTTATCAGCACCAAGACCATAACTGAATCCAGATAAGCATATTAGATATATACATAACAACCACAAACGATGTTCTTTATGGCTGTCAAACTCTTCTATACCGTCGTAACGAAATGACCAATAAACGGCTAAGAGTATGAATATAATATAGAATATGCTCATTGCTAACCTTTAGTAGAACTTCAAGAATGGGGTCAAAACCACTCTTTAATGGACTTACGGTTCAGATAAACGATTGTGCCAATAGTTGACAGGAACAGCATTAGTGCCACAAAAATCATGCGCTTAGGTCCGGCAGGCTTCACAGGCACGGTGGAATTCAGCAGCGTGGTAAATGCTGGTGTCTGCTCCTGAAGTTTGGCTTTTGAAGCTGTAAGCTGGGTGTCTATTTTTGTATAAATATTGTATTTGAGCTGCATCTCATTCTCCAAAGTCGCAATTTTAGTTCTCACACTCTCTGAGACTACATTATTGTTGGCATCGTAAAAAGAAGAGTATTCCTTACGGGCCTTTTCATAGTCTTTCCATGCTTCTTCCCTTAGTTCTTCGTAGTGCTTGCAGTCTAAACGTGCCTTCTTGGTCCTATAGTCCGTAATAAAGACTTGCAGATGTTCTTTCACACTGTCGGCCATCAAGGCACAGACCAATGGATCCTGATCGGTCACAGTTATGGTTACCACTTCATTCGTACGGCTATAAACGCATTTCAACTTTCCGCTGACACTCATCAGAACATCTGTAGTCTCTTTTGATAAATGAAAAGGGTCAAAACGTTTCCCGGCCTTGCCTACATCAGCAGGCTTCTCTTCCTTAAAAAGTGACAGACTCCAGTTCTTAAGTTTCATAAATGGCAGCAACAGTACGTTTTGCTTCTGGTGGTCTTTTAAATATGTATAATAGTCAGTGGTCAATTCACCATCATTTGTTGTTACTGTGACATCAAACAGCCCTACTAAGAAATTCGTTGATCTGAACAAGTCTGGATAGAGTTGTGGATAAATGGCATCGCCTGTTAAACTGCTGTTTCCCAGACTCATGCCAAAATTTGACGCCAGTGAAGATAAATTACCACTTGTTTTGTCGTCTATTTCTGGTGCTATGGAAACGGTTGTTTGGTAATACCGTGGTTGGGGTAGTATCCAAATGCAGGATAGTACAAATGTTACTATCCAAACTTTTAAAAAAAAACATTTTCTTGCCCAGAGATCTTTTAGTATTTTATGAATATCAATATTTTTTTTCTTTCTATCCTCCATATCTTTTTTATTTCGTTTTTCCCGTTTTTATATATAGTCACAATATACTCATGCCGCTTCCAACTTTATTTCAGAATATATGTCAGCGTGGCAATCATCGTGGCAATAGAGGCGGCCGAGGTGCCCCCGTTTCGGCCAACAAAGGTAGCTATTTTGGATGAGATATATAACTGCTGACCGTTAAATCTCGTTAAAAGTGTAAACATAAACTTGCTTTGTCACCATACAATTGAAGAAAGTATATGTAACTACCACCAAAAGCGACAATCCATCCCTCTATAAATGAAAAGAATCTATATTCTTGTGCAATAAATACGGCAGCATTGCTGTTATATTATAAGAAAGGGCATAAAAAGAATTTGAAGCATGATCATATATCTAATCGGGGCATTCAGTGCCGACAAAAATCACATCCACCACAAACTTATGCACATGGGCATGACACAGCATCAGGCTCTCTGCACCATTTTGCTACTGGCCGTGAGCTATATCGCCATGAATGGGCTGCTGTTCTGGTGGGGATTGCCGCTCACTCACACTCTACAACGGATATACCGACACAATGGAGAAGATGCTGCGACGCTTGGAGCAGACTACCTGGAGCACCGCTCGTGGTGGTTAGACCTGAAGATACTTGTAAAAATTTTCATGAATATCGTTTTTGGTAAAATAATCTAAACAGTTATTATTGTGAATCAATACATTATATATATATTAGGGGCATTCCTCTTGAGCATCTTGTGTGGGTTCCTCTTTATTCCGCAGATAATAAAGTTCTGCAGGAAGAAAGGGCTGTATGACCATCCCAACCGCCGTAAGGTGCATAGCCGTGACATTCCAAGACTGGGTGGCATCAGTTTCATGCCCAGCATGCTGCTTGCATCATTGGTAGTGGTGCTTGTTTATAACCAGAACTATTATTCGCATGAGATAACCATAAGCTCTTGGTCCCTTATGTTTTTATTAAGTCTTCTTCTTATCTACTTTGTAGGATTAGTGGATGACCTGGTAGGGCTTGGGGCGAAGACCAAATTTGTCGTTCAGACTTTTGCGGCCGTATTGCTGCCACTGTCAGGCCTTTACATCAACAATCTGTATGGTTTTTGTGGCATACATGAGATACCATTCATGGTAGGCGCACCGCTAACGGTCTTTGTCATGATATTCGCGTGCAATGCCATCAATCTCATCGATGGCATAGACGGGCTTTCAGCAGGACTCTCTTTCATTGCCCTGACAGGATTCCTTTTTTGTTTCTATTTCGAAGATATGTACACCTACTGCATATTGATAGCCGGACTGTTGGGGGTTCTTGTCGTTTTCCTCTATTTCAACATCTTGGGCGACGCTGATAAGGGAACAAAGATTTTCATGGGCGATTCCGGCTCACTTACGTTGGGGTTTATCTTAGGTTTCCTCTTCGTGAAGTTCACCATGGACAACCCCAAAGTGCGAAACTTCAGCCTCGACTCTATGGCGCTGGCCTATACACTGCTTATTGTTCCCATGTTCGACGTGGTGCGGGTCTCGTTAGTTCGTCTGTGGCATAGAAAGCCAGTGTTCCAGGCCGACAAGAACCATATACACCACAAGCTGATGCGTGCCGGCCTAAACCAGTATCAGACACTGGTCTGCATACTGTGCCTGTCGCTGTTTTTCATCGTGCTGAACCTTGTCCTCACCCGTTTCATCTATGTCAGCCTCATTGTCGTTGTCGACGTGGTTGTGTGGATGCTGTTCCATTCATTGGTTAATATCAGGGTGCGCAAGCAAGGTCATCTGGTGTTCTTGGAGAACAAGTAGTTTGAGAGCCCTTTCTTCAGAAACTCCACATATTCGCCTATGTTTTCATCGTACGACCTGAGGCTGTTCAGCGGCTTGCCAGTCTTTGGGTCTAGCAGCACATAGAAAGGCTGTGTGTTGGCGCCAATCTTTGTGCGCTCCAGATAGCTCCACTTGTCGCCTACGGTTCTCAGCTTCCTCACCTGTCCGTTTTCTGTCACCTCGATGGGGTGGGGCAGAGGGGTCTTGTCGTCAACGTAGAGCGATATCAGCACATATTGGTTGTTTATTATGTCCTGCACTTGTGTGTCGGTCCATACTGCGGCCTCCATCTTCCTGCAGTTCACACAGCCGTAGCCGGTAAAGTCGACCATCACGGGTTTGCCTTCTGCCGCAGCGGCTGCCATGCCCTGGTCATAGTCGTTGAAGCGGGCCTCCACAGCACCGTCGTAGAGGTTGAAGTCCTGTGTGTTCATAGGTGGGGCGAAGGCCGAAATAGCTTTCAGTGGCGCTCCCCACAGCCCCGGCACCATGTAGATGGCAAAGGCCAGCGATATGAGCGCGAGGAAGAACTGTGGCACGTTCGTCCGCCCGAACGAGCTTGTCTGCCCGTCGCTGGACAACGGCTCGTCGTGAGGGAATTTCAGCCATCCTAACAGGTATGCCCCAAGCAGGGCAAACAGGACTATCCACAACGAGAGGAACACCTCGCGGTCCAGCAGGTGCCATTTGTATGCCAGGTCGGCCACCGACAGGAATTTCAGTGCGAAGGCCAGCTCTATGAATCCCAGCACCACCTTTATCGTGTTCATCCATCCTCCCGATTTAGGAGCCGACTTGAGCAGTGAGGGGAAGAGGGCAAACACAGTGAACGGTATGGCCAGGGCAATGGCAAATCCCAACATCCCGATGGTAGGGGCCAGTATCTCGCCTTGTGACGACACTGCCACAAGCAGGAAACCGATGATGGGGCCTGTGCATGAGAACGACACCAGCACAAGGGTGAACGCCATGAGGAATATAGACAACAGGCCGGTGGCTTTCTCCGACTGTCGGTCTATCTTGTTTGACCACGAGGCGGGCAGTGTCAGCTCGAAAGCTCCGAAGAATGAAGCTGCAAAGACTATGAGCAAAAGGGCGAAGAAGATGTTGAACACCGCGTTTGTAGACATCGCGTTGAGTGCGCTTGCACCCAGCATCAGTGTTACGGCCAGTCCCAGCAGCACATATATCACCACTATCGACAGTCCGTAGGTTACGGCCTCGTTGACAGCTTTCTTGCGGTCTTTGTTTCGTTTCAGGAAGAAAGACACTGTCATGGGGATGATTGGCCAGACGCAGGGAGTGAGTATGGCCAGGAAACCACCCAGCAGACCTGAGAGAAATATGTACCACAGCGAGTGGCTGGTGTCTGTAGCCTCCGTGTCTTCAAACGCTTGAAGTTCAGTGGTTATGGGCCTCCACAGGCTGTTTGCAGCCTCTCCGTCGTTAACGCCTTCTTCCGTCTCTTGTGGGGTGGGGGTGATGGGGGCTGCTCCTTGGTCAAGGTCTTCTGCCGTCTCTTGTGGGGTGGGGGCTGCTCCTTTTTCAGTGACAGCCTTCTCGCCGTTGTCCTGGCTTTTCGTCTCTGGCGATTTTCCTTTCTCAGCAAACTGCACTGTCATTGGGGGCATGCACATCTCGTCGTTGCAGGCACCATATTCCAGATAGCAGTCTATGTCATAATCCGGTTTGGTGAACCGTATCTTCTGTACGAAGCTTCCTTTCAGCGTGAAGAAGCGCAGGTTCATGCCGAACATCGGATCATATTCCTCGCTGACCTTCCCCCTTGTCTTAAGGCCTCCTTCCGTCACGGCACCCTCCATGCGGTCGGCGTGGAATGTGGCTTTCACCGGGCCGTCGTCAGCAATGTCCGACGAATAGACGTGCCATCCAGGAGCTATGGTCGCCTCGAAGACTATTTCTGCCATGCCGTTTTCCAGCATGTTCATTTTTGAAGTGAATTTCACAGGGTCCACCATTTGTGCTTGGGCAATGCAAACAGCGGCCAGAGTGATGATGAGTAGAATATATTTCTTTATCATAACCATACAGTATAATTTTTGCGGCAAAGTTACGAAAAGTCGAGCGCAAAACAAAGGAACTTGTTCCTTTTTTTGCCGAGACGGAGTAATTTCGTCGTCGCAGACGACAAAGTTACGAAAAAAGGTTGACTTTGAGAAGCAATTTTGGAGAATTAACGCAGAATGCACGTAAATAAAAGGCAAGACGGGGAAAATCGAGGAAATTCAGTTTTAGGCTGAATGCAAATTTGGGAGGAATAAAGAAGTAGTTAGGTTTCTTATCCGGACTCGGCTATGCCGCTTGCCAGAGCAAGAACCCGCGAGACGGTCTTGTAACTATTCAGCGATTATCCCATTCTGCTCATTAGTTAGTATTCTCACCTCGCAAACAGATTACAATCCCGTATAGGGGTACGATCATTCTCATTCATCGAATCCTTATGGATCACGTTTTTGCAAATATCTGATTATCAGTAAAATATATCGGAAATAGTTGCCAAAAAGTTTGGTTATTTCAGATATTTTTTGTACCTTTGTACCTGTGAACGAGAAGGTTACGGACATATCTGAAGCACTGCTGACCATGACTGAGGAGATGCGGTTGATGCGCGAGACGATTGACTCGCAGCATGCAGAAATATGTAATCTTAACCGTAAGACGGAGGCTCTGCATCAGGAAATCCGTTGCTTGAGAAAAGAGAATGAGACGCTTCATGAGCAACTTGCCAAATACGAAACTCCTGAGAAGAACTCCGGCAACAGCAGTACCCCTCCCTCTAAGGAAAGCATGAAGGACGAGGCCATCCGCCGTACCAAGACCCTGCGCAAGCCGACAGGCAGGAAGCCTGGCGGACAGAAGGGACATGAGGGCAGTACCTTGAAGATGACACAGA
>Ga0247610_10005031_pt1 | contig 13998 bp, 11 predicted proteins | sample 174DNAGHGhighgp2_FD_193483 | JGI IMG/M metagenome (GOLD analysis project Ga0247610, IMG submission 193483) | Sheep rumen microbial communities from Palmerston North, Manawatu-Wanganui, New Zealand - 1742 DNA GHGhigh gp2 | ecosystem: Host-associated > Mammals > Digestive system > Stomach > Rumen... | reverse complement strand
TCAGGTTCTGACGACACAACACCCCTAACCCATAAAACCTCATCACTTCTATTGGACATAATTCACCTCCTACCAGACTCCGTTGCCAATCAGATTGCTGCCGGAGAAGTCATACAGAGACCGGCATCCGTTGTCAAGGAACTCGTTGAGAACGCCGTTGATGCCGGGGCGACCCTCATCGAGGTAAATATCATCGATGCCGGACGGACCAGCATACAGGTCGTTGACAACGGCTGCGGGATGAGTGAGACCGATGCCAGACTTGCCTTCGAGCGTCATGCCACCAGCAAGATACGTAAGGCCGACGACCTCTTCTCGCTCACCACGCTCGGCTTCCGTGGCGAGGCACTGCCGTCGATAGCCTCCGTGGCACAGGTGCAGCTCACCACACGCCGTCATGACGACGAGATAGGCACGTCACTGCGCATCGAGGGCTCAAGGGTCGTGCAGCAGCAACCCGAGGCGTGTCAGCAGGGATCCAACTTCGTCGTGCAAAACCTATTCTTCAATGTCCCCGCGCGGCGTAAGTTCCTAAAGACCGACCAGACGGAGCTCGCCAACATCACCGCCGAACTTGAACGTATAGTGCTCATACACCACGACATAGGCTTCACGCTTACGCACAACGGTGCCACAATGATGCGCGTGCGCCCGGCATCGCCGAAACAACGCATTGCCGACACTTTCGGGCAGCGTCTGGCTGACTCCCTGCTGCCCGTGGACGTCGATACGCCTCTCGTGAGCATTCACGGCTTCGTGGGACTGCCGCAGGCAGCACGCAAACGGCGCACACAGCAATTCTTCTTCGTTGACGGACGCTACATGCGTCATCCTTATTTCCACAGGGCCATTCAGGAGGTCTATGCACCTCTCATTGCGCCGGAGACATCGGTGCCATACTTCATCGCCTTCAAGGTGGACCCGTCGGAGATTGATGTCAACATCCATCCCACCAAGACTGAGATTAAGTTCGAGAACGAACAGGCCATCTGGCAAATCCTACTGGCAGCACTGCGCGAAGCTCTCGGACGCCACAATGCCATACCCACCATCGACTTCGACACCGAGGGGCGTCCGGCCGACATCCCTGTCTTCAACCCTCTCAGCAAGAGCGGAACGTCGGGTGGCCACACGCCGCATCCGCCGGTCGTGCCCATCGACACGGCCTACGATCCCTTTCGTGCCACACCGTCATTTGCCGATGGTGACGGCCCCGCATTCGGCACTCGTCCTTCGCCATTCGCCGACGATGACGATTCGTCGCTCAGCTCGCACCATTCGTCACCCGCTACAGACGACGGTCTGAACCTCAGCATGCAACCATCGACGTATGCACCTGAACTCCATCTCGACAACGCCTTCCCCGTCGCCTTTCAGATTATGGGGCGCTATATCGCCACGACCTCTGCCGAGGGACTCAGGCTTGTAGATCAGCACCGTGCACACATGCGCATCCTCTATGACACCTATATGTCGCAGATCGGCAGTGCCGCACTGCCATCACAACGGTTGCTCTTTCCCGACATCGTGGATATAGCGCCCAGTGACGTGCCCTTGCTGCCGGACCTCTTGCCCGAGATGCAACGTCTCGGCATTGATGTCACACTCATCGCCCCCAACGTAGCCAGCGTGGCGGGTATGCCGTCAGGCCTTGAAGGCGTTGACCCGTCGCGTCTCATAGCCGAGCTGATAGATGCTGCACGGCAGACAAATGCCACTCACGCCACAGAGACACTGCGCTCGAAGCTCGCTCTCGCTCTCGCACGCGCAGCGGCAATACCTGTCGGACAGGTGCTGTCGGCCATGGAGATGCAGGACTTGCTGGAACACCTGAGCATGACATCGGCACCGGCCATCACGCCCGACGGCAAGACAATAGTCGCCACTATTCCGGCTGAAGACATAAGGCGTCTGTTCTGACAGCGCCGCCATCGGTAGGAGGGATGCTTGCAGCACTTCGGATTATGTAGGAATCAGTTTACATACCATTGTTCTTATTTGCCGCATCGTATCGCATAGTGTATTCGTCGAAAAAATTATGTCTAAGCACTAACGCCTGTTGCAGGGGGGGCATGCCCCTGCCTGTTGTGAGCCACCCCCTGCGGGGTTACTGAATCTTGCGAAAGTTGAGCTTTTTATGATTATCCGCAGTCGTGCCGCCAGCAAGACCGCAACGCGGTCTCTTCTTAATAGCCGTGAGTCGGAACGACCTACGGTGAATTGTACGGATGCAATGGCGTGCACTCTGAAAGAGTGCCCCAGCACCACAGCGTCACAAGTAGCTTATCTGCCTCATGATGATGCCGAACTACTGTTGATGGATGGGACACTGTGCATGTAAATGTGTATGTAAAATGACGCTTACATGCACAAAAGAATACAAAAACAAGCTTTTTCATGCGTTTACATACACATACTGCACCATTTACATACACAGGCTAACTCTCACTATTACAAAGTGATACGCACAGGTGTGTATGTAAACTTTCAAATTTATTATATTATTATGTAATTAAAGTGCATTTACCTACACATTTTTACATACACACCCCTGTAACGCAGCAGGATCCCGCTACATCGCATAAGTCGCCGCTCTGTATCGTCTCAGAGATAGCTGTCTTGCCAATATCATGGTGGAGCCATGTCCTTCAGCAGATGCCTTAACATCCCCTAGGGGAGTAATGTAACTCGCCTAGGGGAGTATCATAACTCGCCTAGGGGAGTAACGTAACTCCCCTAGGGGATTATAGCGGCTTCACAAGGGGATGACAGCAGTAGAGCCAGGGGCACGCTAACGATGGTTGAATGGTTGCATAAGAGAAAAAACATGAGATTTTATTTAAGTTTTTTAGCATTTCTCTTGGCGGGTAAACATATTTTCACTACCTTTGCAGCGGAATTTAACAAAGATAAAGAGTGAAGAGACGTTCCATCATTCTGCAGGTTCTGTTGCTCGCGCTGTGCATTATCGGCGTGTGGAGTTGGTTGGCGCGTCCGTGGGAAGCATGGGGGAGTAAACCGGCGGCGGTTCACATAGAACGTTACGACCGCGTACTCGACGAGTTCGTATCTTTGGGCAGTAACACGGCCTTGGCGAAGATGAACATGGAATTTCCGCGTGAGACGAAGCTTCTCATTGAAAACGTCCTGGCAATAGGCCATGTCGATGAGCCTGATATAGAGAAGCGTCTGCGCACATTCTATCTCGACTCGACGGTGCAGTTGCTCCTTGAGGAGGTGCATCGGCAATACTCAGATATGTCGGATATCGAACAGGCTTTCGAGAAGGCCTTCGTGGAGGCAAGACGTGTCAACCCCGACTTCCGCACACCGCGCATATACACACAGATTTCATGTCTCAAGCAGAGTGTCATAGTGGCAGACACACTGATCGGTATCAGCCTTGACAAATATCTTGGGACAGACTACACGCTTTATAAAGAATTTTATACTGATGTGCAACGTCAGCAGATGACTCGCGACAACATCGTCAGCGATGCTATGAATGCTTATCAGACGTTGCACGACTAACCTATTCATATCGTTTTGGCCACTAACACTGAAACATCAGCCATAGTGCCGGCTCTGTATCTTATACCTGTCGAGCTGGGCGATGTGCCGCACTCGCATATCCTGCCTGCGGCGAACCACGACATTGTGTGTTCCATCCGTCATTTTGCTGTAGAGGACGTGCGTTCGGCACGGCGCTTCTTGCGTCGTGTGGATGCCGCCTTCGATATAGATGGCGCCACCTTCTATCCCATGGGCAAACATGCCGATGCCGCTGTCTATGCCGAATGCCTGAAGCCGTTGGAGCAGGGACTCAGTGTCGGGGTTATCTCCGAGGCCGGTTGCCCTGCCGTGGCCGACCCGGGTGCCGACATCGTGGCGCTGGCGCAACGCCGTGGGCTGAAGGTGGTGCCGTTGGTGGGGCCCTCATCGATGCTGCTTGCCGTGATGGCTTCGGGGCTGGGCGGGCAGAGCTTTGCCTTCACGGGTTATCTGCCTATCGACGACGCCGAGCGTGAGCGTTGCATACGGCGGCTGGAGAAGAGGGCATGGGATGAGCGGCAGACACAGCTTTTCATAGAGACACCCTATCGCAACATTCGTATGTTTGCGCACTTGCTGCGTGTGCTCAAGCCGCAGACACGTCTGTGTGTGGCTGCGGCCATCACTACCCCTGACGAGTATATCCGCACCCGCACCGTTGCCGAGTGGCGACGGCACGCACAACCTGACATAGACCGCAAGCCCGCCATCTTCCTCATTGGACGATGACGGGCTTGCGCTTCTTGGTGATATGTCCTGTTCGGGACGGTGCGTTCAGAATGATATTGCAAACGAACCGCCAATGATGAAGGTGTGACGGTTGCGGCGTATGCTCTGGTGGGGGTCGTACATCTCTGCGAGCTCGGGATCCATACTTGCTATAGCCAGGATGTCGGGCATGGCCAGATTGAGGAACTCTGCGGGGTTGTACTCCAGCTTGTAGGTCTTGCGGGTGTAGTCGTACTCGGCAAAGACGCGGAATGAGAAGTTGTTCTTATATGCGTAGGTGAGGGAGATACCTGTGCCTAACTTGAACGAGTTGTTGGCATCGAGGACGAAATAGTCCCACGAATAGTCGTAGGTCGCGGGTGTGCCGTCGGCATTCGTCTTTGTGGCGATCTTTACGTCGTCGATTTCGCCGGTAGTCTTGTCAGTGCTGTAAGTGAACTCCTTGACCTCACCCTGATAGCGTGCCTTGAGATTCAGCTCCTGCATTATGCTGCGTCCGCCGAGCAGCTTGGCGCCGATGGCGAAGTGACGCGACAGCGGCAGGTTACCATATATACCGAGGTCGCAGGCAAACTCTGTGAGGTGGTCACTCTCGATAGTATATTCCGGGCGACGGCCTTCATCGTTGAAGATGATGTTGCTGAAGTCCGAGAGTTCGGCATCCTGGTCAATACCCTGGACTATCTCCTGAAGGTCGCTTTTCGCATAGTCGAGCACGCGGTCCCAGCCTTTGATAGGTGAGGTGTTGACGCGCAGACGACCGCCGACACCAATGTACTTGTTAAAGAAGTATGCCGCTTCGACGCTCACCATGGTCGAGGTGCCGAACTTGAGGTTGAAGTCGTTGGAGGGGTCGTCGTCTTCAAGGTCGAAGTCGATATTCTTGCTGCCCCAGCCCAAGCCCATCGAGATGGCGAAGAACGAGGGGTGCTGTATGATGCTTGCTATAGAGTCTTTGTTGTTGCGCAGGAGACCTTTGCCCTTGAAGATGACGTCGCTGAGGGCGTAGGCCAGCTCTGTTGACATGATGCCTATGCCGGCTCCGGAAAGCACGTCGCTCACCCAATGGCGGTTGTTGAGGACGCGCATGATGCCGGTGGCGGTGGCCACGCCGTAGCCTGCCACAGAGTACCATGGCGAGCGCGTGAGGCCATATTCCTTGTGGAGGATGGTGGCGCCCACGAAGGAGGTGGCGGTGTGGCCCGAGGGCCAGGAGTTGCGGGTGGAGCCGTCGGGGCGCATCTCCTTGGCGGTGTATTTGATGCCGTTGACGAGACCGGCCATGATGCCGTATGAGAGTGCTGCGCTGGTGAGGAAACGTCCCCAGTCAGAGCGACCTTCCACGCCGCCGATCTTCAGACCTAAGGTAAGAGCTGGACCGAAGTACTGTGTGTAGTCGTCGATGTGTGTCTTGAAGTTCGTGAGAAGGACATGCCTTGAGCCGTCGTTCTGGCGGAAGGCTTTCTTCTCGCCCTTGGCGATGATACCTGCCACGAACACCGGGACGCCGACGAAGGTGAGGTCCTCCATGACTTTGAACGGGCGCACGCCGGGATTGGTGTGCATGAATGTCCATTTATCCACCCAACGTGAGCGGTCGTTGGCATCTGTCGTGGTGGCAAGCATGTAGCTTTTGCTGCTGGTGGCGGAGGGGGTGTCGTAGGGCATGTCCATCTCAAGCTTTGGGAGATTGAGCACACGTTGAGCCTCGGCTTCGAGGGTGTTCTTGGCATCATACTCCGTGGGCTGAGTGAGCTCGGGGGCGGCCTCAGCCTCTGGGGGGGCGTCCGTTCCGTCGGTGGCCGCCTGGCCTGTCGTTGTTTCTTCTGCCTCCGGGCTGCCCTCTGACACAGAGACTTCCATGTCTGCCGGAGTTTCGATGCCGGGTGCTGTTTCCTGACTGTTGGCTGTCGCTTCTGCTGTGTCTGTAGTGCTATCTGTGCCGGTCACGTCGTCTGTGGCGCGGGCAAATGATAGTGTGCTGATGATGGCTATTGCCAGCAATAATAATAGTCTCTTCATAAGTGAAAGCGATAAGGAAGTTTGTTAAATTATGAAATATTTGTGCAAAGATATGCAAAAAAAGTGAAAAGCCAAGTGAAATCGGGTCTTTTTTTGCTAAAAGGGTATGTTTTTCGTGAATGACAGCCAAAATGTGTGAAAAAGTTTGGCGATGTGGCTCAAAGAGGCTACTTTTGCGGGCAATATACAGTGCCGGTATCAGCGACTGCCGTATTCTGCGCAGTAAAGCACATAACGGTTAATGCACCCGTAACGACTTCATCATAATGAGACGTATTGCCCTTATAGCTTGTTCATCGCTCCTCGCCTGCGTGACCGTAGGCGAGATCTATGCCGACGGACGCCAGATGCGCGATGTGTTCGCATCGATGCCCGACACCATCGAACCCTTGGTGACTCAGAACAACCGCCTCGACTGCATAGACTTCATAGAAAACGACATGGAGGCGCGTGTGCGTAACGTTGCCGACGAGTATGTGCGGCTGGAGGCTCTGACAGCCGATTACGCCCGCTTCCGCACGAGCGGTTCTGCATTCATGGAGCTGAAGATGATGACATCGCGTCGCGACAGCATGCTTGCCGGCGACAGCACCTGTGTCGCCCATGCCGACACCATTCTCTGCATGGTGACGACGGTAGAGGCCGGTATAGACTCCTTGCGAATCGCCGACAGCCGTGTGGCGTTCTTCACGCCGCAATGGCAACGTCTGCCGTCGGAGAGGTTCTTCCGGTGGCCGGGTGTGGAGGAGCTCGTCGGAAAGAAGATGGCAGAGCTGACGGCAGAGGAGAGTAGGGTAGTGGAGGCGATGCGCTACTTCTGCCCTATGAAGGTTGAGCTCTCTGCCGACGATGACACTATGACGATAATCCCGCAGCTCGGCGATTTGGAACCGGAACTGCGGGATGTAGGACGTAGGCTCGTAAGGCGTAAGCAGGTCAGGGCTTCATGGTGAGACGGAGCTTCACCTCACAAGGCTTATTGTCGTTGGTGGTAATCTGCTTGTTGAAGCCCAGGGTGCAGCTCTTGGCATCGGGGAAGAGGGCGTAGCACTCGCCGTCGAAGAGTGGCAGCTGTACGTCGGATGTCTTATCCCATGCCAGCCGGAACCTGCCTGTTGTCTCGTCTGTCCATGACCATGTGCCGACGAAGGTGCTGCCGTTGTCGAAGATGAAATATAGGCTTCCTGCCTTAGTGATGATGACCTCGTCAATCATCCATGTCGAGTCGTAGTAGTAATCGACGTTGACGTTCTTGCGAATGTGGGAGGACAGAAGTCCGAGGTTGAGCTTACCTGTGAAGGTGGCATCCTCGATGTCTTTGCCGGTGACGGTCATCCCGACATGGCAGTTGGTGATGTCCCACGTGCGGCAGAGGTTGGTGAGGCGTGCAGAGCTTGTGGCGCCTTTTTTCAGCTGGGCCACACTCTCAAAGTTGCCGACACTCGAGGTGTAGCTTACGTCGTAGCTCTCGCCGGCAGCCGACGGCGTGCATTGCATGGTGGCATCAAGCTCATTGAGCTTGTAGCTGTTGGCCGACAGACGTGTGAAGGAGCCTGTGAAGTAGTCGGTGACGGGCCTGAAGTCGGCATCGGAATCTACACGGGTGGCCTTCTGCTTGGCTACGCTAAGAGGTAGTATCGTGGCACGGATGACATAGTCGCCGGATTCGCACAGCTCAATCTCGTCAAAGGTAATCTGCTCGGAGCCTGTCTCGAAGACAATAGGTGTCTGCAGCGACAGTTTTTTAGCATCGTCGGCGTAGGCCGGTGCGGCAATGACGGCATAGGGGTCGTCGGTGATGGTGGTCGTGGGTTCGTCTGTCGTCTCCTTCTCACTGCTGCATGCCGTGAGGCCGACGACCAGCATTGCCAGCATTGCCGCTGGCATGTATAGAAACTTGTGCATGTACGTTTATTGCTGCCTATGCTATTTCGTGCTCACAACGGAGAGCATGTATGTCAGCGTGGTGTCGTAGTCTGTGCCGTTGGTGTCGATGACAGCCTCCACGGTGAGCCAGCATTCGTTCTCGTTCTTGAACACCACGATGCCGTTGCCGGCCTCGAAGGAGTTGCCCATCTCGTGGCCTTCCCATGTGTAGTGGAGCGTGCCGTCAGACTCTTGCACCCAGTACCAGCGGCCGGTGTCGATGCCGTCTTTGTAGTAGAGCTGGAAGGTGGCGTACTTGCTGAAGGTCATGTTCGTGAGCTGTGACTTCGTCTCGAAGGTCTCCTTGATGCGGCAGTCGGAGTTGTTCTCGATGTATTGCTTTATCTCGCGGAGGTTGCAGCCGTTGAAGTCACGTGCCAGCTTCAGGCCTTTCTTGTTGGTGAGGCGCAGACGTGTCTTGTTCACCTGCCAGTACTGGCAGAGGTTCTTCGTGAACTGCGAATTACTGATAGCTTCTATGACATCGCCGGTCGTTGCCTCGGCATTTATGCTGTTGCCGTTGAGCAGCTTGATGGTGATGTAGATGACGTTGCCTTCGATCTTCAGCGTGAGGTCGCCGAAGTTGTCGAGACGGTAGCTCTCGCCCTTCACGAGGATATGGTAGAAGCCTGTGAGGTATGTGATGTCATCGCTGTCGGCGCGCGTCTTCTCGTCCTGGCTGTTCTCCGTCTCCTTGAGGCGTACGATGTAGCGGCCACTCTCTGTCAGCTCGATGGACTTTATGAGCTGGGCGTCGTTGAGCTTCAGGCCGGCACCGAAGTCGAGCTTCTTGGCCTCATCGGTGAACTCCGTGTTCGATGACTTGATGATGATGGTTGAGTTGTCGTCGTTGCTGCTGCATGAGCTGAAGGTCATGGGCAGAGCTGCCATCGCGGCAAGCATGAAAAGATACTTTTTCATATTCTGGTTGATTTGGTTTGACTCGTTGTGTTATATTATATCAATAGTGGACGCTTGCGTCAGAAGATACGTCCCGTGAGGCGTATGTTGAGCACAGGCCACACCTTAACCCTCGAGATGATGTCGATGGCGCCGCCGTCCTCGTTGCCGGTGTCGCTGCTGGTGGCCTTCACCCAGAGGTCGTCGGTGGGAGAGTAGGCATTGAACGTGGGCTTGCCGTGGAACATCACACCGAGGTCCATGGACACGCCGATGCGCTTCTTGGGGATGGCACGGCCGAAGCCGATGCCGACGTATGGCTTCACGCTGTTGATCTTGACATTGGCCTTGGCGATACCTTCGCTGTTCTCATGGATGATGTAGTCGCCAATCTCAATACCAGAATCGGGATCCTTACGATGTATCGGGTCGAGGTTCTCTACCTGCATGATCTCTGACGTGCCGAAGAATATACCCGCCGTGACATGGAATGCCACGCTCTCGAAGGGGTAGGCATCAACGAGGACCTTGCCGTTCATCCAGTTGAACTTGCCCTGAACGCGCGTGCTGAGCTTCTCCTCTCCGAAATACTCCGACGTCGGGTCATCCCTGAAGTCGTTGGTGTATTTGACGGTCGGCGTGACCTTTATCTTAGGGAAGAAGTTGAAGCCGGCACGAACGGCGGCATAGTGGGTTATCGGTGCTGCCAGCTCGATGCCTATGCCGTCGGTACCCACAGAGAGGTTGGCTCCAAGATGGTCGAAAACGCCGAAGCGTTCAACCTTGTTTTGAGCATACAGGGGTGCAGCGAGCATCGCTGCCAACAGAAGAAGAGTGCTTTTTTTCATTTTGAAACGGTCTTTATGTATTTACTGATAATAATGGTAATGTGGCTTTAATCGGCACAAAGATAATATAAGTTGTTAAACCGACAAAGCAAAATGTGCAAAAAATGTCAATAATACATAAAAAAAGCCTCCAAAACTCTATGTCGTGGCTCCGACATGGTTTTTTGGAGGCTTATGGTAATATAGTTGTGTTCTATAGTTATAGAACCCACCTATAACTGTCGCCCTATTACTTGCGGGTCTTAGCGTAGCGGCTCATGAACTTATCGACACGTCCTGCGGTATCGACGAGCTTGCTCTTACCTGTGTAGAAGGGGTGTGAGCTGCTGGAGATTTCAAGCTTCACGACGGGATAGGTCTCGCCTTCGAACTCCACGGTGTCGTTGGTCTTGGCGGTGGAGCGGCTGAGGAACATGTCGCCGTTGCTCATGTCCTTGAACACTACGGGGCGATAGTTGTCGGGATGAATACCTTTTTTCATTGTTGTTGAGAGGTTTTGCCGGGCTTGTGTACCGGCGGGGTTAATACTGTGCCGTGGCCTTTGTCGTGGCGTGGCGGTTCGTTTTGCGGGCGCAAAGGTAAGACTTTCTGCCGACACGGCCAAACATTATCGTCGAAATCTGTTATTTAATCAGCACTTTTTTGACGCCAGTGACTGTCGTATGTAGGTATATTCCCTTGCGTGCAGGCTTCTGCTCCATGCGCTGGCCGTCGATGGTGTGCCAAGCTTCGGGAGTGGCAGTGGCATTTGTGCCATGGCGTGTGAGGCCATCGTCAATGGCTGTCGGCACCATCCGTCCGAGGCGTTTATATGTCAACGATACCACTACTGGCGGGTGGTCGCCGAGAGGTTTCGTGTCCGCTGTGCCGTCTGTCTGGCCGTAGGTGTAGTCTTGCTCTATGCAGAAGGCGTTGGGTATGAGCTGTGTGGTACCTTCGATGGCGACGGGGTTGATGCAGATGACTTTGTCAACGACCTCATACAAGCTGAAGTCGGTGGGGACGGAGCGGTCGGTGAGGTCGTCCATGTCTGTCGTGGGGTGTATGCCGTCGCGACAGAGTTCCACCCATGCGTCGGTCATGCGCAGGGCGTTGCTTAGGCGCTGGGTGAAGTTGGCAGCAATGTCCTCGCGTGTCCAGCGGCTGTTGGTGTCGCCGATGACGAGCTTGGGACGCGTGGTGCCTGTGGCGTTGACGGCATCGGCCAGCTGCCGCCACTGTGCGTGGCGCGAGGCTATGGCGGCATCGGTGCTGCCGGCATCCATGTGTAGCACGAAGAGGTCGAACGAGGTGCCGTCGGCAGTGGTGATGTCGTAGTGGCGGTAGCCTTTGCGCACATACTGGTTGCCGTCGGTTGCCTCGGTGGTCTGCCAGTGCGTCCAGCTCTCGCCGGTGGCAGAGACGGCGGCCGTGCGCCAGATGGCATTGAGGCCGTCGGTGTCGAAGGGCAGACCTCCTGCCAGCCCCTCTACGCTCAACGTACTCCGCACCGTGCCGCTAGCGTAGGTAGGCTGCAGTGCCGACATGAGTGAGCCGTGATAGTTGAAATCTTCGCTCGCGCCGATGATGTCGTAGCCCTTGGCGGCGAGATAGGAGCTTATCTTCAGCGTACCGTCGCGGCCCGGACCGTCGGGGTTGAGCGAGTAGAAGGCCACGCTTTGGGGCAGACCGTCAACATTTAGTGCGCACACTCGCAGCGTGCCACGGGCTTCGGTGTGATAGGCTTGGCTCTTGAGGCATGTCAGGCGCAGGTTGTCGAGTTTGAAGAACGTCTGCGTCTCGCCCTCGTGGCCGGGCAGCCACCACTGTGCCGTGCTCTGACAGCGTATGATGAGCCTCTGGCTGGCATCGATGGTGAAGGGGATGTTGACGGGGATTCCCGTCTGGTCGCCGCGCCCGGCGGTGGTGACGGCATTGCCGTTGGCGGCGAGGGTCACGGTGCGTCCTTCCCATGTGCACACCATGGCCGAAAGCTCATAGTCGCCGCTTGGCAGGCCTGTCGCCGTCTGCACCACGGCAAGGGTGGGTGCCCACCACTGGTATGCGTTCATCAGGTATGTGCCGTGCTTGCCGCTCATGCCGTAGTTGCGTGCGGCGAACTCGGCGTTGCCGGCGGGGTCGCGGCCGATGACCGTCCATCCGCTCTCGTCGCCGCTCTCGAAGGAGGGGTTGGTGAGCAGGAAGGTGGCATCGACGGGGTTGGCGGGCGTGGCGTAGCTAAGGTCGCTGATGTCTTGTGACAGGCTGGGCGTGGTCTGGAGGCAGAGCCACGCTGCGAGTAGGGCTGATGTGTGTATGTGTCCTTTTGTCATTAGTGTTCAGTAGTTGACGGATGTGTAATTATTGCTGTCGTCACTGGAAACCCCATGCCGTGGGGGTGACGCTGGCTTCTACCGTCTCCTCCACCATATCCGGCAGGTTGCAGAAGAAGTCGATGCCTGTGAACTGCTCCAGCTGGTCTATGGAGACGATGTAGGGCTTCATGTTTTTCTCGTCTGTATAGTCCGTTCGGTGCTCCATCCAGAAGCCAATGGCCTTGTAGCCGCTGTTGACGGTGCTGCGGTTCTTGCACAGGATGGCCATGAAGAAGTATTTCGGCACCAGGAGCCCCGTGGCAGTGGTCTCTATGATGTTGGCGGGGTCGTCGATGGTGCCGCCCTTGCAGACATAGAGCGTGTCGCGGAAGGATGCCTCGTTCCATGTGCGAACCTTCGTCTCAAGGTTTGCCCAGATGCCGCCGTTGAAGTCATAGAGCTGGGGCTGCATGTTGCTGTAGAGGAAGGTCTGGCGGTTGGCCTCGACGTTATACCACCTGTCGGCACTGGCGCAGATATGGCCACGTGTGTAGCCCGAGCCACGGTAGTTGTCGTTTGTGGTGCGATACATGGCCGGGATGTCGGAGTCTTCTATGAAGTTGTCATCACGCTTGACGTAGCCGCCGCTGTTGTTGTTATCCCAGCGGAAGGCCGTCCATCGCTGTGCTTTCTTGGCGATGTCCCATTCTATGCAGAAGTTGATGTCGCCGTTGGAAATGCGCTTCACCAGGAACATGTCAACTACCGCCCCGCGCAGACGCGGCATCTCCAGACGTAGTGCCTCCGTTCCCTGGGCTGCGCTGTTGGCATTGCGGTTGGTGGTGGGGGTGAGTTCGTCGCTGTCGTTGCTACAGTTCCAAAGGAGTGGTATGGCAAGCAACAGCAGTAAGGGCGTTATGTGGTGGAATGTATGTCTCATCTTTGTTCGGTGTGTTGTGTGTTGCTGGCGTGGGCGCGGGCAATGTCCCATGCTAAGGCATTGAGCTGGTTGCACTGTGCACGTGTGATGTGGCTTTTGTCGTTGCGGTGCGGAAAGGGCGAGAGCAGTAGCAGCCTGCCTTCTGCCGTGGCCTCGAAACGCTGGCCGGAGGGCTTTGCCATAGGGTCCAAGCCGTTGTCTAAGAGCACGATTAGCGGGAGATGTGCGTCGAAGGCAGCGCGCATGGTGGCTTTCTCGCCGGGTGAGATGGATGGCGAGACGAGCACGGCTCCGTTGTGGGCGGCATCGAGGAGTATCTTCTGTTCTTGAGCCAGCAGTGCAGCATCGATGCTACGGGAGAAACGCACCTGTAGGATTTGCTTGGCGCGCAAGAGGCTGAGGTTGCCCACGGCAGAGCACTTACGGCCACAGATGTCGATGTCTGTGCGCACGCTCAGCAGCTCAGGATGGGCGCGCTTCATAGCGAGACGGTAGGGGTTGTCGGCGATGTAGGCGCGCATGGTGTCAAGCTGCCCTTCGCGAAGGAGGATGCGGTCATGGTAGCCATGCTCGAAGAGGAGACCTTGCGAGTGTTGAGGAGGCTGCTGGGGGTGGGGTGGCTGCTGTGGGAGATGTTGCTGCTGCTGTGGGCGCTGTGATACAGCGCCATTCTCAACTGAGGGTGCTACTTGTTGAGTAGGCCGCTGTATTACAGCGGCAGGCGAGGCGGCAGGCGAGGCATCGGCAGGCGAGACATCGGCAGGCGAGGCAGCGGCAGGCGAGGCAG
>Ga0247610_10005029_pt1 | contig 14000 bp, 8 predicted proteins | sample 174DNAGHGhighgp2_FD_193483 | JGI IMG/M metagenome (GOLD analysis project Ga0247610, IMG submission 193483) | Sheep rumen microbial communities from Palmerston North, Manawatu-Wanganui, New Zealand - 1742 DNA GHGhigh gp2 | ecosystem: Host-associated > Mammals > Digestive system > Stomach > Rumen ... | reverse complement strand
CATGTACCAGCCGCAATCGGGGCAGCCCGGCTTTTCGGAACAGGCCAAGCGACCGCCCTTTTCGTCTTCCACATAAAGGATTCCATTGCCGTCGCGGTAACCGCGTTCAAACGCTTCCACCAAGCGGGCGCGATTTTCTTCCTTGACCACCACCGTATCGACGACAGCGAACAACTGCTTTTCGCGGGTCGGAATTTTCGGCAGCGGAAGTTCCACGAGCTTGTTGCCAAGGTAAACCTTGCGGTAGCCTTTTTCCGTGAGAATCTTGGAAAGCTTAAGCACATCCTTGATTTCGAACGGAGCAAGCACAGTGACTTTCTTGTTCAAGTCGCGGTCGAAGGCGTATTGCATCAGGTCGCCCGCGCTGTACGAAGACACTGGCTTCCCGCATTTCAAGCAATGCGGGGTGCCGACCCTCGCCCAGAAAATGCGGAAGTAGTCATAGATTTCGGTGAGGGTCGCCACCGTACTGCGCGGGCTCTTGCTTGCACTCTTCTGATCGATCGCAATCGCAGGAGCCAAGCCCGAAATGGAATCGATGCTCCCGTGGTCGGGGCGCCCGAGGAAGCGACGAGCGTAAGTGCTCAAGGTTTCCACAAAGCGGCGCTGGCCTTCGCTAAAGAGCGTATGGAAAGCGAGGCTCGACTTGCCAGAGCCCGAAACGCCTGTGACTACCGTAAGCTTGTGCCGCGGAATCGTCACATCAATGTTCTTGAGATTGTGCTTGCGGGCGCCATGCACCTCGATATCGAGCGACAGGTCTTCGCCGCCCTTGAGCGTACGGTCAAAATGATGATTTTCACCATGCTTTTTCGCAAGCACCGGCGCAAGGTAGCGGCCCGTTTCCGACTTCTTGCATTTGGCAATCTGCTCCGGCGTACCCGTCGCAATGATTTTACCGCCGTGAATGCCCGCATCTGGGCCCAAATCAATAATCCAGTCGGCGCACTTGATTACGTCCAGGTTGTGTTCGATAATCACAACACTGTTGCCGAGGCTACGCAGGCGATTCAGGCAATCCATGAGCTTGCGGATATCTTCGAAGTGCAGGCCCGTCGTCGGTTCGTCAAGCAGGTAAAGCGTCTTGCCGGTACCCGGGCGACGCAGTTCAGAAGCAATTTTAATGCGCTGCGCTTCACCACCACTGAGCGTCGTTGAAGGCTGACCCAGAGTGAGGTAACCGAGGCCCACTTCCACGAGCAAGTTCAGCGGTTCTGCAATCTTCGGGATGTCCTTGAAGAATTCCGCCGCATCGGCAATACTCATATCGAGAATTTCGGAGACGTTCTTGCCCTTATAATAGACTTCGCGCGTGGCATCGTTAAAGCGCTTGCCGCCGCACACATCGCATGTCACCTGCACACTCGGGAGAATATGCATGTCCACGATTTTCACGCCCGCACCTTCGCAGGCATCGCAGAGACCACCCTTCACGTTAAAGCTGAAACGGCTCTTGCTGTAACCGCGAATCTTGCTTTCTTCCATGCTCGCGAAAAGATCGCGCACGTCGTCCCAAATCTTGGTGTACGTCGCCGGATTGCTTCGCGGCGTGCGGCCAATCGGCGTCTGGTCAATTTCAATCACCTTGTCGATATTCTCGAGACCTTCCAGGTGATCGAACTTTCCGACCGGTTCTTCGGCGTTATAGAATACTCGGGCCAATTCGCGACGCAAAATCTGGTTAATCAGCGTACTCTTGCCGGAGCCCGAAACGCCCGTTACCACCGTGAGCGCGCCATCGAGCGGGATTTCCACATCGATATTCTTCAGATTGTTTTCGGCGGCACCGCAAATCTTTAATTTCGGCGTATTCTTGTCAATCTTCTTGCGCTTTTCGGGAATTTCAATCGCCTTGCGACCGCTCAGGTACGCACCCGTCAGCGAAGCCTTATTCTTTTCGAGCTCTTCGACGGTTCCTGCAGCAATCACACGACCGCCTTCCACGCCGGCACCCGGCCCCACGTCAATCACGCAGTCCGCATGGCGCATGGTGTCTTCGTCGTGTTCCACGATAATCAGGGAGTTGCCCTGCGCGCGCAAATGCTCCAGCATCCCGAGCAGTTTATCGTTATCGCGGGGGTGGAGCCCGATGCTCGGCTCGTCAAGCACATAAAGCACACCCTGCAGGCCGGCGCCCACGGCACTTGCAAGCCTGATTCGCTGCGCCTCACCGCCCGAAAGCGTGGACGCCTTGCGGTTGATAGTCAGGTACCCCAGCCCCACGGCATTGAGGAATGAAAGTCGTCCGCGGATTTCCTTCAAAATCTCCTTGCCGATTCGCTTTTCCTTTTCGGACAAGTCAATCTTATTGAAAAATTCAACCGACTTCTCGACGGACCATTCCGTCATCTCGGTCAGATTCACGCCATGGAACGTGACCGCATTCGCCGTACGGTTGATTCGCGTACCGTGGCATTCGGGGCAAACGCCAATCTGCATGTACTTGCGGAAATGGTATATGTGCCACATATCCCACAGTTCCTGCATAATCGGGATAATCCCGCGCTCCGATTCACTCGGCGTGCCGTACAAAACTGCATCCTGTTGAGCCTTCTTGAGCTTGTTCCACGGCGTATCCAGCGAAAAATGCATTTCGTTAGCGATGTTACGCAAATTGCGGCGGCCGAAGTCACTGAAAATCAGCGTGCCGTCATCCTTCTTGATGGTCGCGATGCAGCCTTCTTTAATAGACTTCGTCTTGTCCGGGATAATCAAGTCCAGATCGAACTTGTAGCTTTCGCCCATCCCCTTACAGGCGGGGCAGCGGCCCTTCGGGTCGTTAAAGCTGAAGAAGCGCGGTTCCAGTTCCGGAATGGAGATGCCGCACTTGGGGCAAGCCAAGAGCGTACCCTGCAAACGGTATTCTTCCTTGGCCGACGCATTTCCAGTCTGCGACGCATCCCCCGCACCTGCAGAACCGCCCGCCGACAGCAAGAAACTCACCAACTTTCCGTCGGTCAGTTTCAGCGCGCCTTCCAGCGCCTCGCGCAGACGGCTCATGTTCTTGCGCTCAAGCGTCAGGCGGTCAATCACCGCTTCAATCGTATGCTTTTCATAACGCACGAGCGCGGGAACATCTTCCAAGCGGTAAATCGTGCCGTCCACACGGGCACGCACAAAGCCGTTTTCCTTGAGTTCAGCGAGTTCCTTGCGGTATTCGCCCTTGCGCTCCTGCACAATCGGGGCCATCACCGTAATCTGCTTGCCCTCATCGCTCACATACAAGTTATCTACAATCTGGTCCACCGTCTGCGCCTGGATTACGCGCCCGCAATCGGGGCAATGCGGCACGCCCAAGCGCGCAAAAAGCAAGCGGTAATGGTCCAAAATTTCCACCACCGTACCCACCGTCGAACGCGGGTTTCGGTTCACCGTCTTCTGGTCAATCGAAATCGTCGGCGAGATACCGCGCACGCTCTCCACCTCGGGGTGTTTCATGCGGCCGATAAACTGGCGCGCATACGCCGAAAGCGACTCCACGAAGCGGCGCTGACCTTCCTGGAACACCGTATCGAACGCAAGGCTCGACTTGCCCGAACCGGAAACGCCGGTCACCACCACGATAGAATCACGGGGAATAGAAAGGTTCACATGGCGTAAATTATGCTCGTGCGCATCGCGGATTTCGATAGATTTTGTCATGCCCCCAATATAGAAAAAGACGGCTTAGCCGTCTAATTTTTAGTGAACATTTGTGTAGAAAATATTAAGAAGATGTTATACCAATCTGTTTATTCTAGGCAAAACAGGGGCAAAATCGTTTACATTCGACCGATTGCAAATTGCCCAAACAGAAAAGTGCAACATCTTCAATGAATATAGATTACCGAATGACAGTTGTCAAGAGGGTTCCACCCTTTTTGCAGTTAATGAGAAAAAGAGCCCCGGCGATGCCGAGGCCCTTCACCACAACACAAACACAACTTAAACCATAGTTCCTTAATCAGTGGATTTTTTCTTAGTCCACCGGTACGTTTTAGGGCGAAGCCACCTTTCTAGGTCATCATATTCTTCTGCAATATTAAAGCACATGTTGCTTAAATCTGCGCCATATATGTTTTCCAAGAAATCTACGACTTCATCTATTTTTTCAAAGATGTCTTCATCCATATTCAATAAGCCTCCTTTTTAAGGAAAGTTCAGTTTTGCCTCAGTTTTTTGTTGGACTGAATGTATTTCCGAGGAAGAACCGTCGGCATAATCCACTTTTCGTTTTCATGACGAATAACCAAGAATAGATTGTTTTGGATCCGGCATTTGGGATCAAGATAGGGAATTTCTAGTTGCTGATGACCGTCGTAGTAATCCACCTGTATTATCGAGGGGTGTACCTGGGCGTACCTAACACTTCGATGTACACTTTCGCTGAGTTCTTTAAGCCGTTCTTGGTAATTTTTCCCATAAATAGGAGTGCGATTCCGCTCGCAAAGCGTATGGAAAGACCCCAACTCCATCTTTCGCGAGTCTAAAATTAAGAACTGCTCAACAATTTGTGGCCTAGCGGTCTTTTTTAACATAAGACTATTTTCGCGGAAAAAAGAACTCAATTTGAATCTTTGGTTAGGTTTGTCGCAACAGCCATGATGAGGGATACACTTGGCAAAAACAGACGACCCCTTATTGAAAAGAGGGAAAATCATATCGCCTTGTGGAGTGAAACGAATCTGCTTCTCGTAAACAGAGCGGGTATAAGCGTACTTCAAAAGGTGAATGCAGTCACTACATGACCCTCTGTTTTGGAGGATGGCTTTAAGTTGAGTAAATTTGCCGACATTGTCGGGGATATAGACCGCTTCGTAGAGGGAAGTCGGTATTGCGAGAGTGAAGCGCATGATGCAGGGCCTTTGACGCAGAGCGACGGTTGTGTAATGTTGAAAAGACTTCGCTGGAGCCCTGGAGAGGGGCAGCGAAGGCGTCTATCTTCATCTATCTAATTTATTACACAATTTGCCGAGCCTTGTGAGCTGGCATTATAATTTATACAAGTAAATTATCAGTGTCCAAGTTTTTGACTTGCCACCGCCGCATCTATATCCCTTTCGCTGCTGCGGAAAACTGCAGGAAAGAGGTCTCATCTATCAAGTAAAGCTATGAGGCACGCTTGTTTGATAAACGCATATAGAAGATACAATTATTTCAGAGTGCCGTCAAGAGTGTATGGACCCAAAGTATTATCTCTAATTAAATAACTAGAGATAACAAAAAGATTGGCTAGGTATTGACTGCGTAGTTCTGAAAATATAAATTTGCTAATGTCTCCGTCGATGTTGGCGGAACAATAACAACGAGGTAAACTATGAATGAAGAAGATGACTGGAGCGCTGAAGCTCAGGGATTCGACTTTGACAATCCTAGCGAATGGATGGAGGCGATGAACCTCTATGATGATGAAGATGATCCTTGTAATGATGATGGCTGCTTTATGGGCCACGATTGCTATGACTAAAAATTACTGCTCAGCGCAGATTTAATTTAATGGTGCGAGCCTGAAACTCGCCGGAAAATATATGATAGTGTTAAATATAAGTCGATGTAGCTTGCCGCTACATCGACAATTTTATTATTTTGACCACAAAGGGATCCCAAAGTTGATTTGCGAGGCTTGTTATGGCTATGGAAAAGACTTTTGTAGAGAAAATTCAAGATTACCTAAAAGGGGTTGACGGAATGGTTCCGTACATGTTCCCTATGATTGGCGAAAATTATGAAAATGCGAAGAGAAAGATCTTAGTGGTTATAGACTTCGTTCGAAAATATGCTTGTAAAATGGATGTAGTGCTGTCAAGACCCGAAAACATTCCCTATGATGAACTCAGTACGAAAGACGACAACATTCGTGGAGCCTGGGAAAATATGCGCTATAAAAACAAAAAACTTCAGAAAATTTTAGAAGAAAGATTTCTAGAAGTTGATTGCGATGTTGATGATGTCATCCTTACATCATTTTCTAGATGGCCTAGCGATGCAAAAAAATTTGAGTATGGAATAAATGAAATAGAAGTACTAGGGAGATTTCCCGATTATGTAAATGATGTCCCATATACATTCCTGCAGGCTTTAATTAAATGTTCTAACCCTGATGAAGTTTGGTTTTTAGGAAAAGGAACGGAACGGCTTGTGCTCGGAATGCCTAAATATTTAACATACAAAGACTGTGATGATATATGTGAAAATTGCAGTCCTAATGACAAGCACAAATTGAAAAACGGATTTAAAGATGAACACATCCTTAAGTCCATAGATGAAAAAATGCGCCTAGAAGAGTTTTCTCAAGGGAAATTCAAGTGTGTCACTATAGAAATAACAAAGCCCAAAGACTCTAATAAAAATTCCCAAAAAGAAATCCCAAAAGACTTTTCAGACAAGCTAAAAACGAAATTCGATAAGTTTGTTCAAGGAAAAGAATTCGCAAAATTAAGTACAGAAGAAAAGAGGATGCACTTGAGACGCTTCGCAGATCACATTCATAAAGCGATAGGCCAATTGAAGTGACGAATCACTAAAAACAGCCCCAATCGGCATTTATCCGTGAGACGGAGCCCTCACCATCGTTCTCGCAACATTAATCACGCGTTCCACGAGGAAGTTCTGAAATTCCTGGTTTTCTAGGAATATGCGGAAGAGTTCCGAACGGGCGGCCATGTTCTTGACGATAATTTGCTGCAAGGCGTCGCCGCCTTCGATTTGCACGGTCGATTCATCAGCATGCAAAACGGCATTGGCGAAGCTTTCGTTTTCGGCAAGTTCCTTGGGCAACTCGTCAATATCCTTTTTGACTTTATCGGGATATTCCCAGTCCACGCCACCGTAGCGCTGGTTGAATTCTTCCAGAATATCGCTCAGTTTAACAAGGTCCGGTTCTTTTTTGCCAGCGGCTCCATTACCTGTCGGCACGGGCGCGATTTCGGCATTCTCATTTTCGAGAGAAATCTTTGCCGTTTCCTGTTCCACAATTCGCAACTGGTCAAAGTCAATCGATTCCAGCAAGCCTTCGGTAAAGTCGTCATCCTTCAACTTCGGCAATTTCGTCACAAGATACTTGTAGAACGTCCAACGTTTTTCCCAATCCTCACTACCGAACGGCATAATGGCGGCAAGGAAGGTGTAGATGCGCACGAAATTCTTCATGGCGCTCTTGCAGGCAATCTGCTGTTCTTCTTGCAGGTCATTCTTGAATCGTTCCACGCACGTATCAATAATCGGGTCCAGTTCTTCGCGCGGGGATGAACCCAGATATTTTCTGCAATACAAATCAATTTCGGCTTGCGTGTAAATGTTGAATTCATCCAGTTCGAAAATCAGGTCATTCAGTTTATTCGGATCAGTCTCGCCCGCAAGCGTCGTCATCTTGTAATAGCGCTGGAACGATTCCTTGATATCTTCGGGGGCGTTTGCAAAGTCGAGAATGAACGTATCCTTCTTTTTCGGATGGCAACGATTCAAGCGGCTAAGCGTCTGCACAGCCTTGATATCAGCCAAACCCTTATCGACATACATAGTGTGCAGCAGCGGTTCATCGTAACCTGTCTGGAACTTGTCGGCGACAACGAGAATGCGGTATGGGTCCACCTTCATGTTCTTTTCGATATCGGCAGACGGGAACTTGTTGATGCTCGCCTCGGTTTCTTCCTTGCCGTGATACATTTTCTTTCCGCTAAATGCAACAACAGCCTTATACGGACTCTTCATATCCTGCAACTGCTTCGAAATGGCGTAATAGTAATCAATCGCCCTTTCGATTCCGGCAGTCACCACCATGGCACGGGCCTGGCCCCCCACCTTGTTCTTGTTGATAACGTTATTGATAAAGTGGTTTACAATGATGGCGGCCTTTTTCTCGACCGTTTCGGGGCGACTTTCCACATACCAGCGGATTTTCTTTTGCGCCTGGTCGCGGTCAAATTCGGGATTTTCCTTTCGTTTGCGGATGATTTCCGATTCAACGACCTTGTAATAGCTCTGGTACGGCGTGTAATTTTTCAGCACATCCAGGATAAAGCCTTCCTGAATGGCCTGGCGCATTGTGTAATTGTGGTGCGGTTCGAATTTCGGTTTTCCATCGGGCTGCGGAATCTTTTTTCCGAACATTTCAAGAGTCTTGTTCTTTGGGGTCGCGGTAAAGGCGTAGTAATTCGCGTTCTTTACCATCTTGCGGCCTTCGATGGTCTTGTTCAAAATGTCTTCGAAATCTTCCTCGTTCTCGACATCGACACCGGCAATCGCCATGTTCATTTTAGCTGAGAGCGAGCCACTCTGGCTGCTATGCGCCTCGTCAATGATGATTGCAAAACGGCGGTCAGCAAGTGCTGTTCCGATTTCCTTGAGAATAAACGGGAACTTGTGAACAATCGTGATGATAATCCGCTTGCCCGCAGTGAGTTCCTTGCGAAGCGTTTCCGAAGAATCCGCCCAGCCGACAATATTGCCGAGCTGGTTATAGGCATTGATGTTGTTGCGGATTTGCTTGTCGAGGTTCACGCGGTCAGTCACGACGATGATGGAATCCATCAGCTTTTCCGTTCCGCGCAGTTGCTGGGCCAGCATAAAGGCAAGCCACGTAATCGTATTCGACTTACCCGAACCCGCACTGTGCTGAATCAGGAACTTTTGCCCCAGTTCATGCGACTTGGTTTCTTGTACCAGATAACGGACGGCATCAAGCTGGTGGTAGCGGGGCCACACGACCGATTCCTTGACGACTCTTCCCTTTTCATCGGTAAATTTTGCGACCTGAGCTAGATTCTCGACAATGTAGGAAAGAGTCTGCTTTGTAAGCACATAATCCCACAAGTAGGCTGTTCGCGGGCCACTGGGATTTACCGGATTGCCGGCACCGCCATCGACACCCTTGTCAAACGGCAGGAACCACGATTCCTTGCCCTTCAATTCCGTACACATGCGGATGTTGTCGTCATCTACGGCAAAGTGGACAGCACAACGCCTAGGCTGCAGTAGCAATTCCTTGGGATTGCGTTCATTCGGATTGGAATACTGTGCCACTGCATTCAACACGGTCTGGCCGGTATAATGATTCTTGAGTTCAATGGTGATGACAGGCATGCCGTTAATGAAAATCACCATGTCGATAGAGAGGTCCGGATTTGCGACACTAAAGTGAACCTGGCGCGTAACGGAAAAAATGTTCCTGTCGTAATAACTTTGTCCCGATTCGCTCAACTCGGACGGGAACGGGTAATACATGTCGAAGTGCGTGGTATTGTAGTTATAGCCCTTGCGGATGACGTCGATGACGCCGCGCTTGGTGATTTCGTTCTTGAGCCTGTCGAAGAACGAATGGCGAATATGCGGATTCTTGAAATCTACAGTTCTTTGGACTTTGTCTTCTTGCGTGGAGCAAAGGAACAGCTCCAACTTGTCGCAATCCAAGGCGTAATCGGTGCTGTAATCCGACGGCACACCTCTATAGTAGCCGTCAGTCTCAAGAAGGTATTTTTCGATGAGAGTTTCGAGACCCTTTTCTGAAGTATCCGTCGACATATATCAAACCTCTTTTCTTTTAAGTTCACTGAGCTTGCCGAAGTGAACTAAAAAACTTTTACCTTGCCTGTAACCACATCACTTATCAAACTTTGCTTATACTCGTTCAAGTTCGCAATCTGTTTTTCGATGGACGCAATCTGAGAATCGATGGAAGAAACCTTCTTCTCGATATAGGCGACAATTTCCTTTTGCTCGGAAAGAGGAGGAACTGGGATTCGCTGATTTTTCATATCTGAAAACGATAATGTCAATCGAATTCCAGAGCCCATTCCATGAAGCATTTTCTTATTATCCATGGTTTTGAAAAGCCACAGATAATACATTGCTTCAACAGTTTTTCTTGGTGTCATTGCAATATAAGCAGAAGTAATAATGCCAGGAGCTGGGCAAATTGCGACACGTTGAGAAACAAAGTCATAGTTAAGATTTAGCCCATTCAAAACAATATCATTTTTATTCAAAACAGTGTACTTCACATATGTTTCTTCATATTCCTTTTCATCACCGACTTCATTCTTCATGACAAGAGAGCCAAATTTAAACTGGTAAGCTTTCTTAAAAACAAAATCTTTGTTCAACACCTTATTTTCATCAAAAAATGATGCTACACGCTTTATCTCCCAATTTTCAGGGATTTTTCCTATCCAAGAAATGCCGGAGTCTTTCCATTTGCGTTTCTCTCGTCTTTCGTCTAACTTGCCCGTGACGGCATTTGCGATAACGGACTGTTTGTATTCTTTCAGGAGTTCGATTTGTTTCTGTTTTGCCGAAACAAGTTCATTGATTTGCGCAGTCTTTTTGTCCAAGTATTCCGCAATCGCCTTTTGTTCAGAGGGCGGCGGAACAATAGCCATTATTTTATGGAATTGTGACGTGTATAAACGGTTAAAGCCATCTCCAATACCACGCGATTCGTTTGCAAACTGCTGAACCCACATTGGCAATCTGAAGCAATATTCGTAATATTTTACACTCCCAACGGTTCGTTTGTTTGCATTAAAAACACTGTAATCTGGAGAAACGCATCCCTCTTTGTCAACACATATAAACATTCCATGCCAAGCTTGCATTCTATTTTCTAACAATTGCCCTTTATGGACTACTCTATATTTCGTTAAATCACCTGCACTTGGTTCCTTTTCATTATTATCCTTATAATAAATCAAGCCTTTATTTTTGCTAAAGGATAAAAGTTCAAATTCGCCATTTTCATTCTTTTCGTCATCCTCGTCAAACAACCTTTTAATCTTAAGGCAGTTCCAATGCTCCGGCACCTCTCCTATCCAAGAGATTCCTGAATCTTTATATCGCGCATACTTTCTCATATAGACAAATTCCTTTAGATTCTTCGACTCCACTTCGTTCCGCTCAGAATGACACTCGAATAAGAGATTGCTTCGTCACAACGTTCCTCGCAATGACGTGTTCATCCTTACTCTTCCAGAATTTCCGCCAGGGCACCTTCGGTTTGCCATTCCAGTTTCATGATGTCGTTCTTGATATCTTTCAGGCTGCGGAGTTCCACAGGCTTGTAGAAATACTTGGTAAAGCTCAGTTCGAAGCCAACGGTGGGTTCGCCAAAAATCACATCAGGCGTATAGGGTTTGACTTCGTTCTCGTAGAAGCCTTCTATCCCGCCCGGATAGTTCATCGGAATCTGTTCCGTTTCGTTACGGCTCGCCTTGTATTTTACGTTACCCTTCTTGTCCTTGACCGGTTTACCATTCTCGTCCAATACGGGCTTCATCAGCGGCACAGACCAGTAACCGAATTCGGAATTATCGAAAATTTTGCTCTGTTCTGTTTCCTTGAAATCCATCAGGAGTTTCAAAATCTTTGCACGGTCCGTCTCGTTCGTTTCGCAATTCTTTTCGCCCAGGTTTTTGCGGAGCGGTGTCTTGATGGCGGTTGCGTCAATCAACTGCACCTTGCCCTTGCGGCGGTTTTCCTTGCGGTTCGTGACAATCCAGATGTAGGTACCGATACCCGTGTTGTAAAAGTCCTTTTCGGGCATGGCGACAATCGCTTCAAGCATGTCGTTTTCGATAATGTACTTGCGCAAGTTGCTATTGCCCGAGCCTGCATCTCCTGTAAAGAGCGAGCTTCCGTTGTGCACCTCCACAATGCGGGTGCCAAGTTCCGTTTCCTTCATGCGGCTCACGTTATTCGCCAAAAAGAGCATCTGCGGGTCGCCAATGTCGGGGACAAAGTTTTTGTCGTCCGAAAGCACAAAACGGCTGTCGGTGATTTCCTTCTTGTCCGAAATTCCCCAGTTCTTGAGGTCTTCTTTCCATGCCGTACCAAACGGCGGATTCGAAATGCAGAAGTCATAAGTTTCGCCAATGTGACCGTCTTGCGAAATGGTCGAACCAAAGGCGATGTAGTCGCGCTGTTGCTTGTTCAACGAATAGTTAAAACTTTTGATTTGGCCCGAAATCATGATGTCCGCCTTGCAGGTGGCATACGTATCCGGCATCAGTTCCTGACCGAAAATGTGAATCTTTATTTTCTTGTCGCGTTCTTTCGCCATGTCAAGGATTTTCTCCTTGGCTACTGACAAGATACCGCCCGTACCACAGGCACCATCGTAAATGGTGTATGTTGAATTTTCAAGTTTGTCCGCAATTGGCAGAATCGTCAAGTCGGCAAGCAACTTCACCATGTCGCGTGGCGTAAAGTGACGACCGGCGCTAGTCACCGCATAGGCTTCGTTGAAACGACGGAGCAGTTCCTCGAACACCGTTCCCATCATGTGGTTATCGACACCGGGCAAAGTTTCTTTTCCGTTCGCGTCTTTTACGGGCAAGATTCCCAAATTGATGGACTTGTCGGTAAACTTTTCGAGAATGGATCCCAGGCGGTTGTTCTCGGTAAGTTTGTCGATGGTCGGCAACAGTTCGAACTTCTTGACAATGTCCTGGACATCCTTGCTATAACCGTCGATGTATTCCAGGAAATTCATTTTCAGTCGGTTCGGGTTCGTCTCTGCCGTCAGCGTGCGCATCGTGAACTTCGAAACGTTCACGAAGGGATACTTGGTGATGGCGGTCAGCACTGGCTCGTAGTTCACGATTTTCTGCTTGTCGAGTTCGGCCTTCTGCTTGAGAACGGCTTCTTTCGTGGGCTCCAAGAGAACGTCGATGCGGCGAAGCACCATCATCGGGAGAATGACCTTCTTGTAATCGACCTGTTCAAAGACATCCACCAACACATCGTTGGCGATATTCCACATAAAACTGACCAGCTTGTTGAACTGCTGCGTGTTATCCATAAGGGCCTCATTTGCTAGCCCTTATACTGGTGCTTTCAATCCACAAAAAAGGCGTGGTATCGAATGCACTTACTCATTTCAGGCTCTGGAAAACCTCTTCAACATAAGCACAAACGACCCACGCACAGGGTGCGTGAGTGTCTGCCTTATCCTCGTTGAAGTTCAAAATTTTCCAGATTTCGAAATGAGAGAATAAGAGCAATAACTCAAATTTCTATGCGCCCCAAACCGCGAGGAATGGGGCTATGTCATTAACAATATAGATTATTCAGAAAAGAAAAGGAGATTCCCGCCTTCGCGGGAATGACAAATGCCGCATCAAGTGCGGTATGACATTGGGGCGGGTGGGGTGGGTAAGCCGGGCGTTACGGGTGTGGCGTTTGAACACCCGTTAGAAGGGGTGGCGGATGGTTCGGCAGGCTCACCAACCTTTTCCGTCACTTTTCGCTTGACGAAACAGAAGCCAAGGGGAGGCCTCCCCCACCGTAGTTAGAACTTCGTGTCGACCGGGTTGAAGGTCATCTTGATGCCGGAGCGGATCCAGCCATCGATACCGTCTTCGTCCCTGTCGTGCGCTAGGTTTCTGTACTTGCGTACACCGCCGCCCAGGTAGAAACCGAACCAGCTGTTATACTGCATGGAATAAAGGCCGTCGAGGACGTACTGCGTTTCTTCGATTCCCGACGGGGAATTTTCTTCCTTGATGGCGATGTCGTAGTCGGTGTAGAGTTCCTTGTCGCCCTGACGGAGCCAGGCGAGCGTCACCTTGGCGGCATGGCGTCCCCATTTCCAGCCGAGGTCAAGCCACAGGTCAAGCGCGTCGGAGCCGCGGCGGTAACCGATGGGATAATCGACAAAGTACATGTCGGCGTAGTCGGGATCGTCCTGTTCGCGATAATTGCTGCGGTAGAGGCGACGGCTAGAATATTCCAGCAGCGGAAGGCGTCCGTTGCCATGCAGCGGATCGGTACGCACGGCGTCGAAGCGCCACGAGAACGTTCCGTAGCGGCGTGTCGGGATTTCCTGGTAGTAGCCCGCCATGTAGCTGATCATGCTGCGGTTCGTGCCCTTATCGTCATCTTCGCCCACGGGGCTGTTGATGTCTTCCATGCAAATTTGTCCGTAGAACTTGGAGCCCTGAATCGGAGTGAAGCCGAGTTCAAACGAGGTGACCGCCTTGGTGTAGCCGCCCGCGAAATTGTTGTGCAGGAACATGAACGGGTTCATG
>Ga0247610_10005027_pt1 | contig 14001 bp, 9 predicted proteins | sample 174DNAGHGhighgp2_FD_193483 | JGI IMG/M metagenome (GOLD analysis project Ga0247610, IMG submission 193483) | Sheep rumen microbial communities from Palmerston North, Manawatu-Wanganui, New Zealand - 1742 DNA GHGhigh gp2 | ecosystem: Host-associated > Mammals > Digestive system > Stomach > Rumen ... | reverse complement strand
GAGGTCTTTTTCCTTGATGGGTTGCGGCTCTTGAGGTGCGGTGGGCTGCGTTGTGGTGGCTTGTCCGCCAGTGAGGTCTTTGAGTTGTCCCATCACCATGCCGACCATCTGCTTTGTGAAGGGGTCGAGTTTGAAAATCTCCACCTTCATGTCGTCTTTCAGTTCATCGAAGTCCTCAAGAAACATTTTCAGCTGTTCCTTCTGTTCTTCGTTGAGGCCCGGAATGGCGTCAAGGTCTTGGTTTTCCATCATCTTCTTGAACATGTTCAAGAGATTCTCGAGGTCGTTATTGAGGTTGTTTTCGTCCATTTTCTTTAGTTGGATGTTGTTTTAGTTGTGTTGTTAATGGGTGTCCCCTGTGTCTAATTCATCGGGCGAGGCCCAGCAAAAACCATTCCGCCTGCAAAGAAACGCTTTTTTCGTGGATTGATTGCGACAGATTGGCATTTTTTTCCGATTATTGCATTTTCGTATGAACTGAACAACTGCAAACTGCAAAATCAAAACTGACAAAAATGGATTTCAACACGATAAAAGTACAGCTGGGCGAAAGCATCGCTTGGGTCAACCTCGACCGTCAGGATGTGCGCAACGCCCTGAACGGCGAGATGATACACGAACTGACCGAGGTCTTCGATTGGCTCAATAGCCGCGACGATGTGCGCGTCATCGTCCTTAAAGGCAACGGCAAGGCGTTTTGCGCAGGTGCCGACTTGGCTTATATGAAAGCGATGGCTGGTTTTAGTCATGCCCAGAATATTGCTGATGCGGAGAAGCTCTCCAAGCTGTTCCGCACCATTTATTATTGCAACAAGGTTGTGATTGTCGACGTGCATGGTGCCTGCATCGGCGGGGCTAACGGCATTATTGCCGCTGCCGACATCGTGATTGCCGAAAAGGATACCAAGTTTGCCTTCACTGAGGTTCGCTTGGGACTGACGCCCGCCACGATTTCGCCCTTTGTGGTAAGTAAAATCGGTAATACCGCCGCCAAGGAGCTGATGCTGACAGGCCGTCGTTTCACTGCCGACGAAGCTAAAGACTTTGGCTTGGTGAATGTCGTTGTCGACGAGTCGGCGATGATTGATACCGAGCGGCAATACATCGACCATTTCATGCAAGCTTCGCCCGATGCTGTGGCAGAGTGCAAGAACCTGCTGCGCATGGTGAGTGGCACCGACGACCCCAACAACCCGATTTTCTACCAAACCTCGCTGTTGATTGCCTCACAGCGCGTTTCAGCTGCTGGCCAAGAGGGGATGAAGGCGTTTTTTGAAAAGCGGAAGCCATATTGGAATTCGCTCTAAAGCTGCTAAATAGGCCAAAATTTTCAAACTTTAGCAGGTTTGAAGCAAATTTTGCTTATCTTTGCAGCAAAATTCAATGAAATGTTGATAGGAAGAGAAATCGAAAAAAAGGAACTGCTTGAGGCTTTTGAGTCGGAATATTCACAGTTTGTAGCCGTGTATGGTCGCAGAAGAGTGGGGAAGACCTTTTTGATACGTGAGACGTTCAACTACAAGTTTACCTTTGAACATTCTGGGGTGGCCAACGGTAACAATCGTAAACAATTGAGGGCTTTCCGCGATTCACTCGTTGAGGCAGGTATGGAAAAAATGTCCATTCCCGTCAATTGGATGGATGCTTTCGGGTTGCTGAGGCAGTTTATCAAACAATCGCCAGAAGCCAAAAAGGTCATTTTCATTGACGAAATCCCTTGGATGGATACTCCGCGTTCCGATTTTCTTTCGTCGTTGGAGTATTTTTGGAACGCTTTTGCATCGGCTCGGAAAGATGTTCTGCTCATTATTTGTGGTAGTGCCACTTCATGGATTATCAACAAGGTACTGAAAAACCATGGCGGCTTGCACAATCGCGTGACTTGCAGAATTTCTTTGCAGCCCTTCTCCCTTTACGAATGTGAACAATACATGAGAAGTCGCAACATCGGTTTGTCGCGGTATGACCTCTTGGAACTTTATATGGTGTTTGGTGGCGTGCCATTTTATTGGTCATTGCTTGAACGTGGCGAAAGTGTGGCTCAAAGCATCGACCGTCTTGTTTTTTTGTCCAATGGAAAATTGCATGATGAGTTTTACGAACTTTATGATTCGTTGTTTAAAACCCCGGAACAATATATCAGTGTCGTTACGGCATTGGGCGAAGCAGGGGCAGGCTTGAATAGGGAGGAGTTGGTGGCTCGTTGCAATCTCGACGGTAATGGTAAGACGACGCGGATTCTCAACGATTTGCAAGAGTGTGGATTCATTAAGAAGATTCCCACTTTTGGTTTGAAAAACATGGCAATGTACAAACTGATTGACAATTACACCTTGTTCTATTTGAAGTTCGATAAGGAAAACGAGACCAACGACGAGCAGTTTTGGTCGCATAGTTACCTTTCACCAGTCCGCACTTCATGGGTGGGGTTGGCTTTTGAGAGGGTGTGTTTCCAGCATATTCCACAGATAAAGAAAGCCCTCGGCATTAGTGGTGTTGTTACCAATGTCTATGCATGGCGCATTGGCAAAAGTGTCGATGGAGAGGCAGGGGCGCAAATCGATATGCTCATCGACCGTGCCGACAACATGGTGAATATCTGTGAGATGAAATTTTCAAAGACCGAATACACGGTGACGAAAGAAGATGCGGATAGCTTGCACCACAAGGCCAAACGATTTGTAGAAAGCGTCGGCAAGGGCAAATCCATCAGCCTGACCATGATAACCGTGAATGGTATCACCCATACTGGACATTGGGGCGACATTCACAACAATATTACAGCAGAAGACTTATTTGAGATCTAAAGGATGTTTTGAAACAAAATTAAGTGTTTCAAAACTGCTAAACTTGTCAAATTTTTCAAAGTTTAGCAGGTTTGAAGCAAATTTTGCCCTTTCGTATATTTGTAAATGATCAAAATTAGCCTACCTTTTTATTTGACATGGGACACTTTTCCCGTTGGGTTGATGCGTCGTTTTTGGAAAAACTTGCCCTTGCTTTCCGATGTTTCGGAGGATTTTTCTTACTTTTGCCTCCAATATCAATATCAAGAAAAATATGAAAAAATTTGCAGTTATCCTCGCCGGCTGCGGTCGCAAAGACGGCAGCGAAATCAATGAAACCATCACGCTGTTACTCTCTATTGAGCAGCATCATTGTGAATACCAATGCTTTGCGCCCGACCGTCCACAAACCGAGGTCATCGACCATCTGACGGACAAGAAAGTGGCCAACGCCAAACGCAATATCCTCACCGAAGCCGCCCGTCTGGCTCGCTTGGGGGTGCGTCCCATCGCGGAATATAAAGCCGAAGATTTCGATGGCCTGCTCTTTAGCGGTGGCTTTGGTGTGGCCAAAAATCATTGTGATTATGCCTTCAAAGGTGCCGATATGGAGGTGCAGCCCGATGTGGCTCGTGTTATCCTTGAGACCCACAAAGCCAAGAAACCCATCGGGGCCATGTGCATTGCACCAGTGTTGTTGGCCAAACTGATTCCTGGCGTTTGCGTTACCTTGGGCAATGATGGCACTCCCGATGCCGACAATATGGCAAAACTGGGTGCGCAACATGTGCAGACCGAAAACGGTGACGTGTGCGCTGACAACGCCAACCTCGTTTTCACCACGCCTGCCTACATGCTCGACGCAACGCTAAAGGATGTTTACGACGGTGCTTTCAATCTCGTCGAGACAATCGTTGATACACTGAATGGTGAAATGCGCAAATAATCTAAAAATGTCAAAATCAATGAATTTCCTTCTCGTTTTGTTCAGCACTCTGACGATGCTGTTCTCTTGTGGCAATGGTGATAAAGCCAAAGAAAACCAGACTGTTGCACCTGATTCAGTGAAGGTCACAGATAGCGTTGCTCCTTATGCTCAGATGCAGGTTAAGGAGAACTGCTTCATTGTCATCTCGAAGCCCGAACTGAAGCTTTATGTCTGCGAGGTGGTGGGCGACGACACGGTTCGTTTGGTCGAATATCCTGTTTGCATGGGCAAGAACTTAGGTCAGAAACAGAAGAAGGGCGACATGCGCACGCCTCATTGCACTTGGGAAGAGCCTTTCGTCATCACCGAAATCGTCAATGCATCCAACTGGAGTCACGACTTTGGCGATGGCCGCGGTTCGATTTTGGCCTACGGCAATTGGTTTATGCGTCTGAAAACCCCTGGCTTTTCGGGCATTGGCATCCATGGCAGCACCAACAATGAGGACAGCGTTCCGGGTCGTGCCAGCGAAGGCTGCATTCGGCTGCGCAATGACGACCTCGACATCTTGAAAGAGCAATATGCCTTCAAGGGCATGGTTGTCGTCATCAAGGCCGAAGAGGAAGGCTTGAAGCCTTTCGAACAGAAGTATTATTAAGCTTTAGAAATCCAAATTAAACGACACGTAGAATCTTGGCTTGTTGCTGATTTTACCGTCTTCAACGCCCCAGGCCATGTCGCCTCGGATGAAGTAGCCTAATATCGTTGTGCGCAGTCCGAAGCCGAAGCCGCCCACGATGGGGTTGCGCATTTCTGTCACGCAGATGTTGAGGTTGCCGTCGGTGATGTAGTGGTTAAACAATGAGTTGTTCGGGCTGTAGGGGTTCCATCCTGTCCAAGCTGTGCCGATGTCGCCGAAAGCGATAATCTGGAAATTCCTGATGAAGTTGTTGTTGATAGGGCGGTTCATGAAGTAGCTGAACACGGGGAAACGCAGCTCGCTGTTGATGACCACGAAGTTGTTGCCATTGCGGATGTTTTGCGGGAAGCCGCGCATGTTGGTGGCAAGGGTTTGGTAGGCATAGTTCTGCGAGTAGTCGATGGGTGTGTCACGATTGAATTTGGGCACAATCCAGTTGTCGACACCGCCCATGTAGTAGATGAGCTTTTCTTTTCCGAACGAGGTGCTGCCCGCGATGCGATTGGCCCAGATAAAGTTGCGGCTGATGCGGGTGTAGTGTCTGTAATCGAAGCCGGCCACAATCATATTGGCGGTGTTGCGCTCAATGCGTTGGTAATATTCGGCGAAGATTTTTCCTCTCGAACCGACGAGTAGGTTGGTGCCGATGCGTTTCGTGTTGTCCAACACCAGTTCGGCTCGTAATCCGGCCCAATTGCGATAGGTGTCGCGGTCGGCCAAGCTGTAGTCATCGATGGAGAGATTGACGGTGTGGTCGAGGCGATAGATAGCTGTGCCTCTGAGGCTGAGGATTTCGCTGAAAGGATAGCTCAGCGTGTAGAATGCCTCATTGGTAAAGGTGCGGTAGTAGTAACCCGATTGGTTGTCGGTGACGTAGCGATGCAGCGTGAGACTCTTGTCCAAACGCTTGCCGAATTGGCTGAAGCGCATTACATATTCGTTGTTGGTGAGGGTCGTGTTGAGCTTCACGCCGAGGTCGATTTTGTAGTCTTCCATCAGGTCTTTGAGGGTGGTGCCAATCATCACGTTGAAGCCAGGGTAGAGGAAGATGGGGGAGATGCCGCCGCTGAAAGGCTGGTAGCTGTAGTTCATGCTGCTGAAGTCGATTTGTGTCATCAGCTGGTCGGCAAAGAGTTCCACATAATAGTTATTGGGGTGCGGAATGGTGTCTTTGGGCTTGGCTTTCGGTTCGGGAAGCGGCGCGTGACTTTGTGCCAATTGGGTGGAGTCGCCGCCTATCATGCCGTTGGTGGGTCGTTTGCGCCTCGAATAGCGGTAACTGGTCGAAAAGCGGTGTTTTGAAGCGGGGGCTTGAATGGTGTCTTTTTCTTTGTAAACCAGCTCGTTGAAGATTCTTTTCTGTGCATAAGGATTCATCTGGCTGAGGCCGATTTCGCGTCCACGCAGGATAGGCGACATGAAGAAGCGTTCACCTTTTTGGTCGGCCATGAGCATGGCCACTTTGTGGTCACGGGGCTGGTAGCTGTAGTCAATGATGTTGGCCGAATAGTCGGTAAGTTGTTCTTTTTTACCGAAATAGCGATAATGGACGATGGTGTCGATGTGGCTAATGGCGCTGTCGAAGCGGATTTGGTAGAGGTTATAGTAACCGCTGGTGTCGTTCAGGTAAAGCAAGCTTCCGTCTTTCAGCGGCACAGGCTGGGTGCTGTTCGAGATGCATTGGCGTGTCAGGTTTTGGAGCACCTCACCTTTATTAATATAATGGTAGGCGTAGAGGTTGAACTGATTGCGTTGAAATCCGATTTGGTTTTGGATTTTCAGCGTGTCGTTGTCGCGATTCGAACTGAACACGATTTGTCGGTCGTCAAAGGTGAAAACAGGGTCGAGGTCGGTGTGGTAGTCGTTGGTGATTTGCTCCAACGTGTTCGAGAACAGGTTGTAGACGTAGATGTCGGGCTTGCCCATACGAGTGGCGGCAAGGACGATTTTACGGCTCTTATGTGCGTATGAAAACGAGCTTACCTTTTGGAAATCAAACAAATAGGTACTGGCTTTCTTGCCGCTGTTGATGTCGAGGTTGTAGAGTTGTATTTTGCCTTCCTCTTCGATGATGAACGACAGGATTTCTCCATTGGGGTGCCATGCCAAAAGCGGGAATGAAGTGTCGATGTTCTCGTCGGAATGGTAGCCTGCCTTGAAGAGGCGCTGCCGTTTGCCGCTTTGCAGGTTTTCGAGCCAAAGCTGAATTTTGCCTTCATCGTTGCTGACGTAGGCGATGTTTTTCCCATTTGGGCTGATGCGCGGTTGCGTGAAAGTGCGGTATTTCCTGTATTTCAGCCTCATCACGTCGGAGGGCTGGTTGGTCATGAGGGTCTCATAACGGTTTTTGTAAAATTCAAACCATTCCTCGACCAGTTTCTTGTATTCTTTTCCCGTTACGTAGAGCAAGGCTTTTCTGACGTTTTGGGAGTTTTGGGCCAAAGCCAAAATGTCGTTGAACGACTTGCTGCCGTATGTTTCGTCGATGAAGTTCCAGAACGAATAGCCTGCTATCCGTGCGTCTTCATCGTGCAGGTGGTTGATTTTCTTGTAGTTGCCCGAAATGATGCCGCGTTGCAGTTGGCTTTCTTTGTAACTGTCCCAATTGCCGGCGATGAAGGCCACCAATCCGTCGCGGAACCATTGTGGCACGTCGTAGCGATACGAGCTGCGGATTTGTGAGCCTATCGAGGTGCCGTTGATGATTTGGCTGAACAACAGTTGGGCGATGCCTTCGCGGATTTGCGCCTCGAAGTGGGTGTAGTCGCCGTCGAAGTAGAGGATGACTTTCGAGCCGATGATTTTGGTGATGCCGCCTGTGTTGCCGATTTCTTCTTCCTCAAGGTTGATGTTGCTCTGCTTGAAGTCGCCCTTGCAGTTGAAGACGATGAATTGGATTTTTTTGCTGAAGCGGCTGTTGAGGCGCACTTCCATGCGTGGAATCTGGTCTTTGGCGTAAGCTTGGGCATATTTGGCCAAGTCGTCGCCACCTTGGTAGAAATACACGTCGAAATGGTCGTTCTGGTAATATGACCAATGGAAATCCTTCCACTGTACACGGTTTTTCCCGAAGGTCATGTTCATTCCGTTGTAGAACTGGGCATGAGCCACGGGAGTCACTGCGAGGAGCAACAGCAGCAGAATCGTGTATTTCGTTTTCGGCAACATGAATACGAATTTAGCCGACAAAGATAAGGAAAATATCGGGAACGCTTTCAAAAAATCACTATCTTTGCCCTCTGAAATTAGAAATCTGAAATTTTGAATCTTGAAATTTGAAATCTTGAAATCTTAAATCTTAAATCCCCTCCCATGCTCCAACTCGAATCTTTTGTCTTCAATCCCTTTAGCGAACACACATACGTCGTCTACGATGGCGACACGAAAGACTGCATTATCATCGACCCGGGCTGTTCCACGCCTGGCGAGGAGAACGAACTCTTTGGCTTTATCGACAGCCACAATCTCAAGCCCTTGATGGCCATCAACACGCACGGCCACATCGATCACATTGTGGGTAATGCTGCGGTCAAGAAACGCTATGGCATTCCTGTCGCGGCACATCCCAACGTGAAGGCCGATTTCATTCGCTCGCGTGAGCAAGCAGTCATGTTTGGTATGGCCTTGGGCAACGGCGAACTGCCTGACCGTGACCTGGAGGATGGCGAAGTCATCAAAGTGGGGGAGAGCACCCTCGAAGTTATCAGCACGCCAGGCCATGCTATGGGTAGCATCAGTTTGTATGCCGAAATTGAGGGCTGGGTCTTCACCGGCGACGCGCTTTTCTATCGCAGCATAGGACGCACCGATTTCCCAGGCGGCAACTACGAGCAACTCCGCACCAACATCATCGAGCGGCTGTTCCACTTGCCCGACGACACGGAAGTGTATCCTGGCCACGACCAACCCACCACCATCTTCGACGAGCGCCGCTATAACCTGTTCATTTGATGAAGAGGCTGCTTAACATATTGATTCTTTTGTTTTTAACTACTTTTAGCTTCGCTCAGGAAGAGACACGGGCTATAGATAGTCTCGAGAGTGTCATGGCGAAGCAAGAAGGACGTGAGAAGGTGCTGACGATGATTGAGCTTTCCAATGCTTTTTTCGATTTCTCGTTTGATGACTGCATCGATTGGAGCGAAAAAGCCATCCAATTCTCTCATGAAATTGGTGATGTGGAACTTGAAGCTGATGCCCATTTTTCACTTGGCATTAATTATGGCTATCATTCCGACCTTGACCTTGCCCAAGTCTATTTGAAAAACTCGTATGGCCTTTATCAGCAATCGGGAAATGAAGATAAGGCTTTTGAACCACTATGGTATATGGCCTATTTCGAGTTGATTTTGGGCAGTATGGATTCGGCTTGTGTGGCTTTTCAGAAAGTGCTTTCAGTAGCCGAACAGCGTCATGACAGTTTGGCGTATGCACAGGCGAACGACAATTTGGCTTTCATTCAATATCATAGAAAAGATTTCGATACCGCTGTCAAAGCCTATAAATCGAGCAGAGATATGTATACCTTGCTTGGCGATAGTCTTGCCGTGACGCATACCAATTTGAATCTGGCCATTATTTTGAACGAGTGCGGAAGGACAAAGGAGGCACGGGAATTGTTTGCCCAAGTCATCCCTCAGCTTGAGGCTTTTCAAAAGACGGACTTGCTATTGACGGCTTATAAGAACTATGGTATGCTCTTCGCCCGCGATTTGGTCAACTATGATTCGGCTTCTTATTATTTCGAAAAGGCATTGGTTTGCCTTGAATCGGAATCATTGTCGCGCGCCGACCGCCAGACCATGGCTTATTCTAAGGTTGACTTGTTGGTTGAAATGGGCAATGTCGCTGTCAATTGTCACGATGAGCTGACGGCAAAGAACCATTTTGAGAATGCTTTCTCGTTGGCGGAGAAAAACAAATACCATTTGGGCATAATGCAATCGGCATATAGTCTTGGTCAGTTGTATGCATCGCAAGGAAAGGCAGTGATTTCAATGCATTATCTCGAAATCTATGCAGAAGAAGCAAAGCGGTCAGGCATTACAATGATGGAATCCGCCGTGAAGAAGCCTCTCATTCTTAATTACGCTCGACTGGGGCGGTTTGATGAAATGGCTTCGGAACTTGATGCCTTCGATGAGTATCGACAAGCGCTACAGCGTGAAAATTACGATTTGTACGACCAGATAAATTCCCTTCAAGACGAAACCCAAGGCCTTCTCCAGCAATACGACTCCCAAAATGCCAAAATCGAGACCCTCCAAACCCAACGCAACCAATACCGTCTGGCCTTCTTCGGACTGTTGGCCGTAGTGCTTTTTGCATTGGTTTTGATGGTGGCCTACAAAATTGTTCGTAAAAATCGAGCCAAAAATGTGAAACCTTGAAATAAAACCCTACCTTTGCACCCTGTAATTTTGAAATTTTGAAATTTTGAAATTTTGAAATCTTGAAATTTGAAATCTTAAATCTTTAAATCTTAAATAACAAATACGTTATGATCGAAGAAATCAAATCATCACAACAAGCTATGGACCTGGAAGCCAAGTACGGAGCCCATAACTATCACCCGCTGCCGGTCGTCCTCGCCAAAGGTAAGGGCGCCAAGGTGTGGGATGTCGAAGGTAAAGAGTATTTCGACTTCCTGTCGGCTTATTCCGCTGTCAACCAAGGCCATTGCCACCCGAAAATCATCAAGGCCATGACCGACCAGGCCGAGCGCCTCACCCTCAGCAGCCGCGCTTTCTATAACGACGCACTCGGCGTGTGGGAAAAATATGTGACCGAATATTTCGGCTACGACAAGGTGCTGCCCATGAACTCGGGCGCCGAAGCCGACGAAACGGGCCTGAAGCTCGCCCGCCGTTGGGGTGTCGTCAAGAAAGGTATCCCGAACGACAAGGTGAAGATTGTGTGCTGCGAAGGTAATTTCCACGGCCGCACCATCACCATCATCACGATGAGTAACGACCCCGAGTCGTATGCCAACTACGGCCCCATGACTCCTGGTTTTATCCGTATCCCTTACAACGACCCCGATGCTTTGGAACAAGTGCTGGCTAAGGAAGGCAACGAAATCGCTGGTTTCCTGCTGGAACCTATCCAAGGTGAAGCTGGTGTTTATGTGCCGGATGATGGCTACCTGAAGAAGTGCTACGACATCTGCAAGAAGTACAACGTGCTGTTTATGGCCGACGAGGTGCAGTGCGGTATCGCCCGTACGGGTAAGATGCTGGCCTGCGACCACGAAGGCGTGCGCCCCGACATCCTCATCTTGGGCAAGGCCCTCGGTGGCGGTGTGGTGCCGGTCTCCTGTGTCTTGGCCGACGACGACATCATGCTGAACATCAAGCCCGGTGAGCACGGCTCGACCTTCGGCGGCAACCCGATCGCTGCCCGCGTGAGCATCGCCGCCCTTGAGGTCATCAAGGAAGAGCACCTGATGGAGAACGCCGAGCGTCTAGGTAAGATCTTCCGCGAGGAAATCGGCAAGATTAAAAGCCCGATGATTGAGAAAGTCCGTGGTAAGGGCTTGCTCAACGCCGTGATTATCAAGCCCAAAGACGGTAAGGAAGCTTGGGATGTGTGCCTCAAGATGCGTGACCTCGGCCTGCTGGCCAAGCCCACTCACCAGCACATCATCCGCTTCGCCCCGCCCTTGGTCATCACTGAGGCCGAACTCCGCGAAGCCATCGAAATCATCAAGAAGGCCATCGCCTCGTTCGAATGATTCTGATGGATGGAAAACAAAAAAGCCTCTCGCAAGGGAGGCTTTTTCATTTGATGGCTATCTCTTTGAAGATGGTCTCAACGGCATCTTCGTATTCCTTCAGGGCATTAATCTTCTTGATTTTCCGCCAAACAACTTGCGGTTCCTCGAAGCTATTCATCAGGTAGGACCATAGTTCTTTCATTCTGCCCAGTACCTTTGGGTTTCCTCCTGCATGGCGTAGACGGTCTTCGTACAAATCGATGACGTAATTGTGCAGCCGTTCCGTCTGTCGCTTCGCGTCATTGCGAGGAACGAAGCAATCTAGGGAGACGCTTTTCTGGATTATTTCGTCATCCCTCCTTGCAATGAGGGAATCCTTTATTTCCTCCGCCAAAAACGGATTCGCCAAAATCCCTCGTCCCAGCATGAATTGATTCACGTGGCGGCGGTCGTTGAGCTTGTCGAAATCGAGATTCGACGTAGTCAAAAGTCGCTTTTCTGCTGGTTCATTGACCACTCCTTCGATGCGCTTAAAGCTTTCCACCGAAAAAATATCCCCATTATATACCACGGGCGCATTAATATGAGGTTTTAATGCCGCAAACCGCTCCACATCGGCCTCGCCTTTGTAAAGTTGTTTTCCTATGCGCGGGTGGATGATTAATTCACTGAGCGGAAATCGGTTGAAAACCGGGATGATGGATTCGATTTCCTGCGGGTCAAAATAACCCAAGCGGCATTTCACACTGAATTTGATGTCGATTTCCTCGAAAACCCGTTCCAGCATTGCTTCCACCTTGTCGGGGTAGGGCAAGAGACCACAACCACGTTTCTTGTTGGCCACTCTCGGGAACGGACAGCCCATATTGAGGTTGATTTCTTTGTAGCCCAACTCTTTGCATTGCTTGGCGAAGCGCAGGATTTCCTCCGCATCGGTGCTGAGGATTTGTGGGGTAAGGGTTTCCACATCGTTGCAGAGTGGGTCGATTTCCTCGCCTTGCAGGTTCTTGGCGTGCTCTTCTTTATGGATGCCTGTGAAGAAAGGTGTATAGAACTTGTCGATGCCACCGAAATGCCGCTTGAACACATTGCGGAATGGCGCGTCGGTGATGCCTTGGAAGGGACCTAACGAAAGCCTCACCGGATTTATGCAAGCCTCTTCCTTCATTTCTTCTTTTTCTTGTTGCCTCCAGTCTTCGTTGCCTTTTGGGTTTTGCTGAAGCCGATGGTGGCTTTGGCGATCCATGTGAGCAGGCCGACGAAAGTGAGATAAACGGCGATGCGGCTGAGGTAGTCGCCGTGCTTGGCATAGAAGGTCACCTTGGTGTTGGCCTTTAGCGTGGCTTTGATGGCGTCGGGCACCCAATAATGGGTTTGCTGTAGCACGTCACCGCGCTGGTTGATGAAGCCCGAGCGTCCCGTGTTGGCCGAACGGGCCACGCAGCGGCGGTTTTCGATGGCGCGAAGTTTGGAGAACTCAAAATGTTGGCGATAACCCGGTGTGTCGCCCCACCAGCCGTCGTTGGTGATGACGAAGAGCAGGTCGGCGCCTTTCTTGCAGAAACGGCTGACGTATTCGCCAAAAGCCGACTCATAGCAGATGGCCGCGCCAATCTTGTGACCGTCAAATTGCATCACTTGGGCGTCGGGGTCGCCCTTCAAGGTGCCTCGGGCAATGCCCATGGTGATACTGAAGTTGCGCAAAAAGCCCATCCATTCGGGGATGGCTTCGACGGCAGGCGTGAGCTGCGACTTGTTGCGGTGCTGCATGTCGACCGTGTCGATGAGCAGGGCCGAGTTGTGGCAGTAGTAATAGCGGTCGCTGTTGCCGACTTGTCTCGCGGGGAAATCGTCTTCCATTCCCTTGGGCACCCATTCGTAGGTGGTGCCACCGATGACGAAGGCGGCTTGTGGATGCTGCTTCATGTAGTTGTGGAGGTATTTCAAAGCACGCGCCTTTTCGGTCTCGTGCAGCCAAATGCCTTCCTGGATAGCCGATTCGCTGCTGACGATGAAGCGCGTTTGCGGAGTGACCAAAGGTGCCGACAGCCTGATGTTGTTCCAAACCACCTCATCGTAGGTCGAGCTGTCGAACTGCTCGTTCCACGGGTCGCAGTTTTGCTGGACCACGATGACTTCGGTGTCGGTGCCCTGTTCTTTGTAATGCTTATAAACGCTGCGACTCATGAAGATGGGCAGCAGCAAAACCGCGATGCCCAAGCCGCTATTGATAAAGGCTTGCTTGCCTTGTTGCCCTTTGAAAAATTGTATCGTATTGACAATCATTATATTGATCAACAATACCCAGAGCGTACCTCCTGCCACGCCCGTGTATTCGTACCACTGTATCCAACTCACTTTTTGTGAAAACACGTTACCTAAGTTGAGCCAAGGCCATTTGGCGGCCCAAAGGTAGGTGAGGTACTCGAAAGCCATCCAATAGGGGATGAGCAGAAAATTGCCCCAAGGGTTGTTGCACACTTTTCTCTTCGTCTGGTGAAACACGTTGAAGACGATGGTCATGAAGAGTGCGTTGAGTATCCAAGCCAAGATGGCGGCGGGTGTGGCGTTCCAAACCCACCACGTGGTGGCTACGTTCCAGATGAAGAAAGCGAGAAATCCTATCCAAAACAGCCTTCCTCTTTCGCCTTGGGCTATGCGCCCTTCCACCAAAAGCAAGGGTACCAAGCCAATGAAGACCAAGGGTGCGATGCCCCAAGTGGGCCATGCCGCCGTCAACAAGCCCCCGCAAAGAAGGGCCATTAATATATTATAGGTGTGTCCGCTTCGCGGCTCTTGTCCTTTAGTGTTGTTTCCTTTTTTTGATTTCATTTCAATTTTTTCCAAAATTTCGGCAAAGGTACGTTTTTTT
>Ga0247610_10005025_pt1 | contig 14001 bp, 14 predicted proteins | sample 174DNAGHGhighgp2_FD_193483 | JGI IMG/M metagenome (GOLD analysis project Ga0247610, IMG submission 193483) | Sheep rumen microbial communities from Palmerston North, Manawatu-Wanganui, New Zealand - 1742 DNA GHGhigh gp2 | ecosystem: Host-associated > Mammals > Digestive system > Stomach > Rumen... | reverse complement strand
CAAGCCTGCACGGGAAGAAATTCTCCTGCATTTCAATCTCTTGCGGGAACTTTCCCTTCTTGACGGTAAACACCGCCATGTTCAGGCCGCTACCCGAAACGGGCGCTCCGCCCGCCTGGCCATAGTCGGGTAAGGTCATCTTGCGCGATTCGCAGAGCAAATGCGTCATGGCATCCAGCTCGCGATGCATCTCCTTCCGGTCCCTGCGTTTCCCCGCACCCTGCAGCTGGTCGATTGCAAAGTGCAGTTTGCGGATATTCCACGGTTTGATTTTGCATTGTTCCATTTTTATTCTCCTTGTATTTCATCATCGTGAAGCATGTTGAAATTCCTTCAGCTTCAGTTCGTTGATCATAGTTTCAAGGTTACAGGGCTCGCCGTCGTCACGCAATTTGAGCCCCACTTTTCTCCATTTCGCATCATTCCCTTCGGCAGCATTCTTTTCGTATGCAACCTCGGCAAGGGTCCACTTGGCGATAATGCTTTTTACGACCTTTTCAATATCCCTCTCGTGCCCTATGCTCATCAGGCCACAATAACCGCCAAAGCTACGGTTCTTGACGTGAATTTCCTTCTTGCACTTGGGGCAAACCGCAGTCGCCATCGATCCTCCCGAAAGGGGCGAACCCGAAAACGAGCGGATGACCGCCGTGTCGCCGCACTTGCATTCCACCTTGAACTGTTCGTTGTCCCAGATTTCGAGGAGCGAGGAAAGCTTGAGGCCGATGCTGACGAGGGTGCCGGCGAAGTTAAAATGCCTTACAGCGGACAGGTGTCCCACATAAAGCCCGCCACCCTTGATTGCGTATTGTACATCGATATTCGCGTACCGCGGGGTCGCGATAATTTCTTCCCTGTGGCGCAGAATCAGGTCCAGGTTATTGTAAAGCAACGCGCACTTGCGTTCAGAACGTCTTTTCTGGAGGGCGTTCAGTTCCTCCTGCTCCCTGTTTTCCTGTTGCATCTCGTCGCTCGCGAGCTTGAGACCGTCCGCCTCCCGCTTGCAAAAATCAACGAAACTTTCGTGCCTGTCGTCCGAATGTATTGTCGCCATAAAAGACCTCCTGTCAAAGGCGTTGAGTTTGCGCAGCAAAGCCGCCTTGCCTTCTGCATTATATTATCGCTTATTTATGCATAAATGTAAATATATGCATAAATCTAAAAGCAATATACAAACCCCATGCGACAAATACTGTCTCGATTTTGTCGTTTTTAGGTAATTTTTAGGGGATTTTCGCCTTTTACATGGCCATTTACGGCAAAAAATCGCCCAGGTATTCATCCTTCAGCTCGTCGTCGTGCGAGTCGATAATCCGCTTGAGTTCGGGGATGACGGATTCCACGGAGTTCCCGTTCTTCAGCGATTCACCGACAGCGAGCAAGGTCTCGTCGCGGGTCGTTTTGTAGAGCAGGTCGACAAGTTCCCGAGCGCTGGAAGTTTCAAGCTCGAGGTCGTCGGAATGAATTTCGGGACTACAGGTCTCAAAATACCCGAAAAGGGAATCTGCCGAACAGCCCGGGCTCTCATCGCACTCCCACATGGTAAACACTCGGCAAACCTCCCTACCGTCAGGCCGCACACCAATAAACTCACGCTTCCAATACGTGACGTCCAGTTCCATCTCATTTTCGCAATGCGGGCAGGTTCCCTGGCAAGCAAAACTCGACTTTACCTTATAGAAATTCAAGCGCTCATCGCCAGCAACTTCGCTAAAACGCCCATCAACTACGCAAGCCTCCCCGCATTCGGAACATGTAACATCCACGTCTTGCAGGCAGATTGTGGGAAAGTTCTTGTCTATTTCCATAGAGATTCCTTCTTTTTTTATAGTTGAAATATAGATTCAGTATGCGACAAATGATGACGTTTGTGTTGCAGGGGACCTTTGAACCCTAAAATTTAGATTTATCCAAAAGGATGTTATACACGGCTGTTTATGCGATTAGGCAGAAGTCTTGTGTAAATAATTTTGGCATCGAAACTGCAGATATAAATAGTGAAGCAATGCAAATTTCCTTCCCCAAATGAATCGCTCGAGGGATTTTCACCCCAAAAACACGCTGGATTCAGGATAAATTGAGCAACAGGTCAAGAAAAAAGACTTGTTTTTGAGTATATTTTTATGTAAGTTAAATTTCAAAACTAGGGCGCGTTAGCGACGAAAATCCGCTTGATACAATATCACGGGATTGGATTCTAAATGAAAAGAGGTTAAATATGGCTGAAAATGACATTCAAGAAAAACAAAAATTAAAAGAAAAATTCAAAGAACGCTGGTCATGTAAAAATATTGAAAACATGCCATTGGAAGAATACAATCATCTGCATACCAATGAAGAAGCAGAGGAAAAATATTCATTTTGCTATTGGCTTGAAACATTCACTAGGCATTTGGGTAGCATAAAAGGAGGTAGTTCTTCTAAATTTGGAATATATCAATATAATCCGAGTAACGAGAAGGACGTGTCTCCTAAAGATTCTGGATATACATGGTCGAAAAAATATTCAAAAGTAGATCAGAAAGAATACACAAAAGCGGAAGATGTTTGGAATAAAAGTTTGCGCAACGTGATAAAGAGTATTGCTGAACTCGCTTCAAAAGGTGATTATGGAAAGATAGATGATATTGATTTTGGTGAAGCTACCAAATGGAAAATTGCATGGCTTTATGAAGAAAAAGATGGGGACTTACTCAATATATTTAAGCGTGATGCTTTGGAATGGCTTTGTGAAAAGCATCTTGGAAATGTACCAAAAAAAATATCAGAGATGCATAAGCAGTTGATTGAAAAGAATAATTCTGGAGAGGATTCCTTTACATATGCGGCTAAGTTGTGGCATGAATGGGAAGAATTTGATAGCGTTGGAAAATACGAGGAATTGCTGAAATTAAACAAAAACTTAATTTTGCAAGGAGCTCCGGGAACGGGGAAAACTTTTACTACTCCTAAATTGGCGGAGAGGATTACGGGATGTTCTTCATACGAGGAATTGATAAAGAAAGGACAAGTTGTTTTTACGACATTTCACCAGTCTTTAGATTATGAAGACTTCATTGAAGGCCTAAAACCCAAGGTCGTTAACGATAAAATCACTTACGAAATCGTTCCTGGAATTTTCAAGCAAATATGTGATAGGGCTTCCAAGAATTCCGATAAAAAATATGTCTTGATTATTGACGAAATAAATCGCGGAAATGTGTCTAAAATTTTTGGAGAACTTATTACTTTGATTGAATCGGACAAACGTAGTAAATTTACAGCAAAATTGCCCTATTCAAAAAAAGGATGAGCAAGGGAATGTAGTAAGTGCTGATTTTGTTGTCCCAGAAAATCTTTATATCATTGGAACGATGAATACGACAGATCGTAGTACTGGAACGTTAGATTACGCTCTTCGACGTAGATTTGTATTTTCAACATTAGAAGCTGATGAAGATATTGTTGATGAAAAATCAGAAGGATGTGCCGAAACTGTAGAATTGTCGGTGGAATTATTTAAGGATATCAAATCCTTTATAGAAGTACACGCTCTGCCAGACTATGAAATTGATGACTTAATGATTGGACACAGCTATTTCATGATTCATGAAAAAGGAAAAGGCGCGTCTGAACAAGAATTGAAATATAATTTGGCTTATAAAATCATTCCTTTGTTGAAGGAATATCGTAAGGATGGAATTTTAAATTGTTCTGTGGAAGATCTTGAAAAAAAATGCAAGTTGTGGCTTTCCTTGAAAACAGTAGCGGATAATAAGAAAACAAAGAACAAAGCTGAATAAGAATGGCTAATATTAAGAAAATAAACTTAGCTAGGGAACATTGTGACTTTGGCTTTGATTCGATTTTAAATCCAATTATTATTGGACAAGATAAAAATGGGGAGAATATTATATTTGCATCGGAAAGAGAAATCGGTGCAAAAAGAAAATATTGCGCCTCTTATTTTATAGGTGCGCAATGGGATGGCTCTTGTAATCATGCATTTATTGTCGTTCCTAAAATCGAGAATATTGATTTTATGGAAATGTTTTCGGTATGTTTTTTCAATTCACAAAAGGAAGACTGTTTTGCTGACATTTATCACATCGATTTTGACAAACCCCGTATTGAAATAGACAGTTCAATATGCCAGGCTTTAACGCCTATTTTAATTGTCCATTTTATAGCGTCTGTTGAAAAGATTGTTTCAAAAGGCTTGATGCATGGTTATATTCAACGGTCTGAAAACATCAAAAAGAAGAAAGGTCGAATTCTAGTATCTCAAAATATCAAAAGGAATGAGGTTGTCGAACGACACAATAAGTTTTACTGTCAATATCAGGAGTATTCCGTAGATATTACAGAAAATAAGTTGATAAAGAAAGCTCTTTTGATTTCTCAGTCAGTTTTGCGTGTTGGAAATTGCAAAAATGAACGAATTACAACTTCCCTATCCCGAGCTCTTGTTGCTTTTAATGATGTGGGCGATCAAGTTGAAAGGTGGCAGATTTCGAAATTAAAGTCAAATAGCATCTATAAAGAGTATAAAGAAACTATTGAACTTGCAAATCAGATTCTGCGCCAATATGATTACAGTATAACAAATGCTTCAGAAATAAAAAACGGAAAGCAAAAGGTTCCCCCGTTTTGGATTAACATGCCGCTTCTTTTTGAACACTATGTTTTAGGAATTTTAAAAAAGGACTACGGACAGCAAATTCTTTATCAATTTGAGGGTTCCTTAGGTGAAATGCCAGATTTTTTATTTGACGGTGAAGAAAAGTTGATTTTAGATACGAAATACAAAGCAACCGAAACGAAGCTCAAAGATTTAGATATAATTGGACAACTTTGTAGATATTCAAGAGATGAAAGAATTTTAAGTCAATTTGGCTTAGATGTGTCTAACGGATCCTTTAACCAAATTATACCTTGCATATTTATTTACGCTAATGGTTATCTGGATGACATTGAAAATAAAAAAGTAGTGTACAATACATCAGAAATGTTAAAGAAAGAAAACTGGAAAAAATTTGACGGATTCTATAAGTTTTATAGTATTTGCATTAACTTGCCTCAAAAACATTAAAGGCGATGTTACGCACGACTAAAAACATTCTTTCATAAGGCCCTCTATACGTCACCATTTGTCGCATACCTAAAGTATCTTTATAGCGTCAACATTTCTAGGAGCAAATATATGACGCAAAGAGAACTGATAGAAAAGGTCCATTGCGAAATGTCCGGCAGAGTCCCTTTCACCGAAGTGATCCGCCGCATCGCGAAGGCCATTGCCCAGGAGGGCGAAACAAATTTCTGCACCATGTTTGCCAGGCTCGAACCGGCATCGAGTGCGTATGTCTACGCCTACCCAGGCGACATCTCCGACGGTCCTTGGGATATCTAATTAAGAAAAACGTCTAATCCGAACACACGAAAAACTTGGAATCTAATCGTTTATATCTGATTAAAATATTCCCAGATTAGCACCATGGACAAGGTGTCGAGTTCGCAATACTTGAGCAGGCCTTTGCGGAGTGCGTTGTACTTGATGGTGTCTGCGGACGGGTTCTCGTAAACTGGGGTCAGTATATATTCTTGTATCCTCGTAAAGGAATATATATTGAAATTTTCCAAAAAAACGGCTCAAGAAGATATTTTTTCCCATACGGCCGCATTTGCCGCATTTCCACATGGCAAAAACGCGTTCTAGAAATCATCTAAAACTTAATTCACATGATTTAATGATTTACACGTCAAATCAACCATAATTCACTAAATTATGTGATTTATTTTCAGAACGGAAGTTCATCCGCAGAGTTCTTCTTCGCCTGCTTGAGCACACGACGAAGTGCTGCGGCGTACTTTTTCTGGACAGGGAACGAGGGCGGGAGTAAATCTACCGCATCACAATAAGCGATATGGTATTTATCAGATTCTTCCTCAAGAACGTTGTACGTAACCACGAAATAGGCATTTTTCGATTCATCAAAATTCAGGACAATGCCAAGTTCGGAATGCTCATCGTAGGCAATCTCGACGAAATCACCTTCCTTGAAAACAGGACTCTTGTCGCCACCCGCGCACCAGGGCGAGCCGTCTTTTAAGTAACGACGAGTCTTGTTGTCAAAGATCTCGACAAGGCAATCCCGCGGCATTTCCCTTACGACAAAGCCATAAATCCCGCTCCTGCTTTCTTCCACAATTTTCCTGATACACTTTTCGGCCTCGCCTAAAGTTTGGAAAACCCCGACTCCCCTGTTCCAGGTAAGGACGCAGGGCCCGGCACAGCGGCTCCATCTCTCCTTGTAGACCTGATAAGCACGCCTTTCACAGGGTGCATACTCGTAAACTTCCAGTATGAAAATGCTTTTTGCCTTTTTTGTCTGTTTTTTCATGGTGATTCCTTGACTTATAAGGCAAATATACAACGGGAATGCGACAATTAAAGACGCATAAAACGTCGATTCGTCTTCACCGTTCGTCCATAAACATCAGCATATACAGCGGCAGCGTCAATACACAGCCCGTATTACCAACATTGTAGTTCCCGAATTTGATAGCCCTATTGACATGGTATTTTTCGGGGTGGTTCAATACGGTCTTTACGCTTTTGGCGTTGCCATTTTCGGCCTTGACTTCCATCAACGCACATTCGCCTTTGTGCCTAATGACAAAGTCAATTTCCAGCCCAGAATTCTTACGGAAATAAAACAGTTTGTGTTTCATTTTATAGAGAATGCTTGCGGTAAGATTTCCAAAAATGGCACCCTTGTATCCGAGAAGATTTCCGCGTAAAATATCGCCCTGCGTTCCTTGTTCAAGCATGCTGACAAAAAGCCCGATATCATTCATATAGACCTTGAATACGCTCTTGTCCGCATAGCCTTCTAGCGGAAGTTCCGTCGTATGCAGGTTGTAGCAGTGCGTAATAATTCCGGCGTCCTCAATCCACTGCAGGCTGCCCGCGAATTTTTCGACGGTTCCCTTTTTCTCGATGAGCGAGTATTGGAATATCTTGTTTTCCTTGGCGAGCTGGTCCGGAATGGAATCGAAACGTTCCCTGATGCGAACCTTGTCGGAAACCGAAGCGTACTTGACCATATCGTCGCGATAAGAATTGACAATTGATTCCTGCTGTTGGACACGGTGTCCATCTGGTGGGCGTTTACGAATTCCTGCACGACTTCGGGCATGCCACCCACAACGGTGTATTGCAGTAGCAGTTGATGCATCCGATTGTGAAGAACTTCGGGAACAGAAACAACCCGCTCAAAACATTCGCGGAGTTTCTTGAATACTGGAGGCTGGATATCGTTTGCCCATAGGAACTCTTCAAAATCTAGCGGGTACATCGTAATGACGGTTTCTGAACTGACGGGAATGGATTTTGGAGACTTCCCGTAGCCCTGTACTCCCAGTAGCGAACCTGTTCCAATCATGTCGTAACGACCATCTTCCTTGAAAAACTTTAGCGCGGTGCGGGCGTTTGGAGCATCCTGAATTTCATCCAGGATAATCACCGTCTTGTGAGGCAGAAATTTTGTTCTGGGGATTATCGCGCCAATTTGCATTGTAATCATATCTATGTCAAGCGGGCCTTCGAAAATCTGGGCGTATTCGGGATTCTTGAAAAAATTGAGATAAACCACGCTTTTGTAATTCTTGTGGGAGAACTCTAAAACGGAATGCGTTTTGCCGCACTGCCTACACCCCTTTATGATAAGGGGCTTTTGGATGGATTTTTTTCCATTCCATAAGCTGCTTTTCAATCTTTCTTTTCAGCTTTTTCACCTCTCAGCGACTTTTTCAAGGGACTTTTTACAAAAAAAAATAGATTTTTTAAAGCGACTTTCAACAAAAAGACGGACTTTTTCAAGGGACTTTTCGTAAAAATTGTTTTTTTTGTTAAAAACGTCAACTCACGTATTCCGAGCCTTTGATCCAGCGGGTTCTCGGGCTGTAATTGACGATGTTTACGGCGAATGGCGCCTGCTCCAGCAGCTGCTCGATTTGCTTGACCACATTCAAAATTTCGGGAATTCGCAAAAAGATATTGTGAAGTTACGAATGGTAGTATGCAGCTATAGTTTTTGAAATATCCATGATTTCTTCCCAGGGGACTTTTTTCTTAAAACAGTGCTGAAAGTGCCATTGTAGGTTCTCTCCTTTTATTGGAAATTGTCCGTTTTTCCCTTTTTCCATACGTCCGTGATTTGGAGACCAATTTGGAAATTGTTTTTTATTTGCAAATTCTTTAAAATCTTCTGCCGATATTTCAAAGATGTGGAATCCATAATCGTCAACAAGAACATAGACTAAGTAATCGAATTCGTTTAATTTAATGTTCTGACAATTTGCGACAATTTTGCCGTCTTCAATGTCTTTAAGAGATCCGATTCTGTCGCTCATGGATTCGCTTCCCATGACACTATCGTACAATGTGCTTTTATTCTTATCATTTTCAAATACGACACGGATAGCCTTGTATTCCCCCTTTTCTCCTGTGGTTGGACGAAAAGCGTCGACTTCATTTCCCTTGTTGTAAGGTGTATCGCCAAGGACTATGTATAAAATTGGCTGAACGTACGATTCTCCAAAGCCTCGACTGGGTAGATTAAAGAAGCGTTCTTTGAATTTCTCTACTTCGTTCATCGTTTGTTCCTTAATTGACTGATTTTTTTTCTGAAAGATGATTTGGTACGTATTTGAATCTATATTGTCATATCGCTATGGTCAAGTTTTTTTTGAAGTAATTATGACATTGTTTGTTGCTTCATGATGCTCTCGCGATTTAAAAAAAGCTGGATAAATACAACGGATAGTGTGTGGATGGAGAGAAATAAAAAGATTATTTTGTTTCGATACAAATATGAGTAATAAAACAGTTTGCAGATTTGGCCAATTAGTGCGAAAAGCCCGAGAAAAAAAAGATTTAAGCCAGGAGGAGCTTGGTGCTTTAGTGGGATTTCATCGTAATTATATTGGCATGGTAGAACGCGGGGAGCGGAATATTTCTTTAGCTAAAGCCGTTGTGCTTATGAAATTTCTCAATATAAATATAAAAGAATTATATGAATAGAGTCGAAAAGTTCAAAAAGGCTTTTTTTGATTTGCCTAGCCGAAAATTTGGAGAAACATTCGTCCAGCCTATCTTGTATAAGGTATTGGGGGATGTCCCATATAAAGGGGGAAACGACTGCGATGCCTTCAGAAAAGACAGGTTCCGAGTCGAGTATAAGGCTGTTAGAGTTGTTTTTAAGGTTCTTTCTCCCCAAAAGTCGCTTTATTACGAAATACTTGCTTCCAAAGTTCCCATGAGCAAAAGAATAGGAACACTGAAAAATATTAAAGATGGCGATATTGGAGTTAATTGCCAGAATATTAAGTTGAAGGATTTTGATATTCTTAATTATGTATTAGTTGATGATTATGGATTTCATATTTTTGAAATATCAGGAAAAGAGTTTAGGACGTATACCAAGAGCAAAAAGTTTCGCGGTTGGTCGCCAAATCATGGTTCGAAAGAAAAAGGAAAAAATGGACAATTTCCAATAAACAGCGGAAACTTGTCGTGGCATATGAAATTCTTTAAGAAGAAGGTGCCTTGGAAGAAAATTATGGATATTGCAATGAAGATTTGAGACCGCTATAATTCGAATATCTTATAAACGAATTCATCCAATTCTTTGTACTTATGAGTGTCTATAAGATGTTCCATTTTCTGTTGTTGTTGCTTGGAGAGAGACGGCAACGGTAAATTTTCTAGGTTAGTTTTGCTGATTTTGTTTTCTCCATACAACATCTTGTTTAAACGATTGTAAAGATCGGAATTGAAAAGTCCCATTAGACATTTTGTGGAAATAGTCAAATTTTTGGGTATGACAAAATTTGCGCTGTTCAAAGTTAAACGTCCTTCGTAGTCAATTGCAAAAATCATTTCTCGACTAACAACTTTATATAATAATTTTTCTTTTGCTCTGTACAATTCTGTTGGTGCGACTTGTTGTAAATTTTTTCTGTCGAATTTTAGCCACTTTTGAGGCTTAGATATTGTAAATTTGTGTATGTCTTTCCCTGTTATTATTGGTTCTGCGCCATCCACTTTTTTGTCAAATAGTTTATCTTTGTTTCCTCCCGTAACAACGCCTAAAGCAAAAACACTTCCTTTTAAGGATTGAGCTTTTCTTTTAAAGACCTTGTCTATGATTTTGGAGTCCTCTTCATCGATGGGCCGAAAATAGTAAAAGGGCATCTTAGCAGTTGCTTTTTTGCTGACTTTTTTATTGTCGAAAAGGAAATGATCTTGGTTGTTTCCTTTGTTGTCGATGCAAAGAACAACAATTGGAAACATCGTCCCTGAGAAATTGGCTCCATAGGAATCTATACGGTAAATGTTCGTATTATTCAGTAGCCATTTTCGTAACACGTCGTGTTTTTTAACATTAATCACACTTTCTGGCAAAATGAAAAGGCTCTTATTTGATGAAATGGTGGCGCAATGTTCAACAAAATAAGTTAGGCTGTCTTCTGTTGCGACAGTATTTTCTGACATTTGGCTGATATTTATTGTTGCTCCGAAAGGTGGGTTGCATATAACATAATCAAATTGCCTTTTGTTGCTTTTTATAAATTGAATAAAGTCTTGACAAAAAATATTTGGTGAGGGCGCCTTTTCCCCGAATTTTAGATAGTAGTTGGTTTTGCAGCAAAGTATTGCTATGGGGTCGGTGTCTATTCCGTAGATTTGTGATGGCTTTGTTGTTTTGCTGTTGAATAACAAATTGCCACTTCCGCAAGAAGGATCAAAAATTGTTTCGTTGGGCAAGATTCGTACAGAAGAAATGATTTGTTCTATCATGTCTTGACTAGTATAAAATGAGCCTTGATTTAGACGGTTGTATTTAGGTGTTAAATACTGATAAACAGAGCCAATAAGGTCAAACTCATCACGAATATTTTCTGGAATTTCGATGTTACAAGGCGAATTGAAATGTCTGTATTCTTTCAGTTCATATCCTAGCAAGGCTTTAGAAAGGCTGAAGATGATTTGTGGAACATTATAGATTGACGTTAGTGTTAAGGTGTATTTTAAAAAATCACATGTTTCCTTTTTGTTTTTTATATTATGCATGGGAAGAACATGTTCTTCCTTCAGACGAGTCATCTTATGACGATTTGTCGCAGTCCGATTAGTGACGTTTTCGGAGTGCTTTTTTGACCTTCCTTTTGTTTGTACGATATTGTCATCAAATAAATCTAATTGCATAATAAACCTCAAGGATCCTTTAAATGTAGTATTTTTTTTATTTCACGTATTCCGTGCCTTTGATCCAGCGGGTACCCGGGCCGTAATTGACGATGTTTACGGCGAAGGGCGTCTGCTCCAGCAACTGCTCGATCTGTTTGACCACATTCAAAATTTCGGGAATCTTCTCTGCGAAATTGTTCTGGTTCAGGGTGATTTCTATCATCTTGTGCTTTTTCGTCCTGACGCGCAGAATGTAGCGTTCCGGCGTGCCGCCGGTACCAAAATTCTTGTATTCGCTTTCCAGGTTCCACTCGTAGCCGGACTGCGACATCATCTGCGGCACAATGGTCTCGATACTCTTCGACGCTATTTCCGCAAGCTTCTTCTGTTTCTCCATCTCGATCTTTTTCTGTTCGACAATTTTTTCGGCACCTTCCTTGTACTCATGGTATTTCTCAGTAAAAGCGCGAATGTTTTCCAGCGTGCCGTCCATGTCCAGGTTGACAATGTTTTCTACCGACACGTGGGTAAAATTGTACCATTGCAACCCGATTTTGCTGTTAAGAAAGACATTGGCCTTGCCCGTTTCCAGGTTTACGGACAGGGATATGTTCAGCTTTGCCCGGTCCTTGACCGCCTTTGGGGTCAATTTCATTTGAACGACCGGAATTTTTTGCCCGACTTTAGACCTGAAAAATGCAGAAAGGAGTTTTGACGAGTTGGCCTTGGACAAGTTCGAGATTTCACAGGAGAAGTTGTCCAACGTCCGGCCGAAGTTTTTCCACTTGGAAACGAGCGAATCCGCATCCTTGAGGTTCGCGGCAGCCCCCGAGCCCTCCGTCTTGGGAATGCCCTTGACAATTTCGCGCCAGTAATCTTCTAGCAGATTCACCAAGTTTTTGTTTTGGGTTTTCTTGGCAGGCATCATTCACTCCTCGGAATAAAGGTGACGCGGTTGCGCTTGATTTTGCGGATCCACGTAGAGTTCTCTGCGTAGCACTGCCTGCTGCAAATGACCCACAGCACGTCGATGGGGCGCTTGGTATTGAATACCGGGGGCGGGGCGTAGCCGTCGGTAAAGTAGATGAGGCCGTCGTATTCGGGGTGGTCGCAGTAGTAGTCGGCTGCGGGCTGGAAGCTCGTGCCGCCGCGGCCCATAATCTTCACCGTCTTGCGAGCCTTCTTGAGCGGCTCGATATCGCCCTGGATTTGGGCGTCGAACTGCAACACGTCCAACTTCTCGACTCCGTATTTGAAAAGGCGGTTGATGACCGAGAAGAAAAACTGCAGGCTCCTATCGGTAACGGACCCGCTCACGTCGACTGCGATAAGCAAGTTTGTCGAGAGTTCGTAGCGGCTGCCCATCGCGTCGAAACCGAATCGGCGGTTGGGCCGCATGCGCGTAAGGCGGCGCCTGCTCGAGATGACCGAGGTCTTGAACAGGCTCAGCATCTTGCGGTAGTCCATGTCGACTTTCTGGCTTGCCTTGATGAGCCCTTGTAACTTGCCCGCGACGGAGCCCCAGTTGTTGCTCGCGGTGGCGACTTCGATAAACTCGTTTATGTTGCAGCAGGCCTCCTCGTTTTCTTCCCAGAGCTCCGAAACTTGCGAATCGCGCTGTTCCTGCGAATTGGCTGCGCCGGAACTGATGTTTCCATTGCTGTCGCCTTGCGAGCCGTTGCTGTCGCCACTCTGCGAACCGTCGCCAGAACTGCCTCCGTTTTCGCCACCTTGGCCGGCGTTATCGCTGTCGCTTGAACCGTTGCCTTCCTGCCCAGACTTGTCGTCCGATTGCTGCGACTCGCCGCCAGACTTTCCCGAATTCGGGGTCGTATTTTGCAGGAGCAGATTGTAATATTCCTCGAAACACAGCCCGCTAGGGAACTTCTGCTCCGTATCGCTCATCTGCTTCTTCACTGCGGGCGATACATCGTACACGTCCGCAATCGTTATATTGCTCGCCATGGTCAGCAGCGCCTTCGCGGCGAAAGAGGGCTGTCGCTGGTAGGGGTGCTTGAGCAATATGCGGAACATCTCGATTTTCAGGTATTCCGCCAGCATATCGTCTGCAATCTTGTCCAGGATTTTCGGGGCGAATTCCACCTTCATGTTGCCGGTTCTCATCGGCACGTCAATCGCATTGTTCTCCACGAATACGTGACTGCAGTAAACCGCAAACAGCAGCGGCTCCGTCAGGAACCACCGCTCGCCAATTTTCTTTATTCTGTCCAAGGCGTTCATATAGATTCACATTGTCGGTTCGGAAGATCCTCGCCTATGCGGGGATGACAAACTGGGTTAAATTGACTGGACGAACTGCGTGATTTTCTTGTACAGTTCGGGGCACTTCATGATGATAAGCGTCATGGTGGCCGGGTACATCGAGGAGGAATACAGGTTCGCGAAATGCGCCTGCGCCTCGCGGAATTTTTCGCCCGAAAGGAATTCAAAGTATGCGGCAAAGTTCTCTATCACCTTCGCCTCGTCCTTTGCGTCGTAGCCCTTCGTCTCGATGAAGCGGAATACGGACTCGTTCACGGAGGCAAGTTCCGGCGTAGTGCACTTCTTGATTGCCGATTTTTGCTTCGCGAAGTCGCCGAGCAGTATATCCTTCGCGCTGGGGAGCCTCTTCTGGTTGATAGTCGCGAAGAACTTCGATGCGGCAGGCATCCCGATGATGCCCGCAATGATGGTCTTTAAAAGCGGTGAAACTTCGTTTGTCTGCAACACCTTCGAGACGCGCTCCCACCCGCGCCGGTCGGGCGACT
>Ga0247610_10005024_pt1 | contig 14003 bp, 12 predicted proteins | sample 174DNAGHGhighgp2_FD_193483 | JGI IMG/M metagenome (GOLD analysis project Ga0247610, IMG submission 193483) | Sheep rumen microbial communities from Palmerston North, Manawatu-Wanganui, New Zealand - 1742 DNA GHGhigh gp2 | ecosystem: Host-associated > Mammals > Digestive system > Stomach > Rumen... | reverse complement strand
TCCGGACAAGGTACATTTGAGGATTTATATGCTTCCACTAAGTTGACTGTTATAAAATATTTAACTAGAGAAGAGATTTTAGACTATGCTCTTAAGCTTCCTCCTAATAGAATGATGAGATTTGTATCATATTTTAGGTTAAATCCAGACGAAATTGCTCTTTTTAGGGGAAAACATGAAAGAGTTGATATTGCACTTGATTATTTTCAACTAGGTATTAAAAACGCATTCGAAAGAATAAGAAAAAGACCACTTTAATAGTGATCTTTTTATATTGCAATTAATTCCTCAGGATCTTCCATTAGCTCAGTTTCTTTTTTATCAATTACTGGTCTAAATGGAATACTTTGTTCTCTGATACATTGCTTTATAAACATTGTAACAGCTGCAGTTGTATTTAATCCCAATTCCTTAAATAATGTATCTGCTTGTTTTTTTAAATTTTTATCAATTCTAATGCTCATATTTATAGTTTTTTCTTTCATATTTATCCCCCTGTGTGTTATGTATTATACTCAAAATATGTGCATTGTCAATGCATTTTACTGCTTTTTTTCAATATAGAATTGATAACGTTTTTTAGCATTTTCTTTTTGCTCTGTTAATAACTTGTTAGCAAGTTCTTTATTTTTTATTTTTAATGCATTAAATCTTACTTCTCCATCTAAGAATTCTTCGTATTTATCAAAGTTTGGTTCTTTTGAATCAATATATAATTTATCTTCATTTGGATTGTAACGCATTAACATCGTATATCCACATTCAACAGCTAATTTTTCTTCATTGATTGAACATCCCATACCTGCTTTTATTCCCTGTTCAATACATGGACAATAGGCAATTACAAGAGATGGTCCATCATGTTCTTCTGCTTCTTTGAATGTTTTTATTGCTTGGAACATGTTAGCTCCTAGTGATATTGAACCAACGTAACAGTTTGGTATAGACATAGCAATTCTAAATAAGTCTTTCTTGCTTGTCTTTTTACCCATGTTAGCAAATTCTGCAACTGCTCCAAGATTGGTTGATTTAGATGCTTGCCCACCTGTATTAGAGTATACTTCTGTATCAAGTACTAACACCCTAATTCTTTCGTTTGAATGTAGTATATGATCTAAGCCTCCATAACCTATATCATATGCCCATCCGTCTCCTCCTAAAGCCCAAACACTATTTGAAGGAATATATTTAAGTAAATCTTTTAATTCGTTTGGAATAGTTTTGTCTTCAAGTTCCTTTTGTACTTTAAGAGTTATATCATAATCTTCTTTATTATTTATCTATGTTTCATATAATTCTTTTACTTCTGAATCAACTAAATCAATAGATTGATTCATTACTTCCTCAATACGTTGTCTTTCATTATTTAATGATAGTTTCATTCCTAAAGCAAATTCCGCATTATCTTCAAACAATGAATTAGCCCATGGAATTGAGTACGGTGTTGAAGGCATACTTCCTCCATAGATTGAAGAGCATCCTGTTGCATTTGCAATAAATAGTTTTTTACCTACTACTTGTGTTAATAACTTAACATATGGAGTTTCTCCACATCCAGCACAAGCTCCAGAGAATTCGAAACTAGGTTTTACTAACTGACTTCCTTTAATAGTAGTCTTATCAAATAGCATCGGATTTTCATAGTTTTCAAAATATTCTTTTACATCAGGTTCTGTTTTTACGTTGTGTTGCATTGTCAATGCTTTTGCATTCATTTTGCCTGGGCAAATATTAACACATGCTCCACAGCTAGTACAGTCCTCACATGATACTTTAACTGTAAAATTCTTATCAGTTTTACCTAAAACTGGAATTCCATCGTTCTTATCGTCAATGAATGTTCTAATTGCTGCATGAGGGCATACCATACTACACATTCCACATTGAATACAGTTCTCTTTATTCCATACTGGAGCTTGTGTAGAAGTAGCTCTTTTTTCATATTTTGTTAAATCTCCTTCAATAGATCCGTCTTTAAATGCAAGTATATCACTTACTTTTAGTTTATTTCCTTTTCTATTGTTTATTATTTCAAACACGTTCTTTTCCGGTTTAAATTCTTTTGTTGAATTCTTAAGTGTTAATTCTTTAATTTTATTAATTGTTTCATCTATTGCATTAATATTACTATTAACTATATTTTCTCCTTTAGTTTTGAATTGAATTCTTACATTTTCTTTTAATTGATCTAAACTATCATTTAATCCTAATAAATGTAATATTGCTGCTTCCATGATTTTGCTAATTTTGCCTTTGATGTTATTATCTTCCGCTATTTTATCAGCATCAATATATTTTACACTTATTTTCTTTTCTATTAATTTGTCTATTTCTGTATTTGGTATAGAATTAATTAATTCGTCATCTTTCTTGTTAGTATTAATTAATAGTATTCCTTTATTTTTTAATGAGTCAATCATTTCGTATTTATCAAAATAATTTAACTTGGTAACAACTGTTATTTCAGATGATTTTACATAAAATGGTTCATTTATCGGTAAATCAGAATATCTTAAATTAGAAACTGTTACTCCTCCACTTTTTTTAGAGTCGTATTCAAAGTATCCTTGTACAAACATATTCATTTTTTTATTGATTAATTTCATTAAATCTTTTGAAGCACTAACCATACCATCAGATCCAAATCCATATACTTTAATAGCATGTGCTTGTTCTTCAATTTTAATATCTATTGGTTCTAGACTTAAGTTAGTAACATCATCTTCAATACCAAGCGTAAATCTTGATTTATGTTCATTTTCAAGCATATTATAAACAGCCGCAATATCATTTGGTGTTACCTCTTTACTTGATAATCCATATCTTCCGCCAACAATTTTAATATCTTTATCATTTAATGCTGCAACTATATCAAGATATAATGGTTCACCAATAGACCCTGATTCTTTGGTTCTATCTAATACAGCAATATTTTTAACTGATTTTGGCATTACATCTAATAAATATTTAACACTAAATGGTCTATATAGATGTACTTCGATTAATCCATATTTTTTATTTCCTTGATTTAATCTATCTATAGTTATTTTTATTGTGTCACATACACTTCCCATGGCTACGATGATGTTTTCAGCATTTTCATCACCATAGTAGTTAAATGGCTTATAATTTGTACCCATAATATTATTAATTTTTTGCATGTATTCATTAACAATATCTGGCATTTTATCATAATCTAAATTTCTAGATTCTAATCCTTGGAAATAGATATCTTCGTTTTGAGCCATTCCAAATTGCTTTTTAGCTCCTGGAAATAGCATTCTATCTTTAAATTCTTTTATTTTCTTATGGTTAATTAATTGTAAGACTTCTACTTCTGGTAATTCTTTTATTGTATTTAGTTCATGTGATGTTCTAAATCCATCAAAAAAATGTACAAATGGTAATGATCCTTCTATTGCGGACAAATGGGCTACTGCAGCTAGGTTTTGAGCATCATATACATTTGTTGATGCTAGCATACAAAATCCGGTTTGTCTTACAGCATATATATCTTGGTGGTCTCCAAATATAGATAAGCTATGTGTTGCCAAACTTCTTGCGGCAACATGGAATACTGCTGGTAGCATTTCTCCTGCCATCTTGTACATATTAGGTATCATTAATAATAATCCTTGGCTAGCTGTAAACGTAGTTCCTAATGATCCAGTTAATAAAGCCCCATGTAGAGCTCCAGCTGCACCTGATTCCGATTCCATTTCTATTACTCTTGGTTTAGTATTAAACAAATTTAATTTATCCGTTGTTGTTAAAGCATCAATATTTGATGCCATTGGTGATGATGGTGTAATTGGATATATTGCACATATTTCACTAAACAAATATGCTATATCACTACACGCTTTATTTCCATCTACTATCTTCATTGAAATCACTTTCCTCACTTATTAATTTTATCATTTTTGAGTATAAAATAAAAGAGAAACGATTGTTTCGTTTCCCTTTATAGTTACCAGAATATGTGTTTAATTTCGTTAGCTCTTTGCTTAAATAATAGAGCTACAGTTAATTGTAATATTGAATCTATTACAGTAAAGGCTCCAATGAATTGGCATGGAGTTAATCTTGCAAATGGGGCAAATAAATCAATTATACCAATTATTACTAATAATAGTCCTAAAGCAATTAATAGTGACCAGGCAGCATCTTTAGCAACCTTTAGCCATATACCATAGTTTGCAGCTAATACTCCGTTTAAAATAGTTCCTACTCCAAGGAAGAACGCTGGAGTACCCACGGCATTATATGGTAACAATATTAATAACAATCCTGCACCTATTAAACCAAAACCTAAAAACATGTTTAGCATGAATATTTTTGCTCCGTCCCTATTTTTAAATTTATATAATGATATTAATCCTTCTAAAACAAGTGTTGCCCCGGCTAATATTCCAGCAAGTTTAATTCTATCTTCAGGCATCATAAAAGCTATTATTCCCATGATAGAGCCTGCTAAGGCAACTAGCATTGAAAATAATATCATATTGTCATATTTGACTTCCACAACTGAACTTGTCTGTCTTTCAAACACCACAATCACCTAGCATAATTATACTTGTTTATATGTTTTTTTTCAATAAAAAAAGTATAGACGAATCTATACTTTTAATTGTTCAATAATTGTTTAAAATTATTTATTAATTTTTGAAACAACACCTGAACCAACAGTTCTACCGCCTTCACGAATAGAGAACTTAGTTCCTTCTTCAAGAGCGATTGGAGCGATTAATTCAACAGTCATTTCTACGTTATCACCAGGCATAACCATTTCAACACCTGCAGGTAATTCTACAACACCTGTAACGTCAGTTGTTCTGAAATAGAATTGTGGTCTGTATCCATTGAAGAATGGAGTATGTCTTCCACCTTCTTCTTTAGTTAATACATATACACTTGCAGTAAATGCAGTATGTGGAGTAACTGTTCCAGGTTTAGCTAAAACTTGTCCACGTTCTACTTCATCTCTAGAGATACCACGTAGTAAGATACCAGCGTTATCACCAGCTTGAGCTTCGTCTAATGATTTTCTGAACATTTCAATACCTGTAGCAACAGTTTTCTTAGTGTCCTTTAATCCAACGATTTCAACTTCTTCATTAAGTTTTAATGTACCACGTTCAACACGTCCTGTAACAACAGTTCCACGTCCTGAAATTGTGAATACATCTTCGATACTCATTAAGAATGGTTTATCATTGTCATGAACTGGAGCATCGATATAATTATCAACAGCATCAATTAAATCATGAATAGCTTTAACACTATCAGGATCTCCTTCAAGAGCCTTTAATGCAGAACCTCTTATGATAGGACATTCTCTATCAAAACCATATTCAGCTAATAAATCTCTGATTTCTTCTTCAACTAAGTCTAAAAGTTCAGGATCATCAACTTGGTCACATTTGTTAATGAAAACAACGATTTTAGGAACACCAACTTGACGAGATAGTAAGATATGCTCTCTTGTTTGAGGCATAGGTCCATCTGTAGCTGATACAACTAAGATTGCTCCATCCATTTGAGCAGCACCTGTGATCATGTTTTTAACATAGTCAGCATGGCCTGGACAGTCAACGTGAGCATAGTGACGTTTAGCAGTCTCATACTCTACGTGAGCAGTATTAATTGTAATACCTCTTTCTCTTTCTTCTGGTGCTTTGTCGATATCTTCATAAGCAACAAATTTACCAAATTCTTTTGTAATCGCAGCAGTTAAAGTTGTTTTACCATGGTCAACGTGTCCAATAGTACCAATATTAACATGCTCTTTTGAACGATCAAATTTTTCTCTTGCCATATAATATTTCCTCCTTCTTTTACTTCTATTATATTTTATCTAATACCTGATTATTTTTCAAGTATTATTAGCCTTAATTTGCACTATTTCTCTTAATAATTTCTTCAGAAATAGATTTTGGAACTTCCTCATAATGATCAAGTGACATTGTGAAGTTTCCACGTCCTTGTGTGTTAGAACGCAATGATGTTGCGTATCCAAACATTTCTGCTAATGGAACCATTGCATGAATAGCAAGTACGTTACCACGAGCTTCTTGTCCAAGAGGTTTTCCACGACGAGATGTTAGGTCTCCCATAACATTTCCCATGTATTCATCTGGAACAACTACTTCAACATTCATAATTGGTTCAAGTAGTACTGGTTTACATTTCTTAGCTGCTTCTTTTAATGCAAATGATGCAGCAATTTTGAATGCCATTTCTGATGAGTCTACATCATGGTAAGATCCATCAAATAATGTAGCCTTAACGTCTACTACTGGATATCCAGCAATCATACCGCCAGCCATAGCTTCTTGTAAACCTTTATCAGTTACTGGTATATATTCACGAGGAACTACACCACCAACGATAGCATCAACGAATTCATATCCTTTTTCAGGATTTGGTTCAAATTTAACCCAAACATGTCCGTATTGTCCACGTCCACCTGATTGTTTAATATATTTACCTTCACAATCAGCAGCTTGAGTAATTGTTTCTCTGTAAGCAACTTGTGGTCTACCAACGTTAGCTTCAACGTTAAATTCACGTCTCATACGGTCTACCATAATGTCTAAGTGTAATTCACCCATACCAGAGATAACAACTTGTCCTGTTTCAACATCAGTTTTATATCTGAATGTTGGATCTTCTTCTGCTAGTTTTTGTAATGCAATTGCCATTTTTTCTTGGTCAGCTTTTGACTTAGGTTCAATTGCTTCATCAATAACTGGTAGAGGAAATTCCATACCATTCATAACTACTGGTGATTTTTCATCACATAATGTGTCAGCAGTTGTTGTTGATTTTAAACCTACAGCAGCAGCAATTTCACCACAATACACTTCAGTAATTTCTTTACGATGATTTGCATGCATTTGTAGAATTCTTCCAACTCTTTCTTTTTCTTTCTTACCTGTAGCATTTGTACATAGTACATATGAACCACTTTGAAGTGTTCCAGCATATACTCTGAAGAATGCTAATCTACCAACGAATGGGTCTGCCATAATTTTGAATGCCATTGCAGTGAATGGTTCGGAATCTGATGGATGACGTAAAATTGTATTTCCGTCTTTATCTGTACATTCAATTGATGGAACATCTGTAGGAGCTGGCATGTAATCTATTACAGCGTCAAGAGCTAACTTAACACCCATATTAGATAATGCACTACCACACATTACAGGGAAGAATTCAGCAGCTAAAACTCCTTTACGGATAGCTGATTTAATTTCTTCAACTGTTAATTCTTCTCCGCCTAAATATTTTTCCATTAAAGCGTCATCAAATTCAACAGCTTTTTCAATTAATTCTAATCTTTTTTCTTCAACTAAATCTTTTAAATCAGCTGGGATTTCGATTTCAGTTGGTTCCTCTTTTTCCCCACCATCGTAATGGTAAGCTTTACGAGTTAATAAATCAATAACTCCATTAAATGCTGATTCAGCACCAATAGGCCATTGAATAGGGGCATAGTTAACACCTAGTCTACTTTTAATTGTATCTAAAGTGAATTGGAAATCTGCTCCAATCTTATCCATTTTATTTGCAAAGATCATTCTTGGAACTTTGTATTCAGTTGCTTGACGCCATACTGTTTCTGATTGAGGTTCAACACCTGCATTTGAGTCTAGTAAACAGATAGCACCATCTAATACTCTTAAACTTCTTTGAACTTCAACAGTGAAGTCTACGTGACCTGGGGTATCGATTACGTTTAATCTATATCCTTTCCAGTGAGCAGTTGTTGCGGCACTAGTGATTGTAATACCACGTTCCTTTTCTTGCTCCATCCAGTCCATTTGTGATTCACCATCGTGAGTTTCACCAATTTTATGAGTAATTCCTGTATGGAATAATAGTCTCTCAGTAAATGTTGTTTTACCAGCATCGATGTGAGCCATTATACCAATGTTTCTTATTTTGCTTAATTCAACATCTCTTGCCATAAGTCATTACCATCTGTAGTGAGCGAAAGCCTTATTAGCTTCAGCCATTCTATGAGTATCTTCACGTTTCTTAACAGCACCACCAACGCCTTTAGCAGCGTCCATGATTTCATTTGCTAAATTTTCAGACATACCCTTTCCATTTCTTAATCTTGCATAATTTACTAACCAACGTAGTCCAAGTTCTTGAGCTCTTGCATCAGTAACTTCAACTGGTACTTGGTAGTTTGATCCACCAACTCTACGAGATTTAACTTCTAGTGTTGGTTTAATATTTTCAATTGCTTTGTTAAATACTTCCATAGGATCTTCTTTTGTAGTTTCTTTAACAATATCAAATGCCTTATATAAAATGTTTTGAGCTGTTCCTTTTTTACCATCTTTCATTATTGCGTTAACTAATTTAGTAACGATTTTTGAATTATAAATAGGATCTGCTAAAACATCTCTTTTTATTGCTTTATGTTTACGCATATTATTTCCTCCTTTACTTTCTTATTTATTATTTAGATTTTGGTTTTTTTGCACCGTATTTACTACGTCCTTGCATACGGTTTTCAACTCCGTGAGTATCTAATGTACCACGTACGATATGATAACGTACACCGATTAGGTCTTTAACACGTCCACCACGTACTAATACTACACTGTGCTCTTGTAAGTTGTGTCCTTCACCTGGAATGTATGCGTCGATTTCTTTACCATTTGATAATCTAACACGAGCATATTTTCTTAAGGCTGAGTTCGGTTTCTTTGGAGTCTTTGTACCTACACGAGTACAAACACCTCTTTTTTGTGGACTAGATGTAGCAGTTTGCTTTCTTTCTAATGTATTATATCCTACATTTAAAACTGGGCTGTTACTCTTTCTAGTCTTTTTTCCACGACCTTTTTTTACAAGTTGATTAATTGTTGCCATATATCCTCCTCTCATGAACACACATCCTGGTGTGTCCAATTTTGTTTAAAATCAAGTCCCACCTTGGGTGAGACCTAATAAAAAATCATTAATAATATAACAAATCAGGCTATTGTTGTCAATATATTTTTTAATAAAAGATGTCAAAAAAAGAAGGCTTAATGCCTTCTAATTATTATTCAGTTTCTTTTGTATTTTTGATAGCTAATGCTCCGCATAAGCCAACAACTGCTACAATGATAACACCGAACGCTACTACACCAACAGTATTTACTGTTGAAGTCTCAGCTTTCTTATCTGTTGTATCATCTGGTGCAACAACATCTCCCTTGAAGTTGTTAGTTACACCTTCAAGACAAGTTGTTTTTTTACTAGCGATACAACTAACAATATCTTTATCGCCTTCTTCAACTGCTTTATTGATTACTTTTTCAAGATCAGTAGAATATGATGCTGCTGCATATAAATCACTGATTACTACAAATGGAGTACCAGTATAAGCTGCATCTTCAAATCCTGCTTCTTTGAATTGAGTTGCAACTTCTTTTCCTAACTCGAAGTCTTTTCCTTCTTCCCAATCAATATGATCAACATATAATTCTTTCATAACGATTTCGAATGTTTTATTATATCCTTTTAAACTCTTTAAGTATTCAACTTCCATTTCGCAATATGGGCATCCGCCTGCTTCGAAAATATATACTTTAACTTTATTCTCTGCATGAGCTGCAAAAGGAATAAATAATAATAAAGCAATTATAAATGTCAAAATCTTCTTCATGTTTTACCTCCTAATATGATTATAAACTAATTATCGCTATTTTACAATTAATTATTGTTAAAAACTCCCCATCCGGTAACGATTCCACGGCCATCTTTTAGAATATTATTTTTTATATCCGTTGCCTTACTTACTAGTTTTCCATTTACTACTAGTTGTGATGATGCACCGCCATCTAAGTTAGCCGCTGTCATTGCTCCGTATTTAACAAGAGCTCTTGCTAATTCGTTAAGAGTTATACCAGAACCATGTAATCCTTCAACCATCATGAATATAACTATTCCATCTGATCTTTGACCAACTGCCATTCTAGCAGCTCTAGTGAAACCACCTACTACAGGCTTGTAATTAATTGCTTGGCCATCTTTTACTAGGAATGGGCCAAACTCTAGTGCATCAACTATTCCTTGCTCAATTGCTTCTTCACCTGTTGCATGCATTAGCATTAATTTTCCATTTTCATTAAAGCCGATTAAATCTCCAGCTTTATCACTTGTTCTCCAAATTATTTCTCCATCTTTAATTACATATCCTTTTGGAGTATCTAATCCACCATGTTCATTTTCGTAAAATCCACCACCATTAACTGCTGCTGAAGCTCCTGTTCTTCTAGCCATTTCTAGTAAAGTTGATTTCCCAGAAACGCCATCTGGTGTATTGAATTCTTTGCATGTTATAAGTTTTATTTGCTTTGGATCATATACTATCAATAAATGGGCGTCATGACCATTTACTCTTATTGATTCATATTTATAATAATCTCCGTTTGATGGTCTTGTCTCAATTAATTCTTCAATTTCATCAGCATATGATACAGTACTTGCTTTTATTGCTTCAACTTTTAATGATGATTTTGATTCAGTCCTATTGTATACTACTTCTCTTATTTCATCTTCGCTCATATGAAGTAAATCATATGAAGTTGCTTTTGGCTTAGTTTCATAAATTTGATTTGCTTCTTTTGGAATGAAAAAGTATAAAACTGCCACTACGAAAGTAATGTTTAGTATTGCTACTACTGTTGTTACTATTGTTTTCATTGTTCTACCTCCATAGTTTCTGTTGGAGTTTCAATGCTCTCAATAGTTTCTTCAACTACTTCTTCAACTGGCTCTTCATATATTTGATATATTCCATCAATTAATGTAAATTCTTTTAACATTTCTTCATCGATTGTTATTACTGGTTTAATTCTATAGAACATATCTCTTTTTATTAGTTTAATTGGGTTTTGGTAACTAACGATATATTCTCCTTTTGCTGTAGAGGTAAAATATCCAAAAGAATTTGGGTTAATCTTTATATCTAAAATATTTAGAACTCCCACTTTAGCTCTAACGGCCTTCTTTTCAATATCTTTTAAATCATTTTTATAATTACCAATATCATAGTCATTTTCAACTATATAGTCTTTGTATGGTAATGATTCAAAGTAAGTTGTATTTAAATATTTTGCTAGAGAATTCTTGTCATTTATATCAAATTCTTTTTTGATCGTACTGAAACGATATTTAGAAGGTAAAGTTCCTTTTAATGATAATTTTAATCCATTTCTTGTATCAAATACTTGCCATATATCGTTTCCTAATTTTATTTGTGTTCCTATTTTTAGGTCATCATTTTCTACAATTTTATACGGATTGGTTCTTGTTCCATCACCTGATTTATATTCATTCTTGTTTGATAATGTTATTACTGGTTTAATTTCAAAGAAATTGATTGGCTCTGTTTCAGAAACCATCGCACCATTTGTTACCCAAACTCTATTGCTTGAGTGATTGTTCAGTAAAACACGTTCTCCTTTATTAACTAAGAATGTATTTCCATCCACAATAGTGTTATTTAAATCATTTAGTTCAAGTAATGTAACATAAGCATCATTTGACAATTTAGTTTTACATGATATCTTTTTTACATTATTAATAACATCATCGCAATAAAATGTTTTAACTAATTTTTCTTTATCTAAATTTGGTAAAAATGTTGTTTTTAAGTAACTGCTTATTTCTGAATTTTTAAAGTTAGTTGCCACTTTTCCATATGGTAGCATATTTATATAATTATCTAATATCAGTTTAACAGACTTATCCCCACTTATTTCAATAATTCTCCAAGTTAGATTATTATATTCTAAATAATTGTTTTTAATGTTTCCACGGAATATATAATTATTTTTAATCTTATTTAGCCCTGTCTTTTTGGAAATTTCATTATCCATGATTATTTTTTTACCAATACTGGTATCTGGGACTTCTAATTCGCCGCCAAATTTTGTTGAATCTTCTGGAATATAACTGTAACTAAACTTGCCATAATTGAAGAACGCAAAAAAAACTAATATTTCAACGAATATTGCAGATGCTATTAAAATTGAAACATTAAGATTGTTTTTCTTATTCTTCATTTATTATCACGTTATAATTATACAACATTGATGGCATAAAAAAAAGGATTAATATCCTTTTTAAACATTAAACCTAAAGTAAACAATATCTCCGTCTTGCATTTGATAGTCTTTTCCTTCAACACGAAGTTTTCCTGCTTCTTGAACTTTTTTCTCATCTTTTAGTTCGTATAAATCATCAAAGGATGTAACCTCTGCGCGAATGAATCCTCTTTTTATATCAGAGTGAATTAATCCAGCGCAATTTTGAGCATTTGTGCCTTTTCTAAAAGTCCAAGCTCTACATTCGTCTTTTCCTGATGTAAAGAATGTTGCTAATCCTAATAAATCATAAGTAGCAAATATTAAACGATCCATACCACTTTCTTTTACCCCAAGAGATTCAAGGAATTCATCTTTTTCTTCATCTGGAAGAAGTGATAATTCATAATCCATTTTTGCACATATAACTACCGCTCCAGCATTGTCTTTCTTAGCATATTCTTTAACTTTTAATGTATATTCGTTGTCTCCAGAAAGATAAGTTTCTTCATCTGTATTTGCTACATAAATAATCGGCATCAAAGTTATAAAATTAAAATTCTTTAATAGTTCTAATTCTTCTGTGTTGAATCCACAGTTTCTTAGTGGTTTATTTTGGCTAAGTGCCTCTACACATTTTCTAAGTATCTCACACTCCGCTACTGCTGCTTTTTCTTTTGTAGTTTCTGCTTTCTTTTCTATTTTTCCTAATCTATTTTGTGCAATCTCTAAATCTGATAAAACTAACTCAACATTGATTATTTCTATATCACGAATAGGATCTGTTGAACCGGTAACATGTGTTATTTCTTTTGACTCAAAGCATCTTACTACTTCTACGATGGCATCAACGTCTCTAATATGTCCTAGGAATTTATTTCCTAATCCTTCACCATTTGATGCACCTTCAACTAGACCTGCTATATCTATGAATTCATAATATGTAGGAACAACACTCTTTGGTTGATACATATTAACTAGAAAATCTAGTCTTTTGTCTGGAACTATAACCGTTCCAATATTTGGTTCTATTGTTGCAAATGGATAATTTGCAGCTAATACACCATTTTTAGTTATTGCATTAAATAAAGTTGATTTACCAACATTTGGTAAACCAACTATGCCTGCCTTTAAACTCATAAAACCCTCCTAGCTTGCTGAAACATATCCGCCCACTCCTAGTGGTAGATTTGTTAAGTAGAATATTAGTATTAATGTTATACCTATTACAAGCATTATTAATGAAAAATATACCATATATTTTAATGCTGTAAATATTCTGATTTGCTTATCTCCTTGGTTATAATGTTCTAGATATGCTAAATATATTACAAAGTATGAAAATAGTGGTGTTAAGCATATTGTTACACATTGACCAATTCTAAATACAAATTGTGTAAATATTGGACTTATTCCGGCATTCATTGTTGTTGTAACAATATTATTCATTATTGACCAGTTAGATATTGCTGATGGTACCAGCAATGTTGTTATTATACTTATACCATATAAGCATAATACTAATACCAGACCAGTAAATCCGGATTTACTTAATAAATTAGTTAATACGGCTACAACTGTATTTCCAATATTAGAATATTTAAATATTGTTATTAATGATGTAGACATGAAAATCATAACGATAATTTTTCCAATTCCGTTTAATGAATGTCCTAAGCCATCTGCAAAATCATTTGTATTTTTTATTGTTCTAGCTCCAATTCCATAGAATAATCCTGCTAAAACAAATAACATTGCTATTACAAATACAAATCCTTTAGTAAAGAATGAATCATAACTAAATAATTTATCTATATACATATGTTGGCTATAATCTAGTAAATTACCAGAGAATGGTAATCCTGGAATAATATTATATATGAATGTAAGAATATATATAAAACA
>Ga0247610_10005023_pt1 | contig 14003 bp, 12 predicted proteins | sample 174DNAGHGhighgp2_FD_193483 | JGI IMG/M metagenome (GOLD analysis project Ga0247610, IMG submission 193483) | Sheep rumen microbial communities from Palmerston North, Manawatu-Wanganui, New Zealand - 1742 DNA GHGhigh gp2 | ecosystem: Host-associated > Mammals > Digestive system > Stomach > Rumen... | reverse complement strand
TTTTAACAGCATTTATGTCTGCATAAAAACTTGCTCTGTTTAAAGCACCTGTCAATATATCAAATTTAAAGAACTCTATATGGATACACAGATAATAGAATGTGATTGCCATCGCAATGACACCTATCAGAATTCCCCATAGTCCAAATATCATCTCACAGAATGTACCGACTACAGCAAGGGTGATCATGATAGAAATAATCGTAGCTTCACAGTGTCTTTTATGTCTGATCCAGATATGAACCGAATAAACATACATAAAAATTGCGTACAAAATGAGCATAGCATGAGGAGTGTAACCGAGCGGTCCCCTAACAAGCTCACCTTCTTCGTTATATCGGAATATGTTATCAACAAAAAGCGCCATAAATGTGATGATAAGATTAATTCCTGCCGGTATATAGAGAGCTATCTTAAGATATTTCTTTTGACTGTTTCTTAAAGCAATAAGGATTGATTTAACAAGAATAAAGATACGAAGATTATAGCCAAGAAATTGGATAAAAGTATGCACTAGTCCATTCTGTCCTGAAGTGAATGCAAAATAATCGGCATTGTCCACTGCCATCAATCCAAGCAGCATAAATAATACCGGATTGAAGAGCCTTGTCAGCTCGTGTTCATACCGATTATTAAATACCAGAAAAATTATCATAAAGATAATTATACAAACTGGCAAAAAATTTATCTGAACGACCTCTTGTAAAAAAGTATCGTGCATGGTTTGTAGCCTCCAACAACCTATGCATAATTATATCATGTAATCAACTTGTTTTGATTAGGAAATAATTGACAATAAACTAAACTTTTCTTTATGATAAAAAACATTTAATACTTTTTCTTCATAATCTCCTCTTGCGAGAGAATAAAGAATTCAAATGGATTATAAACTCAATAATAATTGTAATTTCAGATTCTTCTGCACAAAAGACTATATTGCGGATAAATCATTTTAAAATCGCAAAAACAACCTAGTTTTTTAGTCTTTGTTTTTGATTCTGAAATTGAAAATATAAGTATAACTTATGATAGTTTGTTTTATCAAAAATTGTTGAGTCCTATTTGAACACATAAAGCAATGATCATTCCTATTATTTCATATTATATTTTGTTTTCATCATCAATATTCGAATCATATAAGTCTTTTTTTATTTGACTAGAACTAATTTCAGGCGTTCGCGGCAAATAAATAACCTCCGCTCCTTCTTCTGTTAAAAAGTCAAATTTTCCCTTCCAATCATCTCCCATTACGAATGTATCTATATGATACTCATGTATATCTGATCTTTTCTGTTCCCAACTTATCTCTGGTATTACTAAATCCACATAACGTATAGATTCAACTAATGCTTTTCTTTGCTCGTATGAAAAATAACACTTTTTGTGCTTTTCGTTCCAATTAAATTCGTCCGTAGAAACAACTACTATAAGATAATCTCCTAAAGCTTTTGCCCTTCTAAAAAGATTTATATGACCATAATGAAGGAGGTCAAATGTTCCATACGTAATCACTCTTCTCATTGTAGTTTTTCTCCCTATAATACTATTATCAACATTCAATATATGATTTGTTATTTCAGCCAATCTTTGAATCTAATGCTCTATAATGTATCAGAATAAAGAATCATATATTTAGATTAGTAACTTTCTCTATTATATTTGTAATTGCAAAACACGCTGTTCCCTCTTCTAATATATCTAGTTTTCTGTTAAACGCATTCAATCTTTCTAAATAATTACCAGATTCAATATTCTGAAAAGCATCTACTAATTCGTTGTTGTTTTTAGCACACGGAAAAGGCAAATCTTCGAGTTGGAAATACATTCCTCTTTGTCGTTCATAATCAAAAATATCATTCCAATATAATATTACATTTTTTTCGATAAATCCTGCTTCAAACATAGTACTAGAATAGTCTGTTATTAAATATGAACAAATACCTATTAAATCGTATATATTTGGATACTCTGTCATGTCCATGGTGTTTTCAGAATATTCTATTACTCCATGTTTTTCTTTCATATTAGGATGCAATCTATATAGAACCTTCCATTTTTTTCCCGTTTTTACTCCAAGCTCGTTGCATATAATATCAAAATCTATATTATAAGTATTAACTGTTAACTCGTCCCTAAATGTTGGCGCATATAATATGTATTCATAACTAGCATCTAAATTGGCTTTCTTGCACTTTTCTTCGTATGATTCTTTACAATTAATCAACTTATCTAATCTTGGAGTACCGCATTCTAGAATTTCCCCTTTGTACCAGAATGATCTTCTAATCAAATTAGTTGACCATTTTGAATTTGATAGGATCAAATCGATATTTTTAGAATCGAATTTTGCATTATTTACGTATTCTATAGTCAATTTTTCTTCCGCATCTTTTTCAATTTGTTTAAATGAGATGCTTCCATGCCATGTCTGAATATAGTATTGTTCCTTTCTCTTTACAACCCATTTAGGTTTTCTACAATTATCAATCCACACCTTTGAAGTTGCTAAATAATATAAACACTTCACAGAATGTGCCTTAACAAATACAACTCGATCATCCACAAACTCTGTAGGATCATTCACAATCCATACTAACTCGTATTTGTTACAATCCAAAAAATCCGAAATTGCCTTAGGATTATCATTATAATACTTGCCATAATAGCTTTTAAATAATATTCTGCTTCTTTTAATTGGAAAGATTTGAAAACAGTAAAGTGATAATCGCAAAATTTTATAAAGAATTCTTTTCATTTTTTTATCTGCTAAATCTCCTAATAATCATATGCGTTAAACTTAAAAATTCTGCTCTATTAAGCAATATAAATAAAAATAGAGCTATCATCCCAAACATAAAGCTATTATATCCACATGATGCTATTACAGCTTGAAATCCAATAAGAATAAACGACAAATAAAATCTTATAGGTACATAATTTAATCCAACAAGTCTCTTAACATCAAATAATCTAATTATTGCCATCACGCTATATGAAATATAAGTAGCTATTAGCGCCCCCCATATATTGAATTTTAATATAAGGAAGAAGTTTAACAAAATATTTAATATACCTGCAAATACTGTTGTTAGCATAGAATTCTTTGTTTTTTTTAGAGCAGCATAAATTGATCCACAATAAGCGGATATTGCCGAAAAAGAGGCGCTTGCTATAAGTATAGGCATATATCGCCATGAGCTTCTAAAATTTTGCCCCACATATATGTTTATGAAATCTTTTGATATTCCAATCAAGGCAATGGATACTCCACCAACAATAATGAAATAATACTTAAATATTCTTGAATAAAAATCGCCTACATTCTCGGAATTTTCAAATTCTTTTATAGAGGAAATACCCCAAGCCTGAGAAAAAACAACAATAATCGCATTCATTAAAGATGGAATCTTACCAGCCAAGGTATACATTCCCAAGCTCTTCGTATCTACCATTTGTTCTATCATGATCTTATCAGATGAATGAATAAACCACCACGAAATATCATTTAGTATTAAAGGGGCTGAAAACACTAACATTTTCTCTAGGAGTATCCTATCAAATTTGCCAGTAATTATGCATTTGTAGAACCTATTGAGAACAAATGTCGCAACAGATATCAAACAGCAAGCAATTACATTTGCGTAAAGATAGCCTCTTACACCCCAGCGAAAACTAACTATTAATATATAACTGAGCAAAGCTAGCAAGAATGTTTGAAACGTATTAAGTATTGCATAGCTAACATTTCTATCCTTAACCTTCAAATAGTTGAATTCGATTGAATTGATAATATTGGCAATTGAATAAATAATTAAAAAATCTTTCCATTCTGCTATTGAAACGAATTTGTTTAGTAACGGTCTAATAAAAAAGCATAATACTATGCTTACAAATAAGAAAACAAAGGCGTTTACCAAAACATCCTCTTGCTTATATTCCTTCGATAGTCCAAATCTTAGCACTGAACTAAAAATGTTTGCAGATAATAACGGAATAAGTAATTGTGACATGGTGATAATTAGTTCGGCAACTCCATACTCATCTGCTGATAAATAATTTGTATATAATGGTACCAATAAGAATAGAACAAATTTCGAACTAAAATAACCAATACCAAAAATGATAGTATCCTTTATTAATAAATATTCTTTTGAATTTGGGGACTTATATGAATTCTTCAACATTACTTCCCACTTTTGTTAACCAAATACATAACTTTAAATGTAATATATAAAATCATCAACTCAACAGAAGAAGATGCAAATTCGCCTCTAAAAAAATTCACTATTTCTACATAAACCGACAAGTACAAAATCGGATATTTAAGTCTACCTTTTGTAATTCTATACATTAACTGATGATAAATAATCAATCCCAATATAGGGTATAATATACCAAAATTCCTATATAATTCTGTAAACGGTGTATATGCATAACCCATTCGCGTACCGTAGTCAAGCATAAATTGATTACTGAGTGACAATGGTTTTAAGGCCCATACAGCTCGCGGAATAAAAGCGGTGAAAACCATTAAATATGAAAATCCATATAGTAAATCACTTGAATTTCCAACATAGAAATAGCAAGTAGTCATTGGATTTATGAATTCACCAAAAAAATTTCTAATTCTTATCTCGGTTGTCATAGCTCCAGAATCTCGCAATATACTTATATACAATAAGGCCCCTAGTAATCCTATGCATAACAACATCAACAGCGATGTCTTAATAATATTTCTTTTCTCAAATTGATGATTCGTTGAATAATATAAGGTTAATCCCAAAATAACATATATAAATCCTCTTCTATTCCCAACAAGAAGTTGTAGCATCCAGTAGATCACAATAAAACAAACTCTAAAGAAAGACACAATTTTATTGATATTATCAACCTTTTTATTCAAAAAAGCATATATAGAATATATCGTATAACTAATGAATGCATATTCTAAATAATTGTAAATACGTATTCTCGAATAAATCTCTCTAACCATAACCCTTGTTGCAACACCGGAAGCAACAGCATCATAGCCACCTGTCTGTTTGTATAATAAAAAGCTAAGTATGAAAAAAGCAAAAAAAACAGCATCAATAATTACATTATTAAATGATATACAAATATTGTGATAAATACATTCGAAATCATTATCTATATAGTTATTTATTCTAGTTTGATTAACAATTGAGATAGCACAATATAAAAGTAAAAAGGTTCCACCATATAAAGTAGCCTTTAATACATCGCTATCAGAAACTGCTCTAATCTGATAATTGAGAATTCTTAAGACATATTTCAGAAAAGGATATGTTAATAGATAAATACAACCAATGCCTGGAAATAAATTATATAAATTACCTAATATACTTATCCTTTTTCGAAATAAGTATATGTAATAACAAATTATTGCAATAGATATAGCTATTGTAATTACTTGAATTCGATCCTTCCAGTAAGCGCAAAGTATTAATATCAAAGTTGCAAACTCAAATAAAAAAAGCAATAATCCAAATGACATTCTACTTCTATACATATATTCCTCTTAATAATCCTTGAATCCATCAATCATACCTTTAATTCTCATACAATACATATTTTGCTTTTCTGATTTCCGTAACGTGTAATAAGCTATTCCTCCAAAGGATCGTGTAAGCGTAATCAAATAATCTAACAGTATTGTATAGTCTTTCTCATTAATATGTTTCTTTACTAAAGCTCCATAACCTCGCCCATAACAATATGCTTTTTGGGCCATAGCAGAATTATCTAATTCCTTAATATACGGATGGTATACTTTTTCATCTCTAAAATATAGTATTTTTTCATTTTCACATATTATTTTTCGAATATAATCGGATTCCTCACCTGCTCCCCACTTAGCACCAACTCCAAATGTCTCATCAAAAAGGAAGGGATTTTTTCTTGTGAATATCCCAATACTTACAGGATATTTAAGAGCATTCCATTTAGTTATCTTCACAATACTTTTTGCTGATTTTCTTGACATAAGTGATCTTCCTTGTATTGGATCATATGCATTAAGACATATGCAAAATGCATTATATGAATCAAATAGTTGTCTTACTCTTGTCAACAGTCCTTCAGGATACCAACAATCATCGTCCGGGAAAGCATAATACTCTCCACTAGCATGTTTAATACCTATATTTCTTGCTCTAGACAATGAGATTTTTTCATCAGTTCGTATATAGACTCCTCGATATTTATATCTATCAAAAACAGATTTAACAACACTATCTTGAGATTGGTCAACAAGAATTAATTCAAAATCATGCTGAGACAATAAACTTTTCATGAAACGTTCAAATTCAATTAACCTATCTCCTTGTGTGGTAACAATTAAAGAAAACATATAGATATCCCATTTTTCACTAAGATATATTTATAATACAAATCATTGAACTTTTTAACATAAAAAATTTGATTTTATTCGTGAAATACATTTTCAAAAAGGTCAATATACTCAAGAGCAATCTTTTCTTTATTATAGCAATGGAAAGTATACTTCTTAGTAGGTATTTTATATGAAAGTAATATCTTTTCTATCCACTCATTTACATCAAATGGATTCTCAACATAAATTGCCTTTCCTAGAGAAACTTCTGGTATACTTGTGCATTTTGTTGTAATTACATTACTCCCCAATATTAAACCCTCTATCACTGGCATACCAAACCCTTCAAAGATACTAGGGAACAAGAAAGACTGGCAATGTCTATATAAAGTATTTCGCTCTTCATTAGAAATATAACCTGTGATTATACAAAAGTCTTCCAATCCTAATTGGTTGATCAGATTTTCTAGCACCCTTTTGTTTTCCCCATTTACGCCAGATATAATTAACTTTCTTGGTATTCCCTTAATGTCATCACTAATAATCTTGGCAATCATTCTAATCAAAGTATCTAGATTCTTATGCTTAAGCATTGCTGATAAAGTAAAATAGTAGTTTTGATTTTCGATACCATATTTACATGATAAGTATTCAAAATCTGCTTCTCCATTATCAACAACGATGGGATTGTATATTACCTTTACCTTTTGTTCATCAATATTAAAATTTGCAACAATATCTTGTTTTACAAAATTCGATATTGTAACTATCCTTTTAGAGGTAGATATTGTTCTCCTCCAAGCATTAATTGTCCAGTAATAACGAATTTTGGAAAAATACTCTGGATAATGTAATTGTTGTAGGTCGTGTATGACCGTAATATATTTTATTCTTTTGCTACCAAATAAAGGTTTTAAGTATACTGGGCAAAAACAATAAAATATTTCGTTAGAAATAAGACAATTTTCAAACAAAAGATTCTGCCATAATAAACGTTTTTTTACTGGTTCACTATTAATATTCATTTTTAGCAAATGTATATTGTTAGATTCATAACTACGAAATGAATCATCATTATCCTGTGTTGTAATAAGATAATAATGATTTATAGTATCCACTTCTTTTATTCCTTCAATTAAGTTTCGAACAAATGATTCTGCCCCACCTACTTTTCCAACCTTAACCCAAATCAAATCAATTGCAATTCTCAACATCATCATCCCCAACAGTCGTAATCCATTTTAGTGTTTCTTCTATACCTTGTTTTCGCGAAAATAATAATACAGGAGCATACTTTTGTGTCTGGCTCAAATCTATGATGTTGTCTGTCGTCATATTACATAGTCGAAATGATGTCATTGGAAAGCTTATTCCCATACTCCCTAATACATCTCCTACAAATGCTGCAAGCCTTATGATAATATACGGCATCCTTATTATTTTGAATCCAAGTTGTGTAGCTATTTCGTCTGCCCATTCTTCTATAAGATATGGCTCATAATCCCCAATATAAAAAACTCTACTATCAGATAATGTATTAGAAAAAAGTATCTTTTCTATTTGATCAATTGCATTGCCTACATATCCATATGTTTTAGTACAACTCCTATGTCCTATATGACAATATCTATGTCTAATAACCATATCAAAGAAATTCTTATATGGTTCACCAAACCATGGCCCCCATATAGAAGTCGGCCTTATAATAGCCCATTCACATTTAGGTAAGTTATTCCATACAATTCTTTCTGTTATTACTTTGCTTTCTCCATAAACCGTAGAAGGCATATAATCAAATTCGTCTTTAGGATAGTATCCTGTCTTACAAACCAACATAGATGAAGTTATTATAATTTTTTTGATAGATTTACAACACGAACATGCATAAAGGATATTCTCCACACCAATGGTATTAGTGTTATAATCATCAATACTTTTCCCTTTTAAGTCAGTACGTGCAGCAAGATGAATAACATATTCGGGCATAAACTCTTTAAAAGTATTTAAAACTTCATCCTGATCACGAACATCAACATCTCTCCAAATATCTAATCGTTCTCGTATTCTAGGAACACAGATATCAATATTTATTACTTCATAATTATCATCAATAAGTTTCTCAATAAGATTTGTTCCAATAAAACCAGAACCACCCGTTACCAACACCTTTTGTTTATACATTTAATCTACCTTTTAAGAATTATGAATTTTGCAATCTCTTGAAAAAAGCATTCGAAAAAATAAAGGAACGAATATTCATTCTCTTTATAGACTAGATATTTCTTTCCAATCCTTGTTACTGTATCATAAAAAGATTTCCTTGATCCTTCACCACCTGTTGGATAATCAGTTAGAATTTCATCTATTATTTGTACTTTTTTTCCATTTTTCTTCGCTTTCAAATACCATCCATAATCATCGTGTACGTTTCCAATCTTGTAATCCCCTACTTCTTTGTAGCATTCCTTCGTCACAAACATTGCAGGATGATTAAAGTCTCTAGATGTCTTATATCTTCGGTCTCTTGCTTTCTTAATAATGATTTGATTACCATTCAGAATCCTAATTGCTCCCATAAATATATCTGTATCAGGATTATTTTTATATGTCTCACTAACAATAGAGAGTGTATCATCTTCATACCAATCATCACTATTCAATATGCCAATCAAATCACCAGTGGCCATATGGATGCCTTTATTCATTGCATCATACATGCCATTATCAGCCTCAGAAATATACCTATATTCCCACCCTTTTTCAATAAAGGCCGGTTCATACTCTGTAATTATCCTGATAGTACCATCTTCAGATTTTCCATCCACTAGGATATATTCAAGATCATCTACACTCTGAGTAAAAACCGACTTTATTGTTCGTTCTATTGTTTTTTCACTGTTATAGCAAACCGTTATTATACTTATTTTCATAAGCCTTTATCACTGTATTGTTTTCTTCCTTAAATCCCTCAGAACTCTCTCTCTTAAATAGAACCTTTATTGTTTCAAATATTATCTGTACATCTAATAGAATTGACCAGTTCATGATATACATCATGTCTAATTTAAGTTTATCAAGTGCTGATGTATTATACTTACCATAAACCTGTGCATATCCGGTAAGGCCACCTTTGACCTTTAGTCTGAAAGGAAACTCCGGTATTTCCTGGCTGTATTTTTCGTTGTGTTCCCATCTCTCTGGCCTGGGCCCAACAATACTCATGTCACCTTTTAGGATATTAATTACCTGTGGCAATTCATCTATTCTTGTTCTTCTAATGAAACTACCAACTCTGGTTATTCTTTCGTCATTTACACCAGCAGGATGTGGCTTTCCATCTCTTTCAGCATCTACGATCATACTCCTGAACTTAAGAATATCAAATCGTTTTCCGTTCATTGTAACTCTTTCCTGTCTGAAGAACACTGGTCCTCCATCTTCACATTTTATTGCCAAGGCTGTTATCAGCATAATCGGTAGAGTTATAATGAATGCCATAAGAGACAATACTACATCAAAGACTCTCTTTATTACTCTCTTGTACCACGGCATACCAATATTTCTGCATAGATATAGAGGGGTATCAAACAGGTTTATACTGTCAGATGATCTAACTATGATATCCGAGAGTTTTGGTGTGAAATAAACTCTTTTGTCAAGTTCAAAACATATCTTCAATATGCTGTTTTTTACCTTACTGGGAATGTCATTGATAAGTACAGCATCAAACCCATTGATTTCTTTACGAAATGATTCTTCATCATGTTCAGTATATTTAATGCTTCTTGCGATGTGATATTTATCTGCTCTACCATTTATCTTTTCAAAGAGATGATTACTATGATCTCCATATATCTCTATTATCTGAAGTGGCGGAAATAGGCTCTGATACAGCCATGACATGGGAAGTGTAAATGCTACGCATGCAGCTATCTGTAGAATTGACATAACAGCATATTCACCCAGAAGCAAGAATACAAATCTAAACTGTCCAGTGATTGCCATTGAAACGAATACTTCTATAATATTTATAGCAATAGTTGCTACTATCTGAGAGGATAAGATTCCGGTCTTACGATTTACACCTATCTTATATCCTCCAAGTCCATAAAATGCAAGTATAAAAAGTGATGAATATATGATAACTGACATGCCAAGGTTACCTTTACCTAACAGGTAACCGGTATTATTATGATCAGATGCAAACTGATACCATGTAAGGAAGAAAATGAACACGCACACAAACGTGATAAAGCAAGCACATATTCCTCTGTACATGTATTTAGTCATTATCCTGTTGTCAGAATATACTCCGTCTTCGTTGTACACCCGCATACCCTCTTACTGTTTTTTTGCTGTAGTTTCGCCTTCGCTTACACCTTCTGTACTCTCCTTTTCAAAGAGTATCTTGACTGTGAACAAACATATCTTAAGATCTTCTATTATACTAGGCTTAGCTATATACATTAGATCCATTAAAAGCTTGTCATATGGAGAAGTATTATACTTTCCATAAACCTGTGCATAGCCTGTAAGGCCAGCTTTTGCCTGAAGTCGTAATCTGAACTCCGGCATATCCTTTTCATACTCAGCCGCTATCTCAGGTCTTTCAGGTCTGGGGCCAACAATAGACATATCACCTTTGAGGATATTGAATATCTGAGGAAGCTCATCAAACCTTATAGCTCTTATTATCCTTCCGACCTTAGTGATACGATCATCTTTATCGCCCGTAGATAGTCTTGCAACGCCATCCTTTTCGGCATCAACTCTCATGCTTCTAAACTTTAGGATATAGAACTCTTTTCCATTCTGAGTAAGCCTTTTCTGTTTGTACAGAGCTGGTCCGCCATCACTCTTAACTGCTATAGCGGTTATAAGCATGAATGGTGAAAATACTACCAATAAGAAAAGACTTATAACTATGTCAAATATTCTCTTTAGAATTACATACTCTGGAACCGGTTCATATCTTCTGACATGCATCATAGGCAGATGGAACATATGCACATTTAATGCACTAGCCATGATCATATCTCCGATTCTAGGAATAACATATACATCTATATCTGCTTCCACACAGTACTTTATTATCATATTTCTCTCGTGGCTGTTGATGCCTGATAAAAATATGGTCTTATACTCATCAAGTTTATGAAGATCAGAAAGTATGTCTGAAACAGGATATGTTGCTTTGACATCATATCTCTTGCTCATACCATATTCATCAACCAGTTTTTCAAGGCCCATTCGGTATTCATATATAACTGCACTGCTTACTGGCTTATGAGTTGCAAAATACCACTTATGAGCAATAAGTGACCACAGTACACTTATACACATCTGCATAAGGAAGCAGAATGTCATAGGTACTAAATTGGGGAAATACAGTGATACTAACCATGTGAACATAAAAATGATAGCATCAGATACAACAATGCCCAGGAACTGGCTGTATATGATCTCAGATATTGATACAGTAGCTATATGGAAACTGTTGTACGATCTGCTGCACATGAAATATAGTATCGCAAAGATGAAGATGACTAACAGGTCACCCTTGAAGTAATACTTTACTACTGCATAATCTTTGTAATATAGATACCATACAACCGCCCACATTGCTGTTATAAGAGCAACATTTGCAAGCTTTAGTATACGTATGGGAATGTTTTTAATGCTCTTTTGGTCCACCTTGAATGCTCCCGTCTTTTACTTATTTGTGTCTACTTCCCTGTAAAACACACTAATGATGAGGTCATACAGTTTTTCCTCATCAGGATAGAATTCTTCGAATTTCTCTCCCATCTTTGTTTCACCCTCTATCATGTGAAACTGACTTTCTGAAAACTGATATCCTGCGACTTCAGGTGCCAGATATGCAACTTCGTCAAATGAAACGTTTGTTGTCATATATGGTGTTATATCTTTGTATAACTCACTTACAACACTTATATCATTCTTAACAGCCGCTTTTGCCTGCGCCAAGAAGATGGTAAGATACTGTTTCTGTCTTGCCAGTCTTCTGTCAGCAGAGCCGAATTCCTCATATTCTCTGTCTCTTATATACCAGTAAGCCTGATCACCCTTAAGATGAACTGTCTCGCCTTCTTTTATTATTCTCTTGTTATTGCCGTTATAAACATCTTCGAGTGCTTCGAGATTAACTCCGCCCACCGCATCATTTATGATGGGTATCGCTTTCATGTTTATTGCTGCATAACCATGAATAGGTAACTGATACATTAGTTTTCTAACAGCATCAACCTCATATTCGCAACTTTCCTCGACACCATTTCCAAAACCATGCTGTACAGCTATCTGAGCTTTAGTGGTTGTAACATAGTCACCGTATTCGTTATATATATCTATATCAGTCATGGTATTCCTGTTGATACCTATAACAGATATGGTCTCCTTTTTGCTGTCAAGTACCAATAGGAACAATGCATCTGCCTGACCGCCATTGGTTCCTTCAGCCACCTGTTTTACCTTGCCGTTCTTGTCAACGCCCATGATAAGGAATGTCATTATATCGTCATTGTATTCATATATCTTCCCGTTATACTTGATCCAGCCCTCTTCCCATTTTTCTTTTTCTTCAGGTGCAGCAAGCGCTGTTTCTTCGGTAATGATCACCGGATGAGACTCAACCGTACTGTTCTTTAATCTGTTTTTACCGACCGTTCTTATAACAAGCGCTGATATAAGTGTAAGTACGATCAATCCTGCAATTGTAGATAAGCTTATTATCAGTGCTTTCTTCATGTTAATCCTTTGTTTATTCTTCTAACAGGATCGGACCAAGATCAAGATATTCTATGACCTCTCTGTCTATGGTCCCGGCAGCGTCGTTTGTTAGTGCTCCTATTACAACTAGTTGTTGTCCTTCGTCTGTATCTATCGTAAGAGTTGTCAGGAACTTGTACTCATCTACATCGTTCCATCCCTCTCTTATCTGCTTTCCCATTACCTTTTCATTGTATACATCATCAAGAAACTCTCTTGCCCCGACTGCATCGGCAAAACTGTATGCATCGAAAAGATCATTGTTTTCTCTTCTGTATACCGCCCATATGGTATATGTCAGCACGTTTTCAGGTAAATATATATAGAACTCATAATTATCTTTAAAGAAATCCGGATTCTCGAAATCTACAAGATCCTTAAAGAGTTCTTCGCTACCATGTATGACTGTATTGAAGTCACACATATCAGGCATGTTGTAGATCTCGATATATGCAGTTCCTATGCCATCATTTACCTTGTCTGCATTGCAAACTTTATACATGTCGGGTTCTTCATAACTTTGAAGCAACGGTCCGTCTATCGATGTACCCGGTACCGTTATCCATCCCCATATGTCAGAGTTCTTTTCCTGCAGCTTATTAATATCAATGCTTAGAGAATTATCCTCTGTTTCCTCATTTGTTTCAGGTGTTGTTTCTTCTTTTACGATCTCGTTTGTAGGTTTAGGAGCATCAGTAGCAGTTGCTTCTTTAATTTCGCAGCCGTTAATGATGATACCTGCAAGTCCGGCTGTAGCGATAATTGCTATGCTCTTTAGCAGTTTAGATATTGAATTCTTCACCATCGTCTATTATCTCTCCCGATACTGCATCCTCGAGTCCGATTATGTCATCATCCAATA
>Ga0247610_10005022_pt1 | contig 14004 bp, 28 predicted proteins | sample 174DNAGHGhighgp2_FD_193483 | JGI IMG/M metagenome (GOLD analysis project Ga0247610, IMG submission 193483) | Sheep rumen microbial communities from Palmerston North, Manawatu-Wanganui, New Zealand - 1742 DNA GHGhigh gp2 | ecosystem: Host-associated > Mammals > Digestive system > Stomach > Rumen... | reverse complement strand
GGTGGATGCCCAATTCAATTTCCCACTTCTTTAGAGACTGTTTCTTTGAGCTGTAGTCGTAAATATCAGTGTACGACAAATTATACGCTTCGCCAAAGAACGCTGTCCTATCGCCTCTAATAATCCTCTGAGACAGTCTGTAAAGCTCTTCATTGGAATATCCCATCATTCGAGCATACAACATGTGATTATCATACCTTCGATTGTTAAAACCAACCAATCGATACTTGCACAATTTATCAATGTCCCTGTCTGTCGGATTGATCATTCGAACCATTGACTTGTCTTTACCTTGCATTTTCCAGTTTACAAGGAACAGATTTGGGAATATCTCAATATCGTAGAATACAATTGGTGCTTTTTCACCAGCAAGAGTTCCTTCTGTAACATCATCCGACTTTAACTTCATCTTCATTACAAGATTTGTACAATATTGTGCATGATGAGTACTCTTTGATGCAAAGTTGAAGATATCAGTCTTCATGTTTGTAACATCGTACTTCAAACCACTATTGTATGCATCTTCTAATATCTTGTAGATGAAATCTATAGACGGCTTTGTTCCAGGATGAATCTCCTTATTGAGATTTCGCTTAATCATGGTTCTTAAACTTCGTTCACTCTTAATAGAATCCGAAGTAGCCATTTTTAGTTTTTCTCCTTTCAATGGGAGACCTGAATTAATGACCGTAATCGGAATATCATTACATTTAGTAACTTGTCTTCTGAGTGAAGAGTTTCCATTGAATACCTTTATCTCGATATCATTGTCATAAATATTAGAGAGTCTGGTTACATCACCTTCATACAGGTAATGCAGGTGTATACCCTTTCCAGATTTACTAAGTTCAGCATATGTCGTAGGCCATTTATTAGCCTCCTCTAAATTTTTTTCATAAGATTTTTCACCGTTTTTGTCTTTAATATCAAAATCGATAACTATCTGATTTATTGGAACCTTTACATAGTGAAGTTTTGAGGTATTAATATCTTTCAATTTTGTTTCGACGTTGACCCAACGCTGCTCAGGTGTCCCCTCAGCATTTGCATACTGAGCTGGGAACTGAGCGAATTCGTCATCTAGTAATGAATGCTGTTTCTTTAACTTTATCCATCCAGATTTTTTCACGGGTGCTTCGTTTACAATAGAATCGAATTTAGATGTCTTAAACCCCTGATATAAACTTCGTACTCTGGTCCCATCTTCGTAAGTGTAACGTTCGTAGTAGGTTTCAAAGTAGTTCTTTAATTCCTCTTTGAACGCTCGTTGTGGATAAGGATATAATACCTTTGCTTCTGCGCAATAGGTCTTATACATTTCCCAAGCCTGTTTTAAGCTTGTTTCGTCTGAATCTTTGAATGTGTAATAATATTCTGACACAAAGTTGTAGAAGTCATTTGATGCTCCCATCATTGTTGTAGGAATATAACTGTCATATGCATTAGGATTTTCCAAATACACGTCCCTGCAGTGGCATGCAATTGCTCCTAATTCGAATTTAATCTGAGACATTATTTGTTTGTACTCAGTCATAGTTACTTTTTCCCCAGTTGGAGAAACATCAATTAATCTTCTTAATAAACCAGACTTTGCATCTGTAATTTTTACAGGTTTATTGGTACCCATAAATAAAAGACACTTAAACCTATTCGTGTATGTCGACTTGAACTTCTCATTTACTGTCATAAGTTCATGAGATACCAAACTGTTAAGTCTAGTATTATCTTCAATTTTCGACAAATCACCATCATGCTGAATAGCAACTAATGGATTAGATTTAAATGCCTCCAAAGCAAACGTGTTATTGGATGAACCAAGTGCCTTTGCATCAAATACTGAATAATATCCATCGAATAACTGTTGAATAATATTCAGAACTGTTGACTTACCAGTACCTGCCGCGCCATATAACACTAAAAATTTCTGTATTGTTCTACTATCTCCAGTGACAACCGAACCTATAGCCCATTCAATTTTGTGTCGTTCCTCTTCAGAATATAAAACCGACATCAATCTATCGTAGGCATTAATTGGACCTTCTTCTAGAGGATAGTTAAGTGTTTTCGAAGCATAGTCTCTTTTATTAACTTTAGAATTTGAAAATAATACTTTCTCATCTAATGTATGATAGTTGTCTCGCATTTGCTTTTGGCAATACTTATGCCAACGGTCGATCATTCCGTTTTCAGCATCCCATAAATATAAAGCCTTTGTTTCTCCATTATACCGGCTCTTATACTCTTCTTCGTATTCCCTAATCGAATTATCAATCAAATGCAATGCATCATCTTCGTCTAGAGACCATAATCCTTTTTCTTGATTCCAAATAGCATAAAAATCACTGCCACGAATCATTAAATCATTGCTCTTACAAATCATAAACTTAGGATATATCTCTATAACCCCTCGTTTATTCGACCTTGTAGCAATTGTAAGGAAATCAAGCATGGCTTACCTTTCCTCCTTTCTAAATATAATCATTCAAATACCAATTCATTTGTATCCAAATTTCCATAGACCTAACATCAATACCTGGTTTGTTAATAACAAATAACCCGCCTTCACCATTTGGTGCATATTGTCTATATAGAAAACGGTCTAAAATAAAACTGACTTTGTCATAATCATAGTTGGAGTCTGTCATATCGGCTAAGCCAAGATTCTTTACCATTTTTTCGAACCAATAATAGGTTCTATCGTTGTAAAAGTCGTCGCTCATAATATCATTCTCACATCTGATACTTAGAGCAACCATCATTTCAAATATTGAACAAGGTCGATTCCCATAAGCAGAAATAAAAGAGCCAGATGGCATCCCCATTTCAAACTCATAACGAGTTCTTAAAGAAATACCATCTTCGGCTCTATTACTATCCATAGCTATTAAATATACAAACGCTGTATCGTGCATTTGCCTATACAGCTTTTCGTATCGACCACAACCTCCAATAAAATGACACAACCAGTTAAAATATTGGTCTATAAACTCATAGTCCATTAGATATAATTTCCAGTTGTTTCTGAATAGGTTTTGTCACTTTCGGTAATTTCGTAGTAGACTTGACTAATATCATTCTTTACATAAATGCATCCTGTTTCATATTTACCTATATGTTTCAATGCATCTATTCCAATAACATCGTCAATATTATCAACCACTGTATCGTCATCGTCATATGCAAGTACCCCATCGGAATAATATGTCAATGACTGTGTTTCATATGTTGGGTCATCGCCATATTCTAATGGAGATATAATGCTGATGGCATGTTCGTAGTCGTAATTATCTTCTACTTCTTCTTTCTTTTCTGGAGTGTAGTCTTTCATAGCTTTGTCATATTCTTCTAACATAGCATTAGCAACAGGATTTTGCGGATCCATAAAACTATTATGATCACGATCATCAATCACCTTTGTATCAGATGCTGAAGGTAAACCGCGAATAACTTTTATAGCCAAATCTGTTGTTTTTTTATAATCTTCAAGTTCATCATTATACTTTTGTTCGTAATACTGTTTTATCTCTTCTAATTCCTTTTGATCCCGGTTGTCTAACTTCTTTTTTGCTACCATATAACCGGCTCCGAAACTAAGAGATATACATCCCAAAAGTGCGAGCCCCTTTAAAAATGTTTTCATATTAAATAGCTTTGAAAGATGGTAGCTTATCGTAAATAACACCCTGAACGTTGAAATCCAGCATTACTACAGGTTCATAACCATTAATAAAATTCTGAACACTTGGTCTATTGAGTTCCCTCATGCCAAAATCAATCTGCTGTGGTACACCATCCGGGTCCCAAATCCATCCGACAACACAACCTTCTTTGCATGTCTGATAACCAAGAGCATCTAACACATCATTTAAGAACAAATATCCCTGGGCACAAAGTTTTTCGTTTGCCATCTTCAATACTGCTCTTAAGAATGTTCCGTTTAATGTAGGATCTTTTCTGAAATTAGGATTTGATTCGTCAAATAGTCTTGTGTAAGGAGATAATAATCCATAAGGATCAACAACATCGATTTCCTTTTTTACAGGTTTCTTCTTACCTTCCACCTTTTCTTCAACTTCAACAGTCTTAATATTATTCCTAAGACGAAAGTCTTCTTCTGCACCGTATTTTTCAATTACATTATTTCTGTAATTTTTATACATTGAATCTAGAGAGGCACAAGCAGTTGTGAGAGTAGCAATCTGTTTTGTTAACATACCATGCGATACAAATATCATTGCTACTGACATTGTTCCAGTTACAACTGGCTTAATATATAACTTTACAAGTTCAAAACCTGTATTCTTATATAAGTTAACAATCTGCTCCTTTACTTCTTCTTCTGGTAAATCTTCTTTTGCCTCTTCTAGATTATCTCTGTTTTCCTTAAAGTCTTCTACGACTTTCTTTGCTTCAGGTGCTGCTGTTGCAATTTCAATACCAGTTGCAACTAAACCGATAGCACCACCAATTAATAAAACCACAGGCATGTATTTTTCAGCGTATGGTTTTGCTTTATTTAATAATTGATTAAAATTAATCTTCATAAAGTTTATTATTCCTCCTATAAGACGGGCCGTCTATAACCCCGTTGAAACGTTTGGACCTATTTGGGTCTTTTTTTATTGGTTTTGGATAAATATATGTTTTTCTGTATATATAATCTCCTTCAATATCTTCAAAAAACGATAACTGACGTCCAATAGGACGTTTGACTTCTATATACTTTGTTGTAATAAAATGATTGTTTTCCATAGTTAATCTATTGGACTTGCTGGTGGCAGATTAATATAATAATCGCCATTATATGACCTTACTACATCAACACCACTTAAATCCATCCATCCAAATTTATTAGCCTGAACATTATCTGTGGTAAAGTTTGCTGAGTCATAGAACTGAGCCACTGTTACAATGTGATAACGTTCTAATATCATACAAAGCTGGTCTAATACAGCCATAGCATCTCTTTTGGATTCGAATCTAATCTTTTCCATAGAGAAAATATCAGTTCCCGAAATCGTATTTACCGGCTTCGGAGTGTTTGTTTTGTATTGGTTAGAATAACTGACATAGTTATTTCTTGTAGTGGTAGACTGTCTGCTTGGTGAAGTTCCACCATACAACAACATATCAACTACTGAAGTAACTAGGTCATAAGTCATACTCTTAACTTTCGGAATCACAATATCATTGACGACATACTTGCCAATGGTAGATTCCACAAGTTTATTGAGCCATGTCTTTTTTTCTACTGTAACTTTACCTGTTACAACAGATTCAACTTTCGGTGTGCTGTTTTCCATTTTTTATCTCCTTTTCAAAAAAAAAACTAAAAGAGCATGAATTGCTCCTTAGTCTTCTACAGTTACATCATTACCTTCAGATTCTGGTAACAGATCGTCGTCACAAGAAGTTTCTCTTGTTAAAGACCATTCCTTAAACTTACTACCAGCAACGAATGCTAATACCAAACTTCCAACAGTAGTAAAAATCTTTCTAATCTTCTTACCTGTTGGGCTTTCATAAGCTTCCTTGCCTTTTTCGATTAAGCTCTTCTTTGGTGCTTCAACCTTTTCTTCATTTGTTTCAACTGTCATGTTTTCCTTATTTTCTGTCATGTTAATGACCTCCTTTTCATTATACTTCGTGAAAAAAATGCGAGTTTTTATGCAGGATTTGAAGGAATGTAATCATCTTCCATATTATCTTCCTTCTCTTCTTCCGGCTCTTCATCTTTTTTCTGATACCTGTCAGTAATAAGCATAACTAATGCTCCAAATATACGTTTTTCATCTAATAAAAATGTAAAAGGAATATCCATTGAACCATCAGCAAATGCTTTTCTAAGTTCAAGAATTTGTTCGTCTAAAATCTCTAATTGCTTTTTGGCAATTACTACTGGTAATATTTCATTGGTAAGCACTTTCAGAATATTATCCTGAATTTCATCGATATCACCGTTCTCAGAATTTGTAATATATTCAACTATCTGCTTTACGACTGAGTCATATTCTTTCATAATGTGTTTTCTCCTTTTTCAGCTAAATATCTGTTGAATCTTTCTTCAACCTTTTCATCAATTTCCATTTCGCGTTGCTTTGAGTCAGCATAATTACTTACAATAGTTCCGATTAAACCTAAAACGGTTCCGACAATAGAAATGATTTTTAACTTATTTGTATCCATTATTTTTCTCCTTTTTTAACATCTTTTAAAAATACTAAGATGGCACTAATAATATCGAGGTCCATTGTCATACCCTCTTCTTTATAGCCGTCCTCTTTAGTAAAAATATAAGTTGAACACTTAAACGTCATTGTTTCCTTTTTTATCTTAATTTGATCAAAAAGCACAGCATCAAGTTCTCTTCTTTCGAAAATATAATATTGACTGTCTTCTTTTAAGATAAACCCCCTCTTTTGTAACAGCTTTACTCCTGCCATGTTTCCTCCTTAAAAAAAATAAAAAGAGCATGATGCTCTAATTATTTGCTATACAAAAAGACCAAATACTTTAGTACATAACCAGAATAGCACTACAGCAACTGCCAAATCTGCTAATACGGCAAATATACCAAAAACGCCGAACAGCACAAATGCTGCAATTCCTATTACTATTGCTAATATAATTGTGAAAGTAATCATAAGTCTTCCTCCTTCATCATATTAGATGAAAAATTTGCGATTACTTCATTGAATCAATTAGGTCAAAAATCTCCTTTTTGTCTGCTGTTATTGAAATATCAGCATTCAATATACACTTTGATGGATCTTCTCCATCTACTAAGTCCCAGTCATTCAACTGTACTAATAAATGCATTCCAGTTTTCTTTAATATCCATTTACTAATAAGTTTTCCAATAATTTTGTCTATCATTTTCTCCTCCTACAAAAAAATAAAAAGGGCATGCGCCCTAATTATTTGAACCAACTGAATAGATGATTCATTGTCCTTTTGCGTTGATCAGCTACAGGTTTCGATAAAATATCTCCGTTTGTATAGTCAATTACTTCCGATTTACTTAATCCGTAAACTAGAGCAAATCCAAGCAATGCTTTAAGTCCATCAAATACTAATCTTCCAATATCAATTGCTTTCTTGCTTTTTGCTTCTTTTTCTTCACGTTCAGCTTTCGCCTTTTGTAATTCAATTTCCGCTTTTACGCGTTCAGCATTGGCATCTGCATCAACTAACATCTGTAATGAATTTACACCCTTTTGAAATGCTTCCATAGCTTTCTTCTGTTCATCAGAACCAATTTCCAGATCCTCAAACGAATTTAATTGTGTCTCAAGCTCTTGCTTGACCAACATTTTCATGTTTTCAAGTTCTTCCATTTTTAGTTACCTCCATTATACAAATGGAATTATTTGCGAATTTATTTTGTGTAATCATCCAACATTTGATTTATGTATGGTACTTTCGTTTCCCTTTTTCTTTCCCATGTTCCTATTAAAGTTTCGAGTACAAAACGTTCTCTTCTGTCTAAAAAAATTTCACTGAATGTTTTAATAAAACAAATAGGAATTGCTTCAACATCTTTACCATCGACAAGTAATCTGCATAAACTCTGTACTTGCTCATACACTTTTCTATCATCCGTGTTAAAAGTAATGGAGTAGTTCCCTTCTGTTGTTCTAGTGTTAAACTCTCTCATTTTCTTTCTCCCAAGCAGTATACATTTTTCTTAATGCTCGCTTTTCTTCGTGTGTGTCAGCCTTCCATATATACTTCTCTATCCACTCAACAGGTATTGCCTTTACCTTAGCGTTTGCCGTTGCCCATTCTAGCCACTCTTCTGTATTGAGTATCATAGAAGCGTACTGTTCACCCGTGTGCATATCGTAAAAGCCTTCTGTCCATCTAACTTTGTCTAAATCAATTAGGTTCATTTTTTTAACTCCTTTTTAATTACTTTTAACCAAATATACTTTCCTTTTAACCAATTATTAGGATCCACCATAAACTGAAGAACATATGGATTATCCGGGTCATTATTCGGATTAGGTATAAGCATTACCTTTCCAGTATGGCAGTTCAGTTTAAAAAATATAAATACAAGAAGAAGAGCGAGTAAGAAACCCGCTCCCCCATACAGTAGTTCTTCCATAGAGTGTCCTCTACTTCTGCATTAAACGACAAATAACAACAGACTCTTTAATACCAAGTCTTGCTGCTATCTCAGAGATTGTCAGACCTTCTTTTTTAAGTCTGACAACTTCCTCGATTTCGTGTCTTCTTTTCTGATAGTTCTCTTCTGCTCTAGCACGTCTTTCTTCAATTATTGTTCCCATTTTTTACTCTCCTTTAATAATATCAATAACTGTTTTGAGATGTGGACTACCAGTACTTACTGGGAAAAGTACCGGTAGGCATCACTTCAAACGAAAGTTCCCAACATAATTCTCCATTATGTGTCTTTCCAGGTACTGTTACAAATTTAACAAAACCCTTCTTACCATCATAAATTGAGAATTCAAGTTCCCTGGTAACTGCCGTTTCTTCAATTCCGAATTCTGAATATACTCTAGCTAATGACAATGTATCGTTCATCAGCAATAGAGCGTTCATGTTGTTTTCAACTTCCTGTAATTTAGATTTATTGAACCAGAACAAATGACCTGTAATAGGTTCATAAAATAAATCACAGAAGTCACCATAGCGAGGATCATCAAATTTATCGGAATTAGTAATATCAACCTGAGAAGTATCTACATTTTCGAGATGCTTCTCAGTTACCTTTTCCTTAATTTCTTTCAGAGTATCCTCGCCTACTTTTTCCAAAGTAGCATTCTGAAAATCAATCAGTTCTTTCTGTGCAAGAGCCGCAGAAGTAGCCCATGCAAAATTACGTTTATTTGAAATTCTATTACTCCATAATATCATTCCAGCAGAAGTACCAAATGCTAACGCAGAAGGCCAACATACCGAGGCTACAGCTTTGGTCTTCTCCCAAGTAGATTCATCCTTCTTTTCTTCAAGAATATCATGGATTTCTGGTGAGCACTTGTATACGGTGTACACAGTTACTCCCATACCGGCAATTCCTAAACCGGTAAATATTTCTGGAGCATGTTTTTTATTCCAGCCCCAGAAAGCATTCCAAATATGATTAAAATTAATCATTCTTATCCTCCTTTAAACTTAAACCATATGCCATAAGTTCATCTTGAACCTCTTGCAAAGCTCTTTTTCCAAATCTTTCTATGGCTAAAAGCTCCTTTGCTGTGGACTCTCGCAGTTCCCCGATGGATTGAATTCCCATCTTATGCAAACAGTTGTATGCATGTCTAGACAATTTCAGATTACGAATATCATCATTGTCATGATCTGATGGTTCCTGAGCCATGAATAACTTCTCCAAAGGTATTGTGAAACTATCACTTGAATCGGCTGAACTATTACGTTCGTCTTTGCCAATAAGATTATCTGATACTGGCATAACTATTTTGCCAGGATTCCATGAACTAAGCGTGATTTCAATGCTATCAGTTGAGCAAAACCACTGTTCAATATCGTAGTCCTCGACCATAGGCTTTACCAATCCATAATTAGGAGTTGACATAATAAGCCCATTCTGTGGCATTAAATTTGGTGCATAAAATTTGACAGTAACAAAATCGATTAAGCTGTAGCTGTCTAACAGTTCTTTAACTTTCATTTAAATAAGCCCTCCTTTATTAATTAAATGAAAAATGAAAAGAGCTCAAAAATTAATTTGAGCTCTTAAAAATATAACAGACCCCTGTCATGGCAATTGCCCAAAAAGATAGCCAAAAGACATTGTTAGCAACTGTCTGTTTGGTTCTCTCTTTTGCAAGAGTTGCAACAGTCTCATCACTGATGTCGAGATGATCAACATGATAAGTGTAGTTGTTGCTTGGCTGAACCTGTCTAGCGATAGATTCAAGCTCAGACTTGATTTCTGCCTTTAACTCTTCAGAGTTGGCAACTGATAACTGAATACCAATAGGCTTTACTTCAGTGATCTCGGTTGAAATGTTAACAGTATCTTCCATATTAGTTCCTCCTTTTTACTGTTTATGAAAAAATAAAAAGAGATAGATCTTTATCATTAAACCGTCTATATTAAAGAACGGTATCCATAAAGTTTTAACTATCTCTCATAATACTTTGTGAAAAATCTGCGATTACTGGTAATATCCAAGTTTCCAATAATTGTATAGAAACTGTTCAACAGTAACCTTACAATTGTTGTTTAACCCAATACGTCTGGCTGCTTCCTTTTCATCAATGAAGCCTTCCATATAAGCCTGGAATATCTTTTTGTCAATACTGGCATGATCAGCTCCTTTGAGAAAAGGAATCCTCATCTCTTCATCCATACCTCTTATACCTCCTTGCAAAATTGAAAAGAAATAGGAAGTGGTTTTCCTATTACTAGTTATTTGAAGTTACTTCACAGATTGCTGAAAATTCACCAGTTGACCAGAGACTTGTTGACTCTGTGCTCTTAGTGATTACATTGCAACCTGATAAAAGTAATAAACTTATCAGTAATACTAATAATATACTTAAACTCTTTCCTAAATCAGTTAATACATTTAACATTATCTTTTTCATGTTATTATCCTCCATAATGGAAGAAGAAATATCTGCGAAAAAAGAAAAAGAATCAGTTAAACTGTTCCTTTTACTTTCTTCCAAGAATCTTCTAAATATTTTCCATTGTCTGAATAGGCTTTTCGATTATCTTCTTTCATGCTCATCACTGTAAAAGCTGTACATGCATAAAAAATACCTATTATAAAACCTATAAACATTTTCATCATAAATATTTAAACCTCTCTTTCATTAAATGGTAAGAAATAAATGCGAAAAAGAAAAAGACTATGGAATTAGTACCATCCTAGTCTTCTATTTGCTTCTCTAATAACTTTCCATGCTTCCTGCATACACTGCTTATTTGACATAGGATTTCCGTCTTTGTCGTATCCGCCTCTGAAATCCTCTCCAATCAGCTTAGCTGCATAGTATTCATTTAAGCCACCATCTAAGTAATAGATTGCTAATAATACTGCATCTTCATAAATCTTTTCATCTAAAATACTATTCTGTCTCATATTATCCTCCTTATAGTATCTTCATAATACTTTGTGAAAATTCTGCGTATATTCACAAACGGAGAAAAATAAAAGCCTATGCTTCTTGCATAGACTCTATAGTCTGGAGAGTTTCTTCCAACTGCTCTAAGTGTTCTAAGATTGCAGGTCTAACAATATCTTGAGTTTCCCTGTCTGTGAATCTCCAAGCAATCATAAGGTATCTTCTCCAACCTTTCCAGTCATGTCTTTCAAAACATTTTTGGCTTTTATTTAGAAAGTATTGTATTATTTTGTTTCTAATCATTTCCTTTACCTTCCTTTCATAAAGGTTCAAGAAATAAATGCGAAAAAAGAAGAGGATTAGTAGTTTCCTCTAATATAATCGGTGTAGCCACTTTCCTCATTATATGAATGTATGCCAAACATTGTAAGTGCTATGCCAGCACCCATCATAAACATGTTGAATAACTGCTTACCAATATACTTAATAGTTTCCATAAATTATCCTCCTTCACTATACAATATGAAATAAATGCGAAAAAAAAAGAGGATATTAATCCTCCAGAGTTATTTCTTGTACATCAAACCTGACCCATACTTGCTCAACTGATTCCCGACAAACTTCAGTCCCTTTAATTGTTACAGTCGTATCAGAATCTGCTTCACTAGACATCAAATTATATTCGTTTAGCGCCAAATATTTCGCATAATATCTAGCATCTTCTTCTTTCATAAACGCTGTATCAACGACTGATTCGTGCCATTCGTTATCATATGCTCCTAAGTACCAGCCATCAGTTCTTACAATAACATAAATCTTCATATATTCTACCTCTCTTTCATAAAGGTTCGAGAAATAAATGCGAAAAAAAAATAGTGGATGAAATTTCCACTATAACTACTATACACAGAAAAAGCGGCCACTTAGTGACCACTTTCCTGAAATATAGATTTTTTTAGAGTTTTACGAACTACTCGATACATAGATTTTTCGTCCGAATAATAATACTTCATAGCAACACTTTTAGAAGGCATTTCCTCGATGTAAATATCTTTTAGAATGTCTCGTGCCGGTTGATCTACTTTCTCAAGCAAACCTTCAGTATTTTTAATAATCGCACAATATACCTGTATCTTATTTTCTAGCTCTGCTTCCTCTTCTAGTAAAGAAATATACTTTTTAGAATTAAACAAAGTCTGATAAGGATCTCGTCCATACAGTCTTTCACCGTAATTAATATGCGGATAAGCCATCACAGATTTTTCCAAATGAATCTCTTCAAGCCTTTCTTTGCAAATATCAATACGTTTCTTGTAGAACTGTAGATCCATTAAATTGTGTTTAAAGACTCTAATCTCTTCGCTAGTCAATGCTCTATGCCAAGAGCTGTAACTCGCCAAGGAAATTATCAGTAAACTTTCCAGCTTTTGCCAAAGCAGTTAATTCTTTATCAATTGCTTTTCTCATTGCTGGAATATCTACTCCTGGCTTCATAAGAATGGTAATTTTATGCTTTCCGCACTCTAAAATTGTGGCATCTTCTACTTCAAAAATTTTGAATCTGAGAGGCTTTGATAATACGTAGCCTTTCTTTGGTGTTTTCTTAATTGTTGTAACAGTAATCATAAATCTTCTCCTTTAATTTTCACCGTATACGTCATACTTCTCACCAAGCTTTATGAAGTCATCAATTGATTTCTTAGTGAACCGATAGCGCTTGCTGTTGCTAAATGGAACTAAATAGCCCTTGCTAATCCAATAGCGAATCTGCTTTTCGTTTGCGCTAAGTATGTAGCATACGTCTTCTGTGGAATATAATTCCTTGGTTAATTCGTTCATATAGTTTCACCCCCTTTGCAGGGACTATCCTACAAAGAAATAGGTGTTTTGTTGTCTAATTCTAAAAAGTGTTGTAAAATATCTCTCACTTGGAGGTAGAGGTGCAAAGTGAAAAAAGAAAAGTACATTGTTGAAAAACAAGGTAAAAATGGAACTACACTTGAAGTGAAGGTTCCTTTCTACGACGACTATGGTGATAGAAAATATCACAGTAAGTCGTTTAACACGAGTAAGTACACTAGTGCGTCCGAAGCTATGAGAGCGGCTCGGAAATATCGAGACACCCTTCTCTACCAAATGAACTTGGGAACTGTCCCAAATAAAAAAGTAACAGTTCAAGACTGCTACTTATTGACCAAACAGTTATTCTCGCATTCTCTTGAAACACAGCGTAAGCACGACATCCGGTTTAAGTACATTGAAAAATATCACAATAAACCGATTTCCAAAGTGACGGCGTTTGACATTCAGCTCTCATTAAACGAAATATCAAACAGAAGTCAGGATGTAATCAAGTCAGTGTATACTCTGTGGAAACAAATATTCCATGCTGCTCTTTTAAGTAATTACGTTTTTCAGGATCCTACCATAAAAGTAATGGTTCCTAGATCTGAGAAAATATCAATTCCTAAATCAGTAGACATGGACTGCAGTATTGACGATGTGGTAACGGCTATACGAAATTATGGTCAAAGCGAATTTAACTCGAATATCATCTCTTACGCATTGATTGTTATGGCTTACCTAGGACTACGTCCATCAGAAGCATATGCTTTGCGTAAGGATGACTTCAACTTCGATAAGATGACCGTGAATATCAACAAAGCCATTGGTTCCACAACAACTGCTACTGCAACAGTTAAAACTACAAAGAATATCAACAGTATTCGTACCTTGCCGATTCCAGATGATTTAATACCGTACATACAGGCTTGCATCGCTTATCAGCCTAGTGAATATCTTTTTGCTACTGAATCGGGGGAGTTTATCACTAGCAGAAAATATTCAGATTTCATACACAACGCAATGAAAAAAGCAAATATCGACTTTCGTCCATACATGCTTAGACATGCGTTTAGCACAAAACTAATAACTAAT
>Ga0247610_10005021_pt1 | contig 14005 bp, 14 predicted proteins | sample 174DNAGHGhighgp2_FD_193483 | JGI IMG/M metagenome (GOLD analysis project Ga0247610, IMG submission 193483) | Sheep rumen microbial communities from Palmerston North, Manawatu-Wanganui, New Zealand - 1742 DNA GHGhigh gp2 | ecosystem: Host-associated > Mammals > Digestive system > Stomach > Rumen... | reverse complement strand
ATTAGGTGTTTTTTTTGATTTTTTATGCTTAAATTACAACAAACGCAAAAAAAGGAGGTCTGTCGTGTCCAAGCCGTATTTGAATAAAGCCCAATTTTCCGCCGAATTGGAAAAGTGTTTGCAATGTCCGACCAAACCTTGTGAAAAGGCGTGTCCGGTCAAGTGTTCGCCGCACGATTTTATTGCTGCGGCCAAGGAGAATAATATCAAACGGGCGAGCGCGTTGATTTTGGCGCAAAATCCGTTGGGGGAAACTTGCGGTTTGATTTGTCCGGATAAATTTTGTATGCGTGCCTGTTTGCGCCAACATATCGATATGCCGATACGGATTCCGGCAGTTCAGGCCGAAATTATGCGCCGTGCAAGGGAAGATGGTGCAGCGGAGCGGTTTAAAAAAACAGCCGCTAACGGTCGACGGGTGGCGATTGTGGGAGCCGGTCCGGCCGGAATCGGTGCAGCGGCAGAGCTGATAAAATACGGTTTTGCCGTGACGGTGTTTGAGCGTGAAAGTTCGCTCGGTGGTGCGCTCAATATGATTCCGATTGCGCGATTGCCTCGAGAAATTATTGCGTATGAGTGGCAGCGCTTGAGTGAAAATACGGAAGTGGAAATATGTTTGAATACACCGATTTCCGATTATAATTATTTGTTGCAACAAGGGTTTGAAGCGGTAATTGCGGCACCGGGCGAGCAAAAAAGTCGTACACTCGGAATTGACGGTGAATATTGGATGGTCGATTATACCGATTATTTGAAGAATCCGCAACAATACGCGGCAGGCGGTCACATCGGGATTATCGGCGGCGGTGCGGCAGCGGTGGATTGTGCGATAACTGCGGCAAATAACGGCGCAAAACACGTCGAAATGTTTGTGCGGCGGCGACTGAGCGATATGCGGATAACTCCGGCGGAAAGAAATTCTTTGCTGGAAAAACAAATTGATATTACTACCATGACACGCGTAACCAAAGTTGAAAAAGCCGATGATATGCTGACGATACACACCTGTAAAACGCAGTTTAATGCGGAAGGACGATTGCAAGATGTGCCGAATACGGAGGTGGCGCGTTCCGGTTTGTCGCTATTAATATCGGCACTCGGTTCGACGCGGGCAGAAGAGCCGCAAGAGGCAGAAAATATTTTCTATGCCGGCGATTTTATAAACGGCGGTTCTACGGCGGTGGAGGCGGTTGCTTCCGGCAAAAAAGCGGCGGAATTAGTCGCGCAAAAATTCAAAACAGCGGAATAATGTTTTTTCTTCTGCATTACCGACAATCACCGCTTGCTATTTTTTGCGCGGCGTATATGATAAATACGGTAAACAACATTGGTATACGGTAAATGAAGAAGGTAATTGATTTTTGCTTGCGCCGTGCGGCGTTTATAAAAGTTGAGCTTTATGTGCTTTGGCTGCGATTGTTTACGGCTCTGCGTTATAAAAATAAAGACGAACGCAAAACAGAATTTAAGCGATTGCGTTATGAGGCGGAGAAAAAGTATTTGAACCGATATTTGTGTGCGCTTGACGCGGTTGCGGCAAAGCAGACTCCGACAGAAGTCCCGAAGATTATTTGGACTTGTTGGTGGCAGGGCGAAGAAAATTTGCCGCCGACGGTTAAGCGTTGTATAGAGTCAATCCGTAAATATTGTCCCGATTATGAGTTACGCATTATTACCGCTGATAATATGAGTGATTATGTTAAATTGCCCGATTATATTATGCAAAAGCATCGAAAAGGCTATATTCTCAGGGCGCATTTGGCAGATATTTTGCGAATGGCACTACTGGTAAAATACGGTGGAATTTGGATGGATGCTACGGTGTTTTTAACCGCTCCTCTGCCGTCGTATATTGTAAATTCGTCGTTTTTCTCGTTTCATTGTCATGAATTATATCAATTTCAGATTTGGCTTATAAAAGCTGCGGCCGGCAATTTATTGATAAAAAATATGCTCAATCTTTTGTTGGAATATTGGAAATATGAAAATGCTGCAATCAATTATTTTTTCGGGTATTCTTTTTTTGATTTGATGGTGCAAAATTCTCCCGAATGTGCACGGCAATGGGCACAGACTCCGCTGATTTATGACGATTGCTACGAACTGGCCGATAACTTTTTTGAGCCGTATACGGAGCAGAAATGGATGGAAATCAAAGACAAAATATCCGTGCATAAATTGAGCTGGAAATATAAAAAAGAACCGGCGGAAAATTCTTTTTTACAGCATTTATTAAACGGCAATCTGGAGAACTGAAATGCGCATTGTTAACGTTATGATAAGCCGTGTGATGGGTGGAATTGAACAAGCCTTTTTGGATTATACCGAGGCATTGCAATTATATAAACATCAAGTATGCGCGGTGGTCGATACCAAGTGTAAAGTTTTGCCGGAGTTGCAAGAGCTTAATCCGGACAGCGTATTGCGGATTCCGTTCGTGCATTATAATTGGTTTTTGGTAGCGTATCTTTATTTTAAGCTCAAAAAATTTGCACCGGATATAATTATTGTCCACAACAAAAAAGCAATTCCCATATTTAAGGCGGCGGCGCGGTTGCTGGGGGCAAAAATCGTGGCGGTGTCGCATAATCCGAAATTTCGGCATATTGATAAGTGCGACGGCATATTTACGATTACCGATTATCAACGCGATATTTTCGGCAAAAAAGGCTATCCGAGCGAGCGTATTTTTACCATTCCGAATCTGATTGCCGCCGAGCGTGATTTTGTTGCTCCCAAATTTCATAACCCGCCGATTATCGGTACCATGGGGCGCTTTGACCCGATGAAGGGATTTCCGGACTTTGTGGAAGCATTGGCGGAACTGAAAAAACGCGGGATTGCATTTAAGGCGGTTATCGGCGGAGCGCCGCAAGATGCGTATCGTGCCGAATACGATAAGATATGTGAAATAATAAAGCAAAATAAATTGGAAAATGATGTGAAGTTACCCGGCTGGATAAAAGACAAAGCCGAATTTTTCAAAAATATCGATATTTTTGTGTTGCCATCGCGATTTGAGCCGTTCGGAATTGTGTTGTTGGAGGCAATGTTGCACGGCAAACCGATAGTATCTTCTTTGGCAGAAGGTCCGGCGGAAATTTTTGCACACAGCCCCGATGCGGCATATTTGTTTAATGCCGGTGATGTTACGGGTATGGCAAAGCAGTTGGCGGCAGTATTGCAGAATTCTGATGCAGCCGCGCAGACCGCACAAAAAGGTTACGAACTGTGTACACGGAATTATTCGTTGGAAGCGGTGGCGAAAAAGCTTAATGCGGCTGTAAAATATTTTGATGACAAGGATAAAAAATAATGGCGGAAATTCTGATTTCGGTTATCATTCCGGTTTACAATGCCGAGAAATATCTGCAAACAACGTTACAATCGTTGCGAGAACAAACGTTTAAAGATTTTGAAGCGATTTGCGTAGATGACGGTTCGAGCGATGATTCACCGCAAATTTTAGCACGTTTTGCCGCCGTCGATAATCGTTTTAAAATTCATCGTCAAACCAATGCCGGCGGAAGTGCGGCACGCAATAAAGGGTTGGAATTGGCGCGCGGAAAATATATTGCTTTTTTGGATAATGACGATATTTTACATCCGCAGTATTTGGAAATTCTGTATCAAAATATTGTTGCTGAAGATGCCGACATAAGCTGTTGTTCGTATTTGCGTTTTGAGGGGGAGGGTAATTATAAATTTGCCGATACACCGCTGACACCGCAGGTTGATTTTATATCCGATAAGCCTTTTATCGATAAATTTCTGTACAAAAAGAAAATCGAAATGCTGATGTGGACTAAACTTTATCGGCGCGAATTGTTCGATGACATCCGTTTCGCGCTTGATTTACCGGCTATCAACGACATTCTCTTGAATATAGAAATTCTGCTGAAAAGTAAAAAAGCCGCGGTTTGTCGCACCCCGCTGATTGCTTATCGCATTATCGAAACATCGCAAACCTTAAAGGATTTATCGTTTAAGCGAATCGAGGAATTTAAGAATCTTTGCATTGATATTAATAAGTTGATTGCCGCTTATCCCAAACAACGTAAAATACTGCAAAAAATTGCTGCGCGCTATGCTTACGGTATGCATATTAAGGAATATTTGCAGCGTTATAATCCGGCGCAGGACGGCGAACGCTATGAGATGTTGCGGCAAAATCTGACGGAGCTGCGGCAAAGCGATTATTTGGTGCCGTCAATGCTGAATTTGCGCCAAAGAATCGCTTTGTGGGCATTTTGTCGTCGGCATTATGTGCTGTTGAATTTGCTTAAAAAATAGCGTTTTAATCTATCGGACCGTTTTGTCGGAGTTGTTGTTTGATTTCGCCCATTGTCCAGATAAAGCGGTTGCTCCTGCTGAATTTGCGGACGTAATAAAAATATCCGACAATAACCAATATTCCGGCGGCAAGCCAAGCGAGCGGGCCGGCATACATAATTCCTTTATAGCCGATAATTTTTGCCAACACAATCGCGCTGAAAGCACGCACCACCAATTCGGTAATGCTGGATAATAGCGGCAGCAGCGGTTTTCCCATACCCTGAATGGTGTTGCGAAATACGAAAATCATCCCCAAAAAGAAATAGAACATGGTACTGATAACAAGATACTGCCGTCCCACATCCAGAATCAGGGAAATATCATTGCCGGAAACGTTGTCGCCCGTATCGATAAACATGGCAATCATACCGCTACCGATTTTGCGAATGAGAAAAAAGCCGGTAATACTCAGAATTGTTGATATAACAAAGGCATATTTTACACCGCGACGAATGCGCGAAAGTAAGTGTGCTCCCCAGTTTTGCGCCGTAAAAGTCGCCATGGAAAGTCCGAGTGCCAACAGCGGTTGGGTGGCAAATTGCTCAATGCGGAATGCGGCGGCAAAAGCGGCGATTATATCGGGACCGAACGAGTTGCACACGCTTTGAATAATCATAATGCTGAACGAAAGAATCGAGAATTGCAGCGCCATAGGGAAGGCAAGTTTCAAATGGTCGCGCATAACTCTGGAATTATAGTGTATAAATTTTTTATCAAGTCGCAACAACGGAAATTTTTGCCACATATAAATAAAGCAAATAACAACAGATATGGTATTGGAGGTCAGAGTGCCCATAGCCGAACCGACCACCCCCCAACCGCAGTATTTGATGAAAATAAAGTTCAGCACAATATTAATCAGTGAGCAGAAAATCAAAAAATATAGCGGGGTTTTGCTGTCGCCGAGTGCACGGATAAAGCCGGAAAGCAGATTGAACAACACAATCATCACGGTGCTTAAACACATCACAAACATAAAATCGTAGGCATCGGCAAACAGTTCTGCCGGCATATTCATAACGCGGAGCAACGGGGTAAGGGAAAATATCAGAGCGCAGGTTAAAACCACGCTTAATATCAATGATGCCAATAAACAATGGAATACCGACATCTTGACACCGTCATAATCGCGGGCGCCGAATCGCTGTGCCGTAATCACGGTTAAGCCGCCGGTAAAGCCGAACGCAATCATCAAGAATACCATATATATCGGAGCCGAAGCACCGATGGCGGCCAAGGCATTGACGCTGATTAAATGGCCGACAATAATCATATCGGAAATTTGATAAAGTTGTAAAAAGAGGTTGCCGAGCAATAGCGGCAGGGCAAACCAGATAATCAGTTTCAACGGGTGTCCGACGGTTAAATCGTTTATCATAAATTCCTCTGTTATAAGCTGCTTGCATTTATAGTTTAATTATGGCAAATGTCCAGTAAAAAATATTGATTTTTTTATTTTTTTGGTTATACGTAGAATTCTACAGAAAATTATGTAAATAAATATTTAGAAGAAACCGGTCGGCGGTAAGAGCCCGTGACACATTATGGATTTTATACAAATGTATCGAGACCTGCAGGAAAAAGGAATTGTTTCTCCGGGGAAAATCGAGTCGCTGATGCAATCATACAAAACGTGGTTGGCCACCGATTCCAGACCGATTACTTATCCGTACGGTATAGTGTATTACGCCGATGGTATTCTCTGCTCAATGCCGTTTCAAATCAGAGCCCTCAAACCGCTCGGAATTGAGATGAACGGAGTTTTTTATCTTAATCGTTGCCTTAAGGTCGAGCCTAATCCGGATTTTCCGGCATGGGATGACGGCTTTGTTTTTGCCGAATATCCGCGTGTCAGTAAAGACAAGATTTCCGGCGCGCTGGATATGCTGAAAAAGCTGATTTGGCTGGAATATTATAATTGGGGCGACATCGAACCTCCTTTCAAGCTTGAGTTGCCTACGGTTGACGAGATTTTGGCTTTGTCGATAAAGGCAGGGGGCGAGGATATTTATCCGCTGAAAAACCTGTTTTTTAACGGTTACGATTATTGGCTTAAGCCGGCAAAAAACGCGCAAATCGACGCTTATGAAATTATATCGCCGCATTTGCCCGGACGTGAGCCCATCAGCAGCCAGGTCCCGTCCGACGCTAAGGATTTTGCGGCGCTGGTTTTGCCGGTGGTGCATAAGGGAAAGCACACGTTTATCGGCCGTCTTAATGAATTTGAGGTCGCCGACGAAAAGACGTTGCAGATGTATGCCAAGCTGGTTGCCTTTAAGAAATAGAACTATGTTGAAAAAAGTTCGCGAAATTGATTTTTCGCGGACTTTTTTTGTGAGCAAGAAATCTTTCGCTTGTGGTCGGCTTGTTTTCTAAATTCGCCGTGGTCGCTGTCGCTTTCCTTGCTTATTAAGAAAACTGCGCCTCTTGCAATACAAACAACATTTTGAGGTTGTTTATATTGCAAAAGCCCGTTCCGGGAGTTCAAACCTCTGTTAGGTGCAGAGAATAAAAAAAAACGCCCGAAGGCGTTTTTTGTAATGGTGGGCGCTGAGAGGTTCGAACTCCCGACCCTCTCGGTGTAAACGAGATGCTCTTCCAGCTGAGCTAAGCGCCCGTTCAACCATCGTTATTGCTTATACACGTTAAAAATTCATAAATCAAGTATTTTTTTTGTTTTTTTTGAAATATATATAAAATTTACGTATTTTCAAATAATTAGCAAACTTTTAAAGCATTGAAAAAAAGCCTTATCCGCGAAGATAAGGCTTGAGTTTCACTTTGTTCTAAATACATAACTCTCCGACGGGTAGTCGAGTTTCATGTAGCCGGCGGGGGCTATATGCAGACACCACGGGCAACATGAACAACAATCACATTGATTGTGCTTCTTTTTTACACATTCGTTTCCCGTTATGCGATAAGCTTCCGGCAAGACGGGGGCGTTGTTGCGGTCACCTTTCTTCGGAAGTTCCCACAGGTTGTAAAAGTCAATGCGCAAACGGCTGATTACATCGTCTTCAACCTCAATATACATTTTGCAGGTTTTTTGGCCGGACGTGGGAATGCGTTCTCGGTTGAGTAATGCATCATTGAACACAATCGGCGTATTGCAGCCGTCCGGATAAAATTTCCAAGCTTTATTCTCATGCCTGATTGCGGCAATCGAGAATACGATAGTCTTTTTCATAAAAAATAATATTTTTGAATAATAAATAAATCTGCCCAAAAAGTAGCATATATAAATTTATTTGTCAACTGCTATTTGTCAAAAACAAAAAGCCCCGCCGATTGTGGCGAGGCTGGTTTTTATAATCGTAAATTCGGATTATTTTTTCGGAGCTTTACCGCCGGTTTTGCGAGCGGAATGGTGCGCCGGAGAATGTTTTTGCACTACCGGTTTTTCAACCGCAACAGCTTTTACTTCCGGTTTTGCTTCTACTTTGCAAGCACCGCCGCAGCAACCGCAGCAGCAACAACGCGAGCAGATACCGGCAAAGATACCGGCAACGGCCGGAACAGCCAAGAACATCCACAATTGAGTCATAGCCTGACCGCCGACAAATATAGCCGGACCGAAACTACGTGCCGGATTTACCGAAACACCGTCAATCGGTAAGCCTAAAATGTGCAATACCACCAAAGTTAAACCGATTACAACGCCGGCAATTTTCAAATCTGCTTCCGTAACTTTCAATATTACTTTTACAAAAATGAAAGTGGCGATAAATTCAAATGCCATGGCCGCATAGAGAGTGTATCCTCCGCCGTAGTTGTAACCCCAACCGTTTTGGCCTAAGCCGGCTTCAACAACGTTGTAGCCGTTGAGTTTTCCCTGCAGCATATAAACCAAAGCGGCAGCGCCGAGGGTTGCACCGATGAATTGGAAAATGATGTAGCCGATGGCATTTTTAAGGCTCATACGACCGGCACACAATACGCCGAGCGTAACAGCCGGATTGATGTGGGCACCGGAAATCGGGCCGATGGCATAAATCATGGCCATAACCGCCAAACCGAATGCCAAAGCAATACCGGTAAAACCAACGTACGGAGCTGAAAATACGACCGTACCGCAACCGATAAATACCAGAACAAATGTTCCGAATAATTCTGCAATATATTTTTTCATAAAAAAGTCTCCTAAAATTGTATATACAACAATAGGTTATATTGCATTTTGTTTATTAAATGGTTAACGGCGAATTTTTTATTTGAGAGTTGCCGTCAATGCGTCTGCCAGAGTATCCAATGCGGACAGCTGTTCGGTTTTGAGCGCCGATTTCAACGATACCGTCGGTTCAAGCAACGTGCAGTTTTTCCATTTGGCGATTTCCTCATTCATTTGCTTGCCGGCAAGAGGTGCCCAAGTGCCGTTATCTATCAGCGCTATTGCACGGTTTTGCAAATTATGTGCGGTCAGTTCGCGCAACAAATTATCCATATTCACAAAAATTCCGGCATTATAGGTCGGGGCGGCAAACACCAGAGTCGAAGCGCGGAAAGCCTCGCTGATGATGTATGACGGATGAGTGACGGAAACATCATAAAGGCGGATGTTTCTTACGCCCTTTTCCGCCAGTTTGGTCGCCAGAATTTCCGCGGCATTGGCGGTGTTGCCGTAAATTGAGCCGTAAGCGATGACAACAGCTCTTTCTTCCGGTTCATAAGCTGCCCATTTGGCATATTTATCAATAAAGAATCCCAAATTTTTGCGCCAGATAAAACCGTGGAGCGGGCAAATCATCTGAATATCGAGCGTTGAGGCCTTTTTTAAAACATTCTGCACTTGCGGACCGTATTTGCCGACAATATTGGTATAGTAGCGGCGCGCTTCATATAAATATTCACGTTCAAAATTAACTTCATCGGCGAAGATATTGCCGTTTAAAGCACCGAAGGTACCGAAAGCATCGGCCGAAAACAAAATCTTGTCGGTTGTATCATAAGTCATCATCACTTCCGGCCAATGCACCATCGGGGCAGAAATAAATTGCAAGGTGTGTTTACCGGTATTAAGCGAATCGCCTTCTTTTATCAATAAATATTTCTCCGCCGGCAGATTTATTTCAAAGAATTGCTCAATCATTTTTTTGGTTTGCGCGTTGCAAACAACTGTTGTTTCCGGATGAAGACGCAACAACGAATCCAATTCGGCACAATGGTCCGGCTCCATATGATGCACCACCACATAATCAAGTACGCGGCCGGCAAGCGCATATTGCAGGTTTTCAAAAAACTGATGATGTATTGCCGAATCGACCGTATCAAACAATACGGTTTTTTCATCAAGCAATAAGTATGAATTGTAGGAAATTCCGTTGGGAATCGGATAAACATTTTCAAACAGAGCCAAACGGCGGTCGCTGGCACCGAGCCAGATTAAATCTGCGGTTATATGTTGAGTATTGTGCATTTTCTTTCTCCTTTTTTGCGTATAATATAATTGCCGGCGGAGAAAATGTAAAATGTTTTTTGGAATAAAAAACAAAACCGCCCCGATTAAGGAAGCGGTTTTATTATAATTCAGGTTTCTTCTGCTTCCGGCTCTTGATGAGCATTCATCTTGGCGCGACGCTCGCTTTGCTGTTTAGACTGCGAGTAGACGCCGATTTCACGCGCACCGGAAATGGTCAGAAAGATACCGATAGAGGACTGGAGAAAACTCCAATCAACCGCCCGGAAGTTGTGGAAAAACGGTAACACCAGCATATTGACGGCGAAACCGATTACCAGACACCAACCGATGGCCGGAACCCAGAGTCTCTCTTTGAGAATCTCCTCGGCTGTAGCCTTGTCGGAGGCAGACAGCGGACCTAAATTCTCAAGATACTTGAACTTTGCCAACACTACCTGACGGGCAGAACCCAATCCGGCAACGATGCTGGCAGCAAGAATCAACTGGCTGTTGTCAATCGGTTCGCAGATTTCCACAAACGGCGCAATCGCACAGTTGATGAAAAAGCCGAGTCCGATGACAATTCCGAGTCCGATAACCCAGATGTGCGACGTTTTGATTCTGACATCGCTCCTGAGAAAATCAAAAACTTTTTTCATAGGGCTAAAAAAATATATAAGTGATACGTAATTCTGACCTAATGTTAGAGTGTTTTGTGAATTTTGTCAAGATATTTTTCTTTTGTATGGACTTTATGGTAAAGTTATGGTATACGTTGTATTAAGGGAGAAAAATATGATTGAAGAAGATTTTATCATGCAAGGGCCGCTGTATATGACGCAAAAAGCGTGGATACATCCGGAAAACATCAAGCACAGAAACAAACCGATGAACGTGCTATGGACATCGCCGGTTAATCCGGAAACCGGTGAATCCAAGTGGATGGAATGGTGTCGCAGAGAACGTTTTCGTTTGGATTTTTATGAAAATCAGCGGTGGCATATTGTACCTAAAGAAGATTGCAAAATATTGACTCTGCTGCCCGATTCCGAAGAATTGCGGAAATATACCATGGAAAACGATAATCTTTGTTGCCGACAACAGTTGAATTTTGAGGCTATTGCCAAAGATTATGATGCGTTATATATACCGGAAGCTACAAGGTTGAAACATTCCTGGGATATGTTGGATGGTTGGGATGTTGCCACCTGTATTTTTTTAGCTCCCAAATATACGGTAATGAATGATGAAACCTATGCATTGTATAAAGCCGGCAAAATTAATCCGTCAGAAAAAAGTTATTCGGTTAATTATGATCCCGAAGTTAATATAGATAGTCGAATGTATGCTCTTCCGCCGTTGAAATTTAAGCAACCGGTTGATTTTTCCGTAGACAATGCCATAACCGAATTGCAAAAAATGGCAGATGACTGTTCAAAACGTTCTTCTGCGGCAAAGGAAAGAGCCCAAGCATATCGCGATATGGCTCAAGCACTAGGCTCGGGTTTGGTGCAAAACAGGGGGTTTGAGAAGGCTCTGGAAAAATGTGATACATTTTGGAATAATCCCTTGAATGATCATCCGGAGATTTTGGAAGTTTTACTCAGGCACGGGATGAATCCCGATAGCAGAATTAAAAGTTATATGGGAAAAAAATTTCATATAACAAACTATACAGATAATCCCGACAGTGTTAAGCTTTTGCTGCAATACGGCGCGGATCCTAATGCTTCTTTAAATAATGCGTTAAAATACGGCGATCCGCGGATGCTAAAATTATGTTTGGCCGCCGGTGCCAATCCGAGTTTGGCGAATGATAAAGGGGTTGTGCCTCTGATGCGGGTGTGGGAGCCGCAACAAGTAGGAATATTGCTGGCGGCAGGGGCAAATCCTTTGGCGGTCGGTAAAAACGGCAAGTCGGTAAAAAAATACTTTGAAGAAATAAATATTTATAATTTCAGAGTAATTGCTTGTAAGATGCTTGATTTGGCAACACAAAAGCTATATATTCACAGCAAGGTAAAGGATTTACGCAAAACTCTTGAGGTCAGCGAAAATAAAAACATCGCCGTGCAGAAAAAATTGCAACCGCAGCAGAAAAAAGTTTTGCGGTGGGAAGAAAAAAGAAAGTCCGAAAAAAGTATATAGATAATAATGATAAGTCTTTGGAAGTTATATGTGACATTTTTTAAAATGGGGCTGTTTACCTTTGGCGGCGGCTATGCCATGTTGCCGATTTTGCAAAAAGAGGCGGTGGAAAAGCAAAAATGGGTGACGGAAGAAGAATTGCTCAATTATTATTCCATCGGACAATGCACACCGGGGATTATTGCGGTTAATGCCGCGTCGTTCATCGGCTACAAACTACGCAAAATCAGCGGACTTATCAGCGCTACGCTCGGAGTGATTTCGCCGTCGCTTATCATTATTATTTTGGTGGCGGCGCTCTTAAGACAATATATGGATAATCAATATGTGCAATGGGCGTTCGGCGGCATCAGAATTTGCGTAATCGCTTTGATTATCGATACCGTATGGAATATGTGGAAAAAGGGCATCAAAGATGTGCGCGGCTATTTGGTTTTTGTTGTGGCGGCGCTGTTGATGTGGTTGTTTAATCTCTCGGCGATATTAATCGTGATTTTGGCGGCGGGTGCGACCTTTGTTCCGAATTTTGGGAGGAGGTCACCAAAATGATTTATGCGCTCTTGTGTTGGGAATTTTTCAAAATCGGGCTGTTTGCCGTGGGCGGCGGTTTGGTGACGGTGCCGTTTTTGTTTGATTTGGCCGAAACATACGGTTGGTTTTCTTCCGGAGAATTGGCGGATATGATTGCGGTTGCCCAGTCAACTCCGGGGCCGGTAGGTATCAATATGGCAACGTATGCCGGATTTAAGACGGCAGGTGTCGGCGGGGCAATAGCGGCGACATTGAGTGAGGTCTTGCCGTCGATGGCGGTTATTTATATGGTGGCGCAGGCTTTGCACAAGTGGCAAAACAATGTTTATGTCGATAAAATACTGACGGGAATTCGTCCGGCGGTTTTGGCCTTGATTTTATTTGCCGGATGGGATATAGCTAAAGAAACGATTACCGATTACACTGCGTTGGCGGTTATGCTCGGGTTGCTTGCAGCAATGCGAATTTTTAAAAAGAGCCCGATATTTTATATTGCGGCGTCGGCGGCTATCGGTTTGATTTTACGTATTTGACGGAGGATATAATGGCAGAAACGGTTTATGATGTGGTGGGTATCGGCAACGCGATTGTCGATGTGTTGGCTAAAGTCGGCGATACTTTTTTAACCGAGCGCGGCTTGGATAAAGGCTCGATGACTTTGGTAGAGGCGATGGAGGCCGGTAAGATTTATGCCGATGTGATTCCGGAATTGCAGGTTTCGGGCGGGGCGGCGGCCAATACTGTTTCCGGTATGGCATCGCTTGGTGCCGATTGTGCTTATATCGGCAAAGTGCATGATGACGAACTGGGACAGCTGTTTCAGCGAAATATTGCCATGGCAGGTATCGACTTTTTTACACCGCCGTTGACCGAAGGTCCGGCTACCGGACGCAGCGTGGTATTGGTGACTCCGGATGCCGAGCGTTCGATGTTTACTTATTTGGGGGCGGCGCGTAAGCTTTCTGAGGCCGATATTGACGAGAAAATAATCAGCGAATCGAAGTTTTTGTTTTTGGAAGGTTATCTGTGGGATGAGCCGGTTGAACAAAAAGCTATGTTAAAAGCTTGCGAACTGGCGCATAAGCACGGACGTGAGGTGGTGTTCAGCGTTTCGGCAAAATCGTGCGTGAGAAAACATCGGCAGGGTATGCTCAAAATGATTGCCGATTATGTGGATATTTTGTTTGCCAACGAAGAAGAATTGAAACTATTGTTTGATACGGATAATTTTTATGCGGCACTTGATGAAATTAAATCTTTGGTCAGTATCGCCGCCATTACCCGCGACAGCCGCGGATCGGTTGTGGTGCACGGGCGCGAAAAAATATTTGTTGAGGCCGAAAAAATAGAAGATGTGGTGGATTCCACAGGTGCCGGCGATTTATATGCGGCCGGATTTCTTTACGGACTTTCCAACGGACGCAGTTTGGGAACTTGTGCTACCATCGGCGGTATTACGGCGGCGGAAGTGATTACGCACTACGGAGCGCGGCCGGAAGTATCTTTGCGCGGATTGGTGCGGCATCGTCTGGTAGAATACGGCAAACGGCCGTAAAATCATTACGAGTTCAAAATAAAAAAAACAGCCGTCGG
>Ga0247610_10005017_pt1 | contig 14009 bp, 14 predicted proteins | sample 174DNAGHGhighgp2_FD_193483 | JGI IMG/M metagenome (GOLD analysis project Ga0247610, IMG submission 193483) | Sheep rumen microbial communities from Palmerston North, Manawatu-Wanganui, New Zealand - 1742 DNA GHGhigh gp2 | ecosystem: Host-associated > Mammals > Digestive system > Stomach > Rumen... | reverse complement strand
ACGCCGTGTCATTTTCCGAGAGGAACTGGATAGTGTAAAGAGTGCAATTCTTTGCTTCTTCTACTAATACTAATTCGGCTTCGCTCATAATCGTATTCGTTTTAATTCGCTGCAAATATACAACAAACATTTCACTTTTAAGTGTAATACCCAAAGAAAAATATGTTTCAACCTTTGTTTTTAACAATTGGGAAGGATTAATGGCATCAAATCCTTAATAAACCCGGTAAAAACTTAAAGAATGCCGGATTATTTGCTGGCTCGGAAATACCTGCGTAACTTTGCGGAAAAAACGATGGAGTACAAATTAAAACAAGCAGAGGCGGCTGACATGTGTCAGAGCATTATTTCAGTAATTGTCGGTAAATACATCGACCGAATCGTTGAAGCCAAGAACGACAAGATAGAACTATCAGTCATGTGTCCTCACTCAGAAAATGCAGGGATGAAGATAGTAATTGAGGTGTCAAAGGACGGCGACACTTCTGTCAAAGGAATGCCGCTTAACGCCATCAAGTACGGAGAAAGCAACGTGTGGACTTTTATCGAGAAGAACCTGCCCGATTATTATCATCGCGACGACATCCTTCACTTCGACATTTACTCACGTTATGTACACAATGAGGATGTATGCGATAGCGACCTTCAATGGATTTATAATAACTTTGGTTCAGATAAAGGAGCAGTTCAGGAAACTATAGACAAAATGGAGAAGGAATTCGCATACGAGGCATTAACGAGTTGGCTCGAAGACCACGGGCAAAAGAGTCAGTGATACTATTCCGTAGCTTTCAGATAAACATCATAATGCTGGGCCAGCAGTTCAACGTCAGGAGCGAACTTCTCTGGCATCAGAATCTTTTTATGCTGCAAACTTGCTAAATAGCATTGAGTCTTTTCATCCTTCACTCCGTCTATCATCTTTTCTGATATGACAATCTCATAGCCGGGCGTGATTGCCATCAGGTATTTGTCGTAAGCGCGATGGAATGTCGGTGTCATGCACAGCCCGTTCTTGGGGTTAGTTCGGTTTCTGGTGTCATCTGCCCAGCCTGATATATGACAAGCCTCTAACAATGGAGAAATTGAAATGCCTGTGATGCAGCAATGGTTATTGTATGCTGATAGTACGGTATCATGGAAAAATCGCTGGTTCACGCGCTGGCGTACCAATACTTCACGTGTCTTTCCCTCAGGCAAATCCTCAGTACGGATTTCAGCATAGTCTTCCAATGACTTTCCCATCCTTAGAGCAAGCAACTGTTCGCTCTCAAAAATCACTTTCTCAGGATTCTGCTCAAACTCTGCCCAAATGAGTGGGTCAAGCTTGCCTGTATGTGACAAGCCTTTTGCTTCTATGCCACTATCGAAGTGGCCCAGATTGCATATCTTCGTGTATAATCCGCCTGGCGAGCGACCGATAATCTTAGCCCATTTGATAATTTCTGGAGACGATTTTCGGGCTTTTATGAACGGAATCTTGCAATAAACATTGATTGCCATCTTCAGTTCATCCTCTGTCCAATTGGGATTCTTTTTCATCATGCTGCTATTTTGGGAAGATTTAGGAGTATAGTTTTAAGTGTGCGTCCCCTATCGTGTATAGCAAGTCCCTTAACGTTTTCAAGAAAGAATGCTTTGGGCTGATGCTTGCGGAGAATGGCCTCTATCTCAAAGAACAACGTACCGCGAGTTTCGTCCTTGAAACCGAGGCGACGGCCAGCTAGTGAGAACGCCTGGCAGGGAAAGCCACCGCAAAGAATATCGAAGTCTTGCGGAATGTATTTCTTCGTTGACTCTTTTGTGATGTCGCCAAAGGGCATTTCACCGTAATTGGCCAAATAGGATTCCTGCGCCTTAGCATCAAACTCTGACGAGTAAACGCACTTGCCGCCGAGGTTTTGGAACGCTATGCGGAAGCCACCTATGCCAGCAAATAAATCAATGAAGGTAAATTTGGGATGTTCGGGGGCTGGGAACGGAACTTGGAAGAAGTCAGCGAAAAGATCGTACTGTGTAGCATCTTCGGCTACACGCCAGACTTCCTCGTCACTCATTTCGTCTTTGTCTATGTCCTGACGAAATTGTTTGCGCGAAAGAAACTCACGGACAGCAGAGATAATTTCCGTCTTTCGTTCTTCCGATTCATCGGAGCCTTCATTGTGCAGATAGTGGCTCAGCACCGCCATCTGGTTTTCGTATGATGTCTCGCCATAAATCCTTACGCCGTTCTCGGTGATTTCCTCGGGGAAGGCTTCAAGTTTCAGGTCGTCGTTTGCTTTCTTTTTAGCCATCTTATTTATCTTAAATTCGAGTTACCCACTAACTTTTCCGAGTTACCTACTAAGTGTATTATAGTTAACCTGTAACTCAAAAAGAGAGGTGGTTCGCTTGACTTTTCTTTGTTCTTACCAATTCTGTCAGTTCCACATCAAGCAGTTCTGCAATTCTGAGATATGTCTCCATTGTTGGCTGGCAGTCATTGGTACACCATTTAGATACCGTAGTTGGGGCACATCCCAACTGTTCTGCCAACCACTTATTGGTTCTTTGGTATCCCTCCACGAGACACTCAATAGTCTCGCGGCACCTTCCTTCTCTGCAGGCACGACTTTGATGCGATTAATGTCTTTGTCCATAATGGATTTCTATTGTTCTTGGTACAAAGTTACATATTTTCTCTGACAGAACACACTAAACATTCGTATATTTAGCAAATAATCACATTTTAATCTTATTTTCCCCACTTTTCTGTATGCTTTGGGCGGTGAAGTTCACATTACGCTTCAACACGAACGGGGATTCCACAGATTAGTGGTACATAATAACTTACAGGAGAACTGCGCCATCGAATTGTTGAGGGTCATGTGCACTATAATGGGTGTCTTTCCTCGCTTGTCTGTGCTGCCTTTTTTCAGGTACAGCAGCACCTTGAATTTCTGAATTTTCATCATGCTCTGAATTTGGGTTGCAAAATTAAACAATCTCAGAGCATTCCCTGTCGTGCAAAATATGTCAGAACATGTATATTATTCCGAGCCACAATGAATCTTGTACAGATTACCCGATTCTACACATATTACCCAAACAATTGCAGGTAATACTTTGGTAACGGAGCAGCCTCAATATTCGTCCAAGTTCGTAAGTAAAAGAAAAACACAAATTAACGCAAATGGACTAATTTATAACGACTTACGCGGAAATCAATGTAATAACTTCCACATTCCAAACATCCTTGATTTCCTGTGGAATAGTAACGTCCGTAAACGTCCTTTTACCAAAGATATAACCCTCTCGCCCTTACGGCTAACTGAGTCAAGTGCAAAAGTAGTAATAAAAAATGGAACAAACAAAAAATGAGGCAAGTTTTTTACGAAAACCTTACCTCGGCACTTCCAACTGCAGTCCCTGGGCTGTAGAACCGTTGCTGCAGTATGGGAAGGATCTTTGGTTCGTTCAGATAGTCTCTTTGGTTCGTTCAGATAGTCTCTTTGGCTCGTTCAGATAATCTCTTTACCCTATAAGGGATTATCTGAATGAGCCATAGAGATAGCCTCAATGAGGCGTTCAGACTATCTGAATGAGGCATAGGTGACAGAGTATGCAGAAATGGCAATTAGGGCGTCAGTGTGCCTAAAAGGAAGTTAAAAATGTTATATTTACGTAACTCAAGGTTTAAAGACGGTCAATGGCCTTTTGCCAGATTGTATCTTTGCAACTACGTTGAAGGAGCCTCGATGGCCGCCAGAATTTGCTCTTTGAAATTAAAAATTTAAAAATAAAATCAGGCCCCTATAAAGGGGCCATAATTAATTTAAATTTAAATTTAAAATTCAATTTGGGGGAATCACTTTATTTCTGTGATAATTTTTGCGCCCTCTTCCACTGCCTGCATGTTCAGAGGAATGAGGTTATGATGACGTTCTGGCAGTGTCTTCTTGAGAGCTTTCTCAACGCCGTTGGTACTCACCACAGGAGCGACCTTCAACAGCCCACCCAAAACAATCATGTTAAACACCTTGCCGTTCTTCATCTCAGCAGCCTTATCCATTGCATTGATGCAGTAGACTGTAATGTCCTTGCGCTTGGGAGGGTTAATGATACCGAAGCCGTCATAAATCAGTATGCCACCAGGCTTGATCTTCGGTTCAAACTTCTCCAAGGAGGGCTGATTCAGTACTACAGCTATATCATACTTGCTGAGGATTGGAGAAGAGATACGCTCGTCACTGACAATGACCGTGACGTTGGCCGTACCACCACGCTGCTCCGGACCATAGGCAGGCATCCAAGTCACCTCTTTATCCTCCATCAGTCCACTATAGGCCAGAATCTTACCCATCGAGAGCACTCCCTGACCTCCGAAACCTGAAATAATAATCTCTTTCTTCATACTGTTATCTTTTCACAACGGATTACACAGACTTCACAGATTAATCATGTACAAGCAATCAGTATAACCCGTTTCATCCTCCGTTGTTTTATTAATCATTTGTTGTGTCCTTGAGGTCTCCTTTCGGATAGAATGGGAACATGTTCTCCTTCATCCATTCGTTAGCCTTGGCAGGAGTGAGCTTCCATCCGCTATTACAGGTAGAGACAAACTCTACGAGTGAACTGCCTTTACCTGCCATCGAAGCCTCGAAAGCCTTGCGCAGGGCCTTCTTTGCCTTCAGGATAGCACCCACAGTCTCTACACTCTGACGAGTGACATAACAAGTGCCTTCCAACTGAGCGGCAATATCAGCCATCTTCAGGGGATAGCCATGCAGCTGTGGATCACGTCCGTAAGGACAGGTAGAGGTTTTCTGACCAATCAGTGTGGTAGGAGCCATCTGTCCACCCGTCATACCATAGATGGCATTGTTGACGAAGATGATGACAATGTTCTCGCCGCGATTCAAGGCGTGGATGGTCTCACAGGTGCCTATACATGCCAGGTCACCATCTCCCTGATAGGTGAACACCAGACGGTCGGGCCAGCAGCGCTTGATACCTGTAGCCAGTGCGGGAGCACGTCCGTGGGCAGCCTCCTGCCAGTCAATGTCTATATAATTGTACGCGAAGACAGCACAGCCAACAGGCGAAACGCCCACAGCCTTGTCTTCCATACCCATCTCTTCGATGACTTCGGCAATGAGCTTATGTACCACGCCGTGGGAGCAACCCGGGCAATAGTGCATATTGTTGTCGTTCATCAGCGTCGGCTTCTTGCAGACGATGTTCTCTGGTTGAGCAATTTGATTTCTATCCATATACATATTAACAATTTAAAGACAGAATAACATACGAACATATATTGTTATGATGTTAATATGTCTGTTAGTATGTCTTATTTCATTATTATGTCTTTATCCAATAATTTTGTCTTTAAGAGCCTCCACGATTTCTTCTGGCTCAGGCACGATACCACCCAGGCGACCGAACTGCTCTACGGGCACGGCACCGTTCACTGCCAGGCGGACATCCTGTACCATCTGTCCGGCATTAATCTCTACTACCAGAATACCTTTTTTGGTCCTGGCCAGCTCAGCAATCTGCTTCGTGGGGAACGGGAACAGTGTGATAGGACGGAACAGACCCACCTTGATGCCCTGTTCGCGTGCAACCTCAATAGCTTTCTCCGACAGACGGGCTGCGCTACCGAAAGCAACGATAGCATAATCAGCATCGTCCATCTGCTGCTGCTCAAAGCGAACCTCGTTTTCTTCAATCTTGCGGTACTTCTCCTGTAGGGCAATGTTACGCTGCTCCATAATCTCCGGCTTCAGCTCGAGGGAGGTGATGACCACACGTTCTCTTCCACCCTTCGGCTTTCCAGTAGAAGCCCAAGGACACTGCTTGATAACCTCCTCGTCAGTGCGACGGGGTTTGAACGGAGGTAGCACCACTTTTTCCATCATCTGACCAATCACACCATCAGAGAGAATCATAGCGGGGTTACGATATTTGAAGGCCAGTTCGAAAGCGAGGTCGACGAAATCGGCCATCTCCTGAACACTCGAAGGAGCCAGTACGATAACCTTATAGTCGCCGTTACCACCACCACGTGTTGCCTGGAAATAGTCACCCTGCGAAGGCTGAATAGTTCCCAAACCGGGACCGCCACGCTGCACATTTACAAAAACACCAGGCACCTCAGCACCAGCCATATAGGTGATACCTTCCTGCATGAGGGCGACACCAGGACTCGATGATGATGTCATTGCACGCTTACCGGCACCTGCTGCACCATAGACCATGTATATCGAAGCCAGCTCACTTTCAGCCTGAACAACCTGCATACCTGTGGTCTCCCAAGGCTTCAGTTCTGCCAGCGTCTCGATTACTTCACTCTGCGGAGTAATAGGATAGCCGAAATAGCCGTCGCATCCGCAACGAATAGCAGCATGGGCAATAGCCTCATTGCCTTTCATTAACACAACATCTTTTTCCATACCTTATTCCTCCACTTTTTTACGATACACGGTAATACAACCGTCCGGGCAGACGATGCCACACGATGCACAGCCTACGCAGGCCTCTTCGTTGACAGCCTCCACATAAGGATAACCGTGCAGATTTACTTTGTTGGCCAGAGCGATGACCTTCTGAGGGCAGGCAATGATGCATAATGAGCATCCTTTACACCGCTCTGTATTCACCTCGATGGCGCCTTTCAATTTTGCCATATTAATATAGTTTAATGCATTAAATCCTCAATTCGGGGTGCAAAGGTACTAATAAGTGAGCAAAATGCAAAGGAAAAAGCAATATTTCTTTCATTTTCGAACGAAACAACCACCTATCTCAAGTCAATGATAGTGCCAATCAAACGAAAAAACGAAAAAACAGACAGTTATCTGTCATAGTTGTCCGCTGAACTGAGGTATGGTTCATACCACGATTCAGCGGACAACAACAGTTCTCTTACAGGGGTAGATCGACTATTTCAGGACGCGTTCAGAAGTATAGGTATGGTCTGACCTTCAGTCCCATCACGATATTATTCATTTCCACGAATGAACTTATTATATTCGTCGATGGCACTTTTTTTGTCCTTCACATTTCCATCGTATTCAACATCCTCGAAAATAGGTTCCTCAGACCAGTCGTCCACGTCACTTCTGTCAAAATCATCGTGTACAGTGGAATCAACAGCCACGTGTACACGCTGTGTGTCAGTGCCTGCATAATGACGTACTGCACGTTCACACCCTGTGAATGCTACCAGCAGGCCCAGGATTGCAAGTGGAAGCACAAAATGCCTAGTTTTCATAGTCATCACATTTTAGTTCAATATGTTTGATAGTAGAAAAGACACACAGCTACCGGTCTTCGAGCAGAGCTGCCGTACGGACACGAGAGAGCGTCTCAGGGGTCATCTGGAGATAGCTGGCAATATAGACCAGTGGAGCACGGAGCACTAACTGCGGCTGACGCTTGACCAGTTTTTGATATCGGTCCTGTGCCGACTCAAAACGTAACATGTCAGCATGTTTCTGGCTGAGGATAAGCGACTCCTCAAGTATCTTTCGATATAGTATCTGAATATTGACACTCTTCATGGCAACTGCCTCCAGGTCGGCTTTAGGCAAGGCATAGAGCAGTGTAGGCTCAATGGCCATGATCTGAAGGTGGGTTGGCTCTTCCTTGAAGAGGCTTTCAATACACATCACGATATTGTTCTCAGGAGCCATATACTCGGTAAGCTCCTTGTTGTTCTTATAGTAGAATTGTCGCACAAGTCCCTTGACAACCCAGTAGATGTTCCGACACACGTCTCCCTCCTTAAGGATGACTTCGTTCTTTGCAAATTTCATAGGCACAAGGACACTTTCAAGGATGTCGAGCTCATCGTGAGTCATTGTGCTGTAACGCCGGGCCAATTCGCGGGCCACGTCTCTTGGTGCTAAACTGATGGTTGGCATTGTTGTTTCCTGTTGTAAAGGTTGGTAGTTTTTTGTGGTTTGTTTACTATATATCTTAAAATAAGATGTCCTGAGAGTATTAATCCAGTTTCAGAACGGCAAGGAAGGCTTTCTGTGGCACCTCTACATTGCCGATCTGCTTCATTCGTTTCTTTCCTCTTTTCTGCTTTTCCAGCAGTTTACGCTTACGGCTGACATCACCTCCATAGCACTTGGCTGTCACATCCTTGCGAACCTGCTTCACAGTCTCGCGGGCAATGATTTTGGCGCCTATGGCAGCCTGAATTGCAATGTCGAACTGCTGTCGTGGTATCAGTTCCTTCAGCTTTTCACACATACGGCGTCCGAATGTGACAGCATTGTCCTGATGAGTCAACGTCGAGAGGGCATCTACCGGTTCACCATTCAGCAGTATGTCAAGTTTCACGAGTTTCGACGGACGGAAGGAATCTATATGATAGTCGAACGAAGCATATCCCTTCGAGATAGACTTCAACTTATCATAGAAGTCTATGACAATCTCGCCCAGGGGCAGCATAAAGTGAAGCTCTACCCTATTGCCGCTAACATACTGCTGATCAATAAGTTCTCCTCGTTTGTCAAGACAGAGCGTCATGATTGCGCCTATGTAGTCGGCAGCCGTTATGATGCTTGCACGTATATAGGGTTCCTCAATACGCTCTATCATGGTCTGGTCGGGCAGTCCGCTAGGATTATGTACTTCTTTTTCCTCGCCCTGCTTCGTATAACACATATAGGACACGTTAGGCACGGTAGTGATAACGTCCATATCAAACTCACGGTCAAGACGTTCCTGTATGATTTCCATGTGGAGTAATCCGAGGAATCCGCAACGGAAGCCAAAGCCCAGGGCAACGGAGCTTTCTGGCGTAAAGGTCAGGGAGGCATCGTTCAGCTGCAGCTTTTCCAGCGAAGCGCGCAGGTTCTCGTATTCCGTAGGATCAATAGGATAGACGCCAGCGAAAACCATCGGCTTCACCTCTTGGAATCCCTCAATGGCCTTGTCGCAAGGGGTCTTCACGTGGGTTATGGTATCACCTACCTTGACTTCGCGAGAATTCTTAATGCCACTGATAATGTAACCCACATCGCCCGTCTGCAATTCCTTACGGGGAATCATGTCCATCTTCAGCACACCTATTTCATCAGCGTCATACTCCATGCCTGTGTTGAAGAACTTCACCATGTCACCCTGATGGATGGTACCGTTGATGATCTTGAAGTAGGCTATGATGCCGCGGAAAGAATTAAACACAGAGTCGAATATAAGTGCCTGCAACGGAGCCTTAGGGTCACCCTCTGGATGGGGAATACGTTCAACCACAGCATCCAGGATCTGATCCACGCCCTCGCCAGTCTTCCCACTGGCACGGATAATGTCAGAGGGGTCGCATCCCAGAAGGTCAACAATCTCATCCTCCACCTCATCGGGCATGGCGCTGGGCATGTCAATCTTATTGATAACGGGTATAATCTCCAGATTATGGTCTATAGCCATATAGAGGTTGGAAATGGTTTGTGCCTGTACACCTTGCGTAGCGTCCACAACCAGCAGTGCACCTTCACAGGCAGCAATACTTCTCGACACTTCATAGCTGAAGTCTACATGCCCCGGGGTATCAATAAGATTCAGGATATATTTGCCGTCGGACAACTCCTCACCATTCACATCCCGTCCCCCTTTTCTGTAGTCATACTCCATCTGAATGGCATGACTTTTGATGGTAATACCACGCTCACGTTCCAGATCCATATCGTCAAGCATCTGCCCCTCAGTCACTTGAATGGTCTGAGTGGCTTCCAGAAGACGATCGGCCAATGTGGATTTCCCGTGGTCTATGTGTGCAATGATGCAGAAATTTCTGATGTGCTTCATTAATCTATTATGCTTTAAAGTGCAAAATTACAAAAAAAATCGCTTTTTGACGAATTATTTTGCTTTTTTTTGTAACTTTGCCCTCAAAATCTCAAAGAATATGAAAAAGAAGACAATTGTAGCCGTCATATCGGCATTGTTATTGGTCTCGTGTCAGGAGTCCATCAACGAGAAAGCAGCCCGTGAGGCGAAGCTTTACACACAGAAGAACTGTCCTGCTCTATTAGCAGAGAACATCAGAATTGACAGCCTTGCCTTCGAGCCTGCCTCGCGTACATTACATTATTATTATACGCTGTCGGGGACAGCCGATACCATCGTCCCAAGCCGACAGCCTGCTATGCGCGAAGCCTTGCTACACGACCTGAAGAACACTACCATCATGAAGGCCTACAAGGACGAGGGATTCAACTTTGCCTACACCTACCGTTCAGAGAAAAACCCGGAAGCAATCATCCTCGATGCTACGTTTACCAAGGACGACTATTAATCTATAATAAATGGCGAGTAACGAAAAATACTCGGCGAGTATTGAAAATTACTCGCCGAGTATTGTAAGTTGCTCATGGGTTCATACCCACAGAGTTACTCTTCGGGCTTCATGTTGGTATAGACGGTCTGCACATCATCGAAATCCTCCAGGCGCTCCACCATCTTGTCAATAGTCTCGCGCTGCTCGGCAGTCACGTCCTTCAAGTCGTTGGGGATACGGGTAAACTCGGCACCCGTTACCTCAAATCCTTCTGCCTCCAGATGCTTCTGTATGGCACCGAACGATGAGGGATCGCCATAGATGGTGATTTCACCAGTCTCCTCATCCTCGTCAAACTCGTCTTCCACACCATAGTCAATCAGGTCGAGAATCATCTCATCCATATCCAGCCCATCCTTCTTCTTGAAGGTGAACACGGCCTTATGGTCGAACAGGAACGAGAGCGAACCCTGAGTTCCTAGGTTACCATTGAACTTGTTGAACACGGAACGCACATCACCCACAGTACGGGTAGTGTTGTCAGTCAATGTCTCTACGAAGATGGCGATGCCGTGGGGGCCATAGCCCTCATAGGTCACCTCCTTGTAGTCACTCTGATCCTTGCCCATAGCGTTCTTGATAGCACGCTCGATATTGTCCTTCGGCATGTTCTCACGCTTGGCATTGGCTATACATGCACGGAGGGCAGGATTCATGTCAGGCTCTGGACCACCAGCCTTCACGGCAATAGCAATCTGCTTGCCAATCTTGGTAAATGTCTTGGCCATGTGGCCCCATCTCTTCAGCTTTGCTGCTTTACGATATTCAAATGCTCTTCCCATTGGATTACTTTTATTTATTTTTGTCTTTTACTATTTCAATCTTTCAACTTATCTTAATTCAGCATTCAGCTGTTTCTTCAGGTTGGCTATCAACTTGTTCATGATGGCTTCAATCTGCTTGTCGCCCATGGTCTTCTCCTCATCCTGAAGAATGAAGTTGACGGCGTAGGACTTCTTTCCGGCAGGTAGTTTGTCACCTTCGTAGACATCGAAAAGCTCTACCTTCTTCAGCAGTTTCTTCTCTGTCTGACGAGCAATCTGTTCAATCTGTGCAAACTCCACACCCTTGTCCACCAGCAGGGCCAGGTCACGACTCACGGCAGGATACTTGGGTACTTCCTGGAAGAGCACCTCGTTCTTCTTCGTCGCCTTCATCAGCTGTGTCCAGTTCAGTTCTGCATAGTAGACAGGATTGTCTAACGAGAATTGCTTCTGGAGTTTCTTTGTCAGAATGCCCATCTCTGCCAGTACCTTACCACCACGGTTCTGAATCGTAATACCTGCAGCAAAGACCGGATTCCCTGACTTACTGCGTACGGTCATTCCTGGTTTCAAACCTATACGACGGAAGATATTTTCCACATAAGCACTCAACTCGTAGAACGAAGAGTCCTCGTCCTTATGAGCCCAGGAACCTTCCACTCGCTTACCTGTCACCCAAAGAGCTGCATGCTGCTCCTCGTGATAGGCCTGCATGGGGTTCTCGTCGTTTATCTTCTCAAGCGAATAGTCATAGACGTTTCCGAACTCAAAGAAACGCAGATTCTGCTGCTTCCGATTGGCATTGTGTTGAATACTTTCGAGGCCTCCGTAGAGCAAGGTGTGACGCATCACGTTCAGATCGCTTGACAGCGGATTCATGATGCGGACAAGGCAGGTGTTTTCTGACTCTCCTGGATGCTCGTAATAAGCTGCCTTTGTCAGAGAATTATTCAGTATCTCGCAGAATCCCTCTCCCACCAATTGTTCGCTAACCAGGTTCAGCAGTTTGTGCTTACGGTCTTCCTCTCCTTTGATGACAAGGCTTGACTTCAGTTGTGTTGGTATCTCTACATTATTATATCCGTAGATGCGCAAAATGTCTTCCACTACGTCGCAAGGACGCTGGACATCCACACGGTATGCCGGAATTTCAAGAAGCATCCCTTCGGCATCCTCGGAAACCACTTTCATCTCCAGTGATTGGCAGATGCTCTTGATGGTCTCCACAGGAATGGCCTTGCCGATGAGCGAATGCACATAGCTGTACTGCAGTGACACCTGAGCGTTCTTCATGGGTTCAGGATAAACGTCACGAATCTCCATCGACACCTTTCCGCCAGCAAGCTCCTTGCAAAGCATTGCAGCCTGCTTCAAGGCATAGATCACTCCATTGGGGTCGATACCACGCTCGAAGCGGAAACTGGCATCGGTACTGAGCCCATGACGACGGGCCGACTTACGGATCCAGGTAGGATGGAAATAGGCACTCTCCAAGACCACGTTTCTTGTTGTCTCATACGTACCACTTCCCTTACCGCCAAACACGCCGGCTATACACATGGCATCCTCGGCATTGCAGATAGCCAAGTCACGGTCGGACAATTTGTGCTCCACACCATCAAGCGTCTGGAAAGGTGTACCCTCAGGCATCGTCTTCACAACAATCTTATGGCCCTTCACCATGTCAGCATCAAAAGTATGCAGGGGCTGGCCATAAGCCATCATGACATAATTAGTAATGTCTACAATATTATTAATAGGACGCAATCCAACTGTGGTAAGCCTCGTCTTCAACCATTCCGGCGACTCCTTCACCTCACAATCCGTGATGCTGACACACGCATAGCGTTTGCAGGCCTCAGTGTTCTCGATCACCACATCAATGGGCAGAGTGTTATCGTCAACAACAAAGTCATCTACGTCAGGACGATGGAGGCTGGTCTCATATCCATTCTGCTTGAGCCAGGCATACAGATCACGGGCAACCCCCCAATGCGACAGAGCGTCAGCGCGGTTAGCCGTAATATCGATTTCAATAAGCCAGTCACTTTCCAAATGATAATACTCGGCTGCAGGTGTACCCACTACAGCATCCTCTGGCAGCACGATGATACCGTCGTGACTTGTCCCCACGCCTATTTCGTCTTCGGCGCAAATCATACCACATGACTCCACACCGCGTAGTTTGGACTTCTTAATTACAAATTCCTGATCACCATCGTAGAGTACACAGCCCAAATCAGCTACGATTACCTTCTGACCGGCAGCAACGTTAGGAGCACCACAGACAATCTGAGAGGGTTCTGTCTTACCCAAATCAACAGTCGTCACGTGAAGATGGTCACTATTAGGATGAGCCTCACACGTAAGCACCTTGCCCACGTAGAGGCCTTTCAATCCGCCTTTGATACTCTGCACTTCTTCCAGTGCGTCCACCTCCAGTCCAGTAGACGTCAGTGCATCACACACCTGCTGTGGTGTGAGGTCGAAGTCAACGTAATCCTTCAGCCATTTATAGGAAATATTCATTCTGCTTTACATTTACTTTTTAAAATTCGGGCGCAAAATTACAAAAAAAATCGTGAACAACCTACATACTTCCCCTTTTTTATGTATTCTTTGCAGAAAAAAACGAAAGATTTTTATGCTTTTTTGTTGGCTATCACGAAAAAACTATGTACCTTTGCAGCCGCCAATGGAGGAAGCCCCGCTTGTTGAGGGGTACCGTTAGGCAAGAAAAATTGCATAGGAATATGAAAGTAATGAAATTCGGCGGAACGTCCGTAGGTTCCGTAAAAAGCATTCTTAGCTTGAAAAAAATTGTGGAGACAGAGGCTCGGACGCAACCTGTCGTAGTAGTAGTAAGTGCACTTGACGGCATCACCGACAAACTGATCGCCACATCG
>Ga0247610_10005014_pt1 | contig 14017 bp, 10 predicted proteins | sample 174DNAGHGhighgp2_FD_193483 | JGI IMG/M metagenome (GOLD analysis project Ga0247610, IMG submission 193483) | Sheep rumen microbial communities from Palmerston North, Manawatu-Wanganui, New Zealand - 1742 DNA GHGhigh gp2 | ecosystem: Host-associated > Mammals > Digestive system > Stomach > Rumen... | reverse complement strand
GTGCTTGCCGTCATCGCTGCATATACCTTCTTCGACAAAAAACCGTCAATAAACATTGACTACGAGATAGAGGCTTTCGACGGACAGCTCACCCTCTTCAACTGAGAAGAAGGATCTTCGTGGGCTTACTGGCAACCCGGCACAAAATGCCGGGGAAAGGATGTTATGCATACTAAAAATTACCACTGTGAAAACTACGATTCAATTTCTCCACCTTTTCTTATCCCGAACTCAGGTTATCAGAGACTGTCATAAAAGTCCAAAATGGGTTTTTGATGTCCACAGAAGGTGATAGCTCCACTTTTGCTTATTGACCGATAATCGGACAATGTGCCAATTTGACCGATTTTATTTATATGGTTGATTTTCAGTACTTTGATTATTTAATCGGACAATTATCGGTCAATGTTTGGGCAATATCACATATTTTGTTGCTGGGCCAGCACCTTGTTTTCGGCAAAGTCCGTTGTCCAGCATCATTTGAATATCGTTCTTGGCAGTTCCATCTGAGATTTCAAAATTCCAGAATTGCAAATAATCTTTTTTGGTGAAACTATCACGTGATTTCATTGAAGCAACAAACTTCCCCACTCTTTCATTGAGCCTTACCACTCTCGGTGTGCGATATATGGTCAGTTTTGTCCTTCCGTCAATCGTCTCCCATTCAGGCAATCTGCGATTCAGTTCGTTCATTTTGTCATGAATCAGTGTTAATCCACGACCTGTTTTCTCCATCTTTCCGTCAATATAGAAAACCTCTGCCATTTGAGGATTTCTTAGCGTAGAGATATGTGGCTGCACCAAGTATTTTTTCTTCACCAAGTTTTCCGGCATCTCACCAGGGTTGATGATTTCTATTCTGTCCTTATAAATGAATATCAGGATTTCTCCAGAGGTATCACTCATGTCACGATGAATGAGAGCGTTCGTCACAGCCTCGTCCAAAACGGCCTGTGGATACTCAGAATACTCTTTTCTGTCCCATTCCTCCCGATGAAACTCTCCCACCATCGGCAAGCGATTTCGGAAATATTCATTGACCCGTTTTGAGAGTTCCAGCAAATTTCCTTCCATCACTATGATATCTTCATATTGATCTGCCACAACACCTTTGAGCATCACTTGAATCCGCACTCTGCATTGAGGGAGGAATCTGCATACCTCAAGTCCAAACAATGCCATAGCACCGTTTTTGACAAATGGAGTGTCAATAAGTCCAAGATTACCAAGGAACTTCTCTGGAGAATTATTATGATGATAAGCCCGTCCCATTCTGATACCATTTTCGAACACCTCTTCCAGTAAATCAGGATTCAAATCCTCCCACTCTGCATCCAAACAAGTGCTCTTCTCCCAAGATGAAACCGTTGTCATAGCCTTTCTTAACAGCAAGTTCACATTGTCTGAGTCGGGTCGCACGATTTCCTCATTCTGTTCGATATAATAAACCGAATCATACGAATATGGTGGAAGACCACCTTTCATTACTGTCACCAATACGACTTTTCCGTCTTGGTAATCCTCTTCATGAATGTATACCAGAGGTAACGGTTTGATTTTTTGCGTGGTGTTCCTTTGTATGTCTTCCAATACTTTTTCCGTATCAATGGCAGTCCTAGCTCCGTCTTTTTCAACACCCACAACAATCCACCCTCCTTCATTATTGAGGTAGGCGCAAATAGTACGCATGATGGTTTCCGCATCATATTCAGCCATCAATTTAAGTCTTACATTGCCTCCTTTCTGAGACAACAAGACATCTATAAATGTATTGTCGTTAAATCCCATGGTTTCCAATCAATTGTTTTATGCGTTCAACATCCTTGAATTGCGCTTCCACGTGCATCATCACATCCTGTATGTTTTTGTATTCCTGCACCCAGTTCCCTTTCCTGTTGGTCGGTAAAGAGTTCTGTTGGATGGCAACATTGTATAGGTCTATACATTCAGGATGAACCACTCTATTGGGTCGCTCTACAATCCTGCCATCAGTCCTTTCCTTTTTTACGACATACGGAATTTCAGATGGTGATATTTTCATCATCCTTGCAAATTCTCGCGCAAAGACCACACGATAATCCGCCAAAACGAAACGAGGCACATTCATCGCGTATGCCTTTTCAAATTCTTGTGCAGTGATAGACCTCTCTCCGGGTTTCAACACTCCTGTTCCAATCAAGGGTCTGATGAATCCGAGAAAGACATCACATTTCTCCACCCCTCTCAAGCAATTCTCTAAATTGGAAAGTTTACTGTCAAGGGGTATCGTTCCTTTATGCGACATCATCACGTCGTATCCATAGCTGTCTAATGTGGAGTACACCGTGTCCAGTTGTGACTCAAAATCATACACCGTTGATGACACGAAGATCTTTATATGGTTTCTATCCTTGAACATGATATCGTGATTTCTTTATATTCTATTTTTGTACAGTTTCAACACATTGTTCATGGTAATTAACTCGCCATGACGCATGTTTTTGAAAATATTTACCCATTCGTCGCCCAAAGATACGAAATCTCCGAGTCTTAGGCAAATTTTGCTGTCCTCAATAGTCAAACGGGTTATCTTATAGTAGCCATCAATATCTCCGCCAACCATAGGAAGAAGGTATTTGGCATCGAGAATGTTGACCTTTGGCACGGTATCCATGACATACTTTTTGGCCTTATGCTCCATGAACTCTAGATAGTCTGCATCTGTCTTTCTTACCGTTGCGGTAAACACATTCCTTGACTCTACTGCCTTTGGTCTGGTATCAGTGTAATACAATCCTCTTTGTGGTACGCTGATTTCAAGCTGTTCGATGATGCTTTCATCAAGCAGAACCTTTCGTAGATGGTTTTCCAGCAACAAGCCACTTCCCTCATCAGGAAGCAGAGGGAATGCACCGATGTTCACTTCTTCAATGGACTTCAAGAAATAAGGCAGGCCTTCTTCTTTATTTTGAATTTGCTGAAGCAGAGAAAGTTCATCCATACGCCCAGGGAATAGGATGTAACCACCTATGATTTCTTTTGAAAAACGGTGCTCGCCACGTTTTCCATAGTAAATGGCATCGCGATAGTGGTGCATGGCATTGATTGTTTCAGGCTTTGGTTCGTCTTTCACATCTTCCAAGAATGCGTCATTATCACCACTGACACTATATTTGGCATCATACAGATAGGTCAGTGTGATGTCCCGTTCTTTTTTGTGGATGTGCATCACAATATCCGGCTTCTGTTCTGTTGTTGCCGAACGCATATCATAATCATCTGCCTTCAAACCAAATGAATACTGATAACCCACTTCCACCAAATCTTCGTTCTGAGGATTGGTATAGGTAATGTGACCGCTTAAAGAGCCACCATTGAAGAGGTCGAATGCGTTCTGAGTTTCCTCATGTACAAATTTTTCAAGATGCTCCTTGTTATGGACATCTATTCCTAATACCTTGCATACAAGTTGCTTGACTTTTAAGAAGCACCAGAGTTCATAAAGTTTCCAAATTGGCTGCACCCCCACACTCGTATCACCTTGTATCAAGTCAAGACCGTTTTGGAGAATGATCCAATAGCGATACACCTGTGAATAGCCACTACGCTGTTGAAGTACCATGCTTTGCTGCCGGAATCCGTCGAAAATGCCAATATTCTTGAAAAACGAATTACGGCGCAACATATCCAAATCCTTGAGTTTTTCCTCCAAATTGGCAATTTCCCTATCAGAAGTTCCCTCACCGAGTTTTCTAATAAGCAAAGTAAGACGTTCTGCGATGCGAAGCAAGGTGTATTTCACAAAACGGTTCTCCCTTGTGTCCAATGTCGCTTTGGTTTGCTCTGTCCGATAATACTTCCTCAAAGCCTGTTCTTCGTCATTAAGACGGTCGTTGGAGAAGCGTTCTGCCAAAATGGGAGTCCATCCTTTTATTCGTTCGGCCCTTCGATACTCTTCATATTGAAGCATCTTATTGTGGGGTTGATGAATGATGAAACGCACAGCCGTGATGTACTTATCCACAATTTGCTTGAACACTGAAAGCCAGATGAGTTCATTGTTGGCCTCCTTGCCCATCTCAAATTGTTGGAAAGTCAGCGTGAGGTATCGAAACACCAAATCACCATACTCAGCCCGAATCTGCTGGATGATGATATCGAGGTCATGCTTCGTATCGAGTTTGGGTGATAGCACATCAAACTCTATCTTGTGCTGGATATGATTCCCTTGTTTATTCTTGTAGGCAAATCCTAAAGCGAAATGTCCCGGCTGGTTTAGGAAGTCAAGGCCACTGCTGATGATATATTCGCCAGAAGCGGCATGCACCGTATTGAACATCGCTTCCACCTCTTTGTTGGGATGGATGATACGAGGTTCATCGGCAGCGTCAAAGAAAGTTAATGTGAGATTATACTTGTGATCCTCAAAGAACACAGGACGAGCATGATGCCAGTCATCCTCTCCTACCTCTTCCATTGATTGATTGTCTACATTGAACACGCTCAACAAGCCACCACTCGCCATCACATAGTTGCAATAATGTTCTGGTGGGATGTTTTTGGCTCTCACCTTGAACTTACGCCACGACAATCCTATATCCTTGCTGCTGGCTTGGATGATGTATGCGTTGTGATATTGATATTGCAACAATTCCATGCGTTAGAAGAAGTTGGTGTAGTAGTTGTCGAGTCTCTTGTCCATTTCATCCAATTTCTTGACAACCCTGTTATAGAGGGTGTTGGCATCATCTGTTTCTTCTGATTTGAAATGGCTTTCCACAAATACCTTCAAGTCTTTCAAGACGTTGCTGGTGCCTTCTTTCGTTTCCAACTGTTTCTGCTCTCCTTGCACCCTCGGCAGTATTTTTTCCAATAGGACGGCAAGTGTAGCCTCACTAATCAGTCCTTCAATATTGTCAGGTTCAGGGAAATTGGCACGTTCTATCAGGATGCTAAGATAAATGACCAACTCGTTCTGCACACGGTAGCTCACCCGGAAAGGTGTATCATTCAATACCCCATTGATGCTATCTTCCACGGCTGTACCGTCGGAATCACCTAAAATCTCAGGAATACGAGTGGATATCACATCACGGTATTTTTCAAACCTGGCATCATCAAGTACTTCGTATGCACGCACGAACTGCGATTTGAAAACTTCAAGAGGGATGGGTTCTTCTCTGTATTCAAGCAGAGCCTTACTCTCTGGTGTGAACATCTCCGACATCTTACCGCCGTTCATCTCTATGGTAAACGCGCGGTCTATCACCTTGCGAGAGAACTGATGGGTGGTGTCATCCATATTCACCGTGCCGATAACAAATAGATTGTCGGGCAAAGTCAGTCCATTCTCTTTCAGATACTTGATGATTTCCGTATCCTTCTCTGAATACATAAACTCCATCTTGTACTGCTTGTCACCTTCTATGATGTCACCATCCTCTTTCACCAACACTTTCTTTTGTAACTCACAATTGCTGAAGCGGTCCTTGCTCAATAAATATTGCGTCAGAATCTCATCACCTACTTTCTTTCGTGTCTCCAATACGCTTAGGAACTCGGCGAAATACTGTTCTACAGGCGCAAGGTTCATTTCATCCAAGCAAAGGAAAAAAGGCACATCCTTATTTTGTGTAGCCTTGTAAGCAAAGCGGATAAAATCTGTCAATTCATACTTTCCTGACAAAGCACTATAATAGCCCAATAACTCTGTAGAGTCATGCCAATTGGGTTTTACCTCGACCAAACAATAATTGCCTGGCGTGGTACCTCCCTCATTTCTTAACTCTCCATCAGGGCAAGTCATAAATGCCAATTCTTGCACCTTTTGGCTCTTGCCAGTGCCAGAGATACCGGCAAGGAGGAGGAAAGGTTTTGTGCGGAGGGCTATGATATATGGTAAGTCCTTCTTGTCTATCTTTGACTTTTCGCTATTTAATATTGCTTCAATACTTTGTTTTATTGTATCATAATCAACTATCTTTCCAACTTCATGTGGTATGCTTGGAACCCATATTAAATGTTTGACACGTTTGATTTTACAAGAATAAAACTCCTTTGTGTGTGCAAATATAGCCTCCATAGTGGAACGGACATTCCCGCTACCATTCAAAACATTATCGAACTTAAACGGGATGTTTTCTTTAATATTAGCAACCAAAGAATTGAGAATGTCCGTGGTCATACTCGCGTTCTTTTCCGAACCATCAGCATTAACACGAGCAATCTCTACCTTGGAGTTCTCCTTATCTACATAAATTAATTTAGCTTTACTATCTCCACCACTAACGTAGTTGAAATTAGTATTTAAAGGAAGTTCTTCTATCAGATTTAAAATGTGTTCTATTGTTAATTTCATAATTTGGGATTATGTTGATGGATGTAATCGTAAATGGTCTCGGCAATGCCACGAGCTGCCACGAAAGGGACACCATTGCCTATTGTCTTAAAGGCATCAGTCAGTGTGATATCAGATGGAAGTACAAAATTTGCTGGTAGTGATTGAATTGCCAGTGCTTCCGAAACAGAGATTCTGCGGGGCAGGAATGGATGTATATGAACTTCATTATTGCCGTATGCTGCTGTAGGAGAATATCTCCACCTATGCAATCTTTTATAACATTTCTTTTCATCGTCACCTTCATCTTTTGTGGTAAATCTATGAATACCTGCACGTGGCCGGAAGTACATGTTTCCATTGGGATGGTGTTCCACATCATTTCGGTTCCACCAATGCATGACAGTCAATTCTTTTATAATACCATTAGGTATTTTAGTTTGAACACCTTCTTTGTAGGGATCTCTCTTTGGCCATGGTAAGTTTTTTATTTCATCTAAATTATACAACTGATGTTTCAACCAAGGAAAATGTTGTAATTTTCCATTATCTGCAGGTAAATGCAAAGAATCTACAGCTTTTTTACTAAAACCGACAAGGATTATTCTATCTCTATCCTGCGGAGCACCATATTCAAGAGAGTTTATAAGTCTTTCTGTCAAAGAATATCCCCTTTCTCTAAATTGTTGCTTTAACGACTCAAAAAATGCTCTGTGCCTTGCTGTCCTATATAATCCTTTTACATTTTCAAAAAGGAAAAAATCTGGCTCAGCTTGGCAAATTAAGTCTGCATAAGTTTGGGACAATTTACCATTATCACCTTCTTTCCCTCTGTTCTTCCCTGCTACGCTAAAATCAGGGCAAGGAGGACCGCCAATAAACCCGGTAAGAGCATACTCCTTGGATTCATTAACTAAATTCATCAAGTCACGAGCCATTTCTGGATGAGATTCGTCTACATAATGAATAATGTTTTCTACATGGTGTCCATATAAAGGTGTTGGAAGCCCCATGTTTTGACGTGCATATTGGTATACATCATTGAAAGCCTTATGAAACTCATTAACAAACACGATATTGTAGTGTCCTTCAAGCTCAAAGCCCAAGTCCAAGAATCCAGCTCCAGAAAAGAATGAAAATATATTCATTGTTTTTTTCAAATAATGATTTACCCACTAACTCATATTATTACCTCATTCATCACAATTGTCTGAGCCATTCAGATTCATCTAAACCGACTCTAGAAAGATTTGCGCTGTAAGAATTCAGAATGCGTTGAGCATGTAGTTCCTTTAATTCTAGTACCCACTCAAATTCTTCTTCATGAATAGAGGTAAAGACAAAAGTATCCTTTCCCATACCATTTTTAATACGTTTCGAGCAAACGTATCGTTTATCTTTATCTGCTTGGAATTTGATGGTTTTTATTTCATAAGAATATTTTGCTATTTGTAGCTGTTTCTCATTGGTTACCACGACATTAGTTTCACCGCCACTCTCAACAAGAGGCAAAAATAAAAATCTTCTTATTCCATCTATTCTTAACGAATCACAACGCTGCTGAATACACAAATAGAACTTGTTTATACTTGAAGAATAAAGAATGGTTCCTAAAGTTAAATATGGATTCTCTCTTTGAGGCAAGAAAACATTTTTGTGATGAGTCAATCTTGCAAATAAAAGATTGGCTTTCTTCACAGTATCAGCATTTTCATCCAATAATAATGCTGCATTCTTATGGATAAGCTTAGCATCATTATTGGACAAATTGTTTCCAAAAACCGCCTTAATAGATTTTTCAAAATCGTCAAAATGGGTTGATAATAATTTTACAATACTTTCTTGATCTACTTGTATGTTTTTATTGTCTGCCACTTTTATTGTTTTGGGTTGGGAATATCTATCTTTAATCCATAATGGCAGCCATTCATGAGTATCAAAACAAATAGATGAAATCAAATCTGTTATGGATTCACCAAACAACTTAATCAATAAGTCTTTTGCATCTTCAGGATTTGGAAGTACCATTTTATGTCCTAAATATGCAATATCCAACTTTGGTGAATAAACATTCAATATCCTAGATGTGTTTTCTCTTATTACAGATATAGCAAATAATGCAAAGATGGACATTAAGCCATTGACATGATTGGCAAATTCGTCATTGATGAAATTCGGTAAATCCTCATATCTTATCACTTTTTCCTTCAATTCTGTCACATATTTAAATTGTTCGCTCTCATTATATTTAGAACGAATAACAATCTTTACATTAGGGGAATATACACAGCAGTCACCCTGTATAAAACTACCATATTGAGTGAGACTGTTATATATTTCCTCTGTTATTCCTCTTAAATCAGTCTCACCAGTATATACCACTATTAATTTTAGTTTCTCATCTTTAGCATCTTCGACGATTTCTTTTATTAGGTATTTTGTATAATAACCTCTCGGCTCATCTATATCGGCATCTTTTTCATCATCTAAAATTTCTTTTGAAGATATTAAGTCCAAATACCAGTCTAATACAATTGCATCCGCTTTTGAGAAAAGGGGGGAACATTGGCATAAATCACATTCAGACGATAGCGCAAAAATAGTACTAAGTTTTCCGTTCTTTGCAAATGCACTTGATACCTGGTAGGCATCAAAAGAATTTTTTTTATTATCTAATTGATAAGCCTTATCATCAATAAACAGTATATTCTGGAGGAAACGGTTTACTACGTCCTTTGTTATATCTTTAAACGTCTGTGCCATAATTATTTCTTGAAAATTTTAAATGTTACTGTTGAATTTTCCCGAGGTTCATCAAGGACAAGCAAATACCCTTCAGCCTCTAAAACCTCCCTGCTTATACTTAGCCCCATACCACGACCGTTGATTTTTCTGGAAAAATGCATCTCAAAAATTCGTTCTTTATCCTGTGGCTTTATAGATAAACCATTATTTGATATATATATTCCAGTATCATCTGCATGAAGTCGTATAACTTTTTCAGGAGTGTCACTTTGCTTTAGCCAATAAATTGCATTGTCAATAATATTTACAAATACTGGATAGAATGTTGACCGAAAACCAAATATTTTATGATATGCGAATCCTTTCGTATGTTTAAAAGAAATTTGGTGCCTCTCCAATCTTGCTTTAAATAAGTCTATTAAGAAAATCTTAATGTCCAGCAAAGAGATATCTTCCCTTCGTCTATTAAGTCTTCGGTTCAATGGCGTGAACAAGTTCAGATATCCATCCAAATGTTCAAAATTTATCTTAATGTTCTTATATACTTTTTCTAAATTTTCATTAACCTCAGACCAGGCACGTAAGTCATTAATACTATGTCTAATTGAGTTAATGGTACCATTAAACTCATGATGTACAATACCTACGGCTAAGCCAAGTTGACTCAGTTCTACATCGGTTTGTAGTCGTTCGCGCAACACTTCTAATTCTTCCGAAGTGGCATCTGCAATCTGATCATTGGTGATAATTTGTCCATCATCATTCTTTTCGACATAGAAGCTCTCAAATTGCCGGATGATTCGATCCATTACATCTGTATTACGCTGGCTAATTGAATCAATTTGCTTTTCCATAGTCATTCTCTCCGACACAAGATTAAAGTCATCTTTAGTCGAAAGGAGTTTAAATTGGTCTTTAACTTCACGAATTTGATTATCCAAATCTAAAATCAATTCGCTTGTCAAGTCCTTTATTTTTTTCGAAACCCTTGTTACGACATCGTTTGTCTCGTCTTTTTTCTGTTTATTTGCGGAGAGTGCCTCTTTGGAAATGATGTCAACAGCTTGTTCTAAGCGTTTTCTTTTATTGACTTCTAATTGAAGGCGCTGTGTAAATTCATCAACCAAGTTGTCTATTTGTTCAAAATGCGGATTGAACACACTTTCTTCCAATATTTTGAATTCTTCCAAGTATGACTCATAGTCAACCCTCAAAGACTTGCTCATGGCAAAACCTTTTGGAGGATTGACAGAAATCTTCTTCCGATAGTCAGTCAGGGACTGCCTTGCTTTCATTTCCGAATCTATAAGCCTTTGACTCGCTACATCTGTATCTTTCATATATACCAATGCAGACAGGTCGTTTCTGAGTTCTATTGTTATTGCATCACATTCTTGTTCAAATTTGTGGTCGGAAAGAAGTACAAAGAACTTTTCTAAATCTTTTTGGAATTTGTCTTTTCTTCCTTTGGCCAGTTTATCTCTACGCTCTAATGCACGATAAAAAGAGTTGATTTCATCTTTGCGGGCATTGTAGAATTCTGATTGAGGTGTATTTCCTTTTTCGTTAAAGAAATCAGCAGCCAACTGCCAGAAGAAGTTTTTCAAGATAGATTGCAACTGTCGATAGGCTTTGTTTTCTATAAAGCCTTCACGACCTGCTTTTTCTATCAACTTACTATGCTGTCCATCTGCTATTTCAATAGCTCCAAACATTCTTCTATATGAAAAGAAATATGTTGAAGCCCTTTTAGACCGATTCTTTTCAATGTCGAGGAAATCATAATCAGAATCTCCGTAAGGTAGGATTCGAATATTGTCACGATAAATATAGAGACCACCATACTTGTCACCTTTACGGCGTATAATGCCATAATTTTCCACATCAACCCTGGAGCTTTTTAATTCACCTTGTAAATAGGCGAGATTTATAGTAAAAGGGCCGCATTCAGTTTCTCGGTAATGATTATCACGCCAGTTAATTACATGATTGTAGGTCTTCTCACCATATATCTTGATTGTTCCTTTAAACTGTCCATATTCGTCAAACTGACCACAAAAGTGATGATCGGCAATCTCAAACTCTTCTGGGGTAAAGAACTGTCTGTCCTCTAATAGACTAATAAAAGTACCGTCATCATGCCTGTAGTCTCTGAATGATATGTTTATCGTGGGCTTTGGGTGATTGGGGGTCATAGTGTTGTGAAAACCCATCAGCATCTTTTCCATTTTGGTTGCCTCACTTGAATCACCTTCGCCTTCAATATCAGGAACTAATGAATCACTTACTGATGAAATAAAGAAATGAGTTCCACCCTCTTGAATATCTGTTGAACCTCCTATTAAAGAATAAATCGTGTAAAGATCAGAATTGAATTCCTTAACTTTCTGCGATATACAATATAATTTGTCACTGGTAACCTTACCGACTTTATTAAGTTGTTCTAAAGAATCAACACATTCGCTTTTTATAGAATCTATATCATCTTTGGTTGGAATATTATCATATTCCCTAACAGGAATTACGACATCGTCGATGTTCAATCCTGTTAATTCAAACACATCCCAACAAATAAACGCCGCAACGATTTTATTTGATGATTTATATTTTGCTTTAGTCAATATAAGGACTTGACTTCCAATTGATGCAATAGCCAGTCTTCCAATTCCTTTCTCGCCCATTATTGGTCTTTGAGGCTTAGTAGGGTCTGTTGGAGGTAATGCGTTATTGTTACCTACCACTTTACTATCGGTGCCAAGTGTCAGCCAGCGATCAAGAAAATCTGATTTTGACATGCCAATACCATCATCTCTAAGAACCAACATATTGTCCTTCCGCAGAAAATCTATATCAAAATGATCAGCATACGCGTCATGGGCATTCTTTATCAGCTCATTAATAGCTGTCGGAATACCTGCGATTTGCTGTCTTCCTAATAAATCAAGTGCTCTTGCCTTTGTTCTGAATTGTGCCATAATCAACCATTTTGTTGAATTAACAAACCTAATCTTCTTGCATATTCACACGGAACGGCATTCCCAATTAGTCGTGCTGTAGTTGCAATACTATTAGATTTAAATACATAATCCTTGGGGAATGTCTGCAAGGTTGCTCCTTCTCTTAATGAAATGGCTCGGTCTTCATCTGGATGTCCGAATCTTCCGTTAGAGATACTAAAAAACTTTGTCGTTATAGTAGGAGCTGGCTTATTCCACCACATACGACCATAACTATCTTTGAAGCTATCGTCTTTTCCCATAAAACAATTCAATTGCAAATCAGGATCATCAGACCAATCCAAACGGCTACCGCCGTTATGTCTTGTCTTTCGCAACCGACGAAGACACTTGTCACTAAGCCCTGCAACAGTATGATTAAAGTCTGAAAAATCTTTATGGCCGGCTTCAACCCTCTGGAAGCCATGAGATTCTCCTATAAAGTCTGAAAGCAAAGCCTGCTTTTCATCAGCTTGTGGCAAATGAATTTCCACATCCAATCTTGTTGCAATTAAGGAAAATCTTCGTCTTGACTGAGGAACACCATAATAACTCAAATCAATGACATCATATACAATTTTAGTATAACCTAGTTCTTGTAACTTCCCATGAAAGAAGGGCCAAATGCTTTGTTTGTTAGTCAGTATGCCTGGTACATTTTCTACCAACACATACCCCGGTTTATAATATTCCACAAAGCGTGCAAAGTTTCTTAATAAGTCTTTTGTTTTGAGTGATTGTTCTTTGTCGGTATTGATAATGCTATAAAATTGGCAGGGGCTACAACCTACCAAAATTAAAAAATCATCATTCTTCTGAATACCGAAATTACGCTCAAAGAAATTACTATGAACTCGTCTTATATCTTTTTCAATAAAAATAGTACCTTTATTATTATGCTCATAAGTTGCTTTTGCTTCTTTGTCGATGTCCACGCCTGCAATCACGTCAATCCCAGCTTGGCGCAATCCATAAGTCATGCCTCCTCCTCCGCAAAAGAAATCTATGGCTTTATATCTTTGCAAACGCTTCTCCATATCCCCTATTCTTTATTTCTCTTCAGTCCAAAGCAATTCATCTACACTGACTCCCAATATTCTAGATAATTGAATGAACATTTCTACATTTGGCTGAGCTGTATTAGTCACCCACTTGGAAATAACAGCAGGATCCTTATCAAGGATTTTGGATAACTGCTTGTTAGTCATTCCTTTTTCGGCAAGGACAACCTTAAGACGATTGATTCTTTTTCGCTCCATTATTTGCTATCATTAATTTGCAAAAATACACATAATTTTTCAATAATAGTGTTCTTCAAATAGAAAAAATGAAATTTGGAATTAAAAAATTGAGTTTTCTTTCATTTTTATTACTGATAAAGTGACCATATTAGAATCCTCTTACCTGACCATAATCTATTCCTATCAACTCTATTAGTTTCTGCATCCGAGGTCTGTCATCAACGCTGTGTGGCGCAAAGTGCCATATCGCCCTAATATCTACTGAGTCTTTTATCTTTCGAAAATATGGATAGTCAACCTCCGCACATGAATGTCCTTTTATGTGAATGTCTTGCACATGAATCAAGTTATGGAAGAAGATATCATTATGCGTCATTATTTCATAATACGGCTTACGCAAATCGTTCATATCTATCAATCTCTGCATACGTTCATTGTTCTCTCTCATATCAAGTTTGTCATCCCAGTAATCAAAAGGATTAATTTCACGATTATGACCAACTATGAGTCTATCATTCCGCGATGCTCGTCCATGAATATGAAGTATTTGTTTTTCTGGGATGCCATACAGAACCTCAAGAGTGTCTGTATAGTTAAGTAATCGTTAAAAAATAAGTTGGTATTATTTATGTCCTCAGTTGCATTTGACAAGGTAGTTCCATTTTGGCAGGATTTCGTCCTTGATGATATGCTTGTCACACTCGCTTTTAAAAAGTGGG
>Ga0247610_10005011_pt1 | contig 14025 bp, 10 predicted proteins | sample 174DNAGHGhighgp2_FD_193483 | JGI IMG/M metagenome (GOLD analysis project Ga0247610, IMG submission 193483) | Sheep rumen microbial communities from Palmerston North, Manawatu-Wanganui, New Zealand - 1742 DNA GHGhigh gp2 | ecosystem: Host-associated > Mammals > Digestive system > Stomach > Rumen... | reverse complement strand
CATTGCGTCGGTCGTGGCCTCCAAATTGAAATTATTTGCCGCGGAGAAGTGAAATTTCTCTGAATTTTCTTGGTTGCTAACTGGAAAATGACTAATTTTGCGCATGTGAGGTTTATTTTGGATTTTGCACTACAAAAGTAACACTTTTTCCTCTGATTACCAAAGGATTAGCGTTAAAAAAACCTCACATTTTTTATTTAAGTATGAAATATTCAGGCTAAAAAAATAACTTATACTTACTAGCATTCTGGTTTTATTGGGCAAGATAAACTTTTAACATCTGTAACTAAAATGAACATACATTTTCGCCACAGCATCCTCTGTATGTTATTCGTCATTGCATGGGGACTTCTGTCTATTATCTCTTGCGATAGCAGTAGCCGTCGTTCCGCCATGCTGGCAGTGCTTGACGAGGCCGACAGTCTGAATCGCTCCTATGTCCCCATTGCCTCAGACAGCCTTTTGAAAGAGGCATCCATCTATTTCGAAAACCATGGCACACCCAACGAACACCTCCGAGCTCTTTACCTTCTCGGCTGTGCTTATCGCGACATGGGTGAAGCGCCACATGCCATCGAAACATGGCAGGATGCGGTCACTTGTGCAGATACTACAGCCACAGATTGTGACTATCATACACTCGGGAAAGTCTATTCTCAAATGGCCAAACTTTATTACTACCAACTGCTGCTCTCCGATGAAATTGTTGCCAGGAAACAAGCCTATCGCTGTGCACTCATGTCAGGAGACACTTTGGCAGCCATCCATGAATACAAGATGATGGCAAACTCTTATTTACTTCAAAACAAGAACGACAGTGCGGAGAACATTCTTAAAGGAGCACTCAGCCTATACAGGAAACATGGTTACCATCAGGAAGAATTGAAAGCATCCACCGTATTGATGTTCCTCTATGCCGACCAACCATCAAACATTTCTACCTTGAAGGACTTGATAGATAGATATGAAGCTGAATGTACTGTGTTTGACGAGAACCATAATTTGCCCCCCTCCAAACGTCAGTTCTATTATTATAAAGGTAGGTATTATGAGGGTGTCAATCTTTTAGATTCGGCAGAGATCTGTTACAGGAAGATTTTTCGTCCAAACATGAGTCCTCTTAGCGCCAATCCCATGTACAAGGGGTTGTTGAGCGTGTATCAGAAAAGGCAAAAAGGTGATTCCATAGCCAAATATGCAGAACTCTATTGCGCATCCATGGATTCATCAGCCATATTGAAAGACCGCGAGTTGACAGCCCAAATGGCAGCCAGCTATAACTACAACCACTATCAGAAACAGGCGCTTGGGAATGCGGAAAAAGCAAACAAACGTCTTTACTATGTAATCATTCTCCTTGTCCTCTCTATTGTATTGATTGCTGTTGCCATCTTTTTCAATCAAAAATCAAGGAAGAAGCAAAAGAAACTGGAAGAGCTACAAATGGAATATGCAGAAGCACAACAGAATTACAATAATATAAAGAGGCAATTACAACTGTCGGAGGAGAAGTATGGTAATGTGATTAATTCGTCCAATAAGGATAATCCCGAATCACAAGCCATCATCGACATACTCAACAATCAGCATGAGGCTGAGAAGGACAAGCTCACTCAACAGCTCCATTCACATAAGGAAAAAATCGAACAACTGGAACGGCAACTTAAAATCTCTCAATATGCAAAGCCCTCCATGGCTTTCTTCAATCTTGGCATTGTCAGGCGAATCAAGATTTATGCAAAAGACAGCCAGCGACATTTAAGCAAAACAGACATGCTCACCCTTGCCGATGCCGCCAAGGAACATTTCCCTGATCTCATCACCGACTTGGATAGCTCGCCCGACATCACTCCCCTTGCAAAAAATGTGTGTCTGCTGACCATGCTAAATCTTAAACCAAGAGAAATCGTCAATTTGCTTGAATTATCCTCTTCCCAGGTGAGCAACCTTCGCAAGGATGTCAACATGGCATTGTTCAATGATAATACGACTCGGACATTATTCCAGAACCTTTCCAAACGTTACAAGATTCTTTCCTCCTAAAATCCATTTTTTGCCCCTAAAAGGTCAAAAAGTGAAAAAACAGTGTAAAAATTTTCAAGACGCCTAATCCCCTTATTTTAAGGAGGTTAGGCGTTTCTTTGTACATTCCGTTGTCTTCCAATCCTATCTTTTGCTTTCTTTTTGCACCTGATTATAAAAATATGGTCTAACTTTGGGGCGACATTATTCTAAATAAAATATTATGAAAAGAAAATCTTTATTCCTGTTGTTATTGACAATGGTCTTGTTGCCATTGGCAAATGTGCATGTGAGTGCCAAACCTGTGCCAGTCAACCTCAGTGTTGGCTTTATTGACCCTGCCGATGATCAAGATGACCCCCAACGCAATCCAATCATCATCCCCTCCGTAGAGATTGAAGACGGCGTACTTTTTTTCATCACGTCCTGCGACAACATGGAACTCCGCTTGGTGAATGAAGACGACGAAGTTGAATATACAACCACCATCTTTGGCCCCATGCTCATACTGCCTTACTACCTCTACGGAGACTATCAGTTGCAAATCATTAGCGGAAACATTCTCTTCTATGGGAACATCACATTGTAAAGTTCATAATGCTTGGATTTGCATAAAATAGCAACAATCCATTATTCCTTGATTAGGAAGGACTATTTTCAAAAGCAGAAGAAAACTTTTTCGAAAGCCAACATCGAACCCGCAACATGACGGGCGATAAATGCAAATAAAGACTATAAAATGAAATACTATTTTCTTATTTCTGCTTTGGCATTGCTATTCGGAATGACATCGATCCATGCCCAGGTGAACCTCTCAGAGATGGAGCTTGCATCGGCCGACAGCTTGCAGAAAAGCAGGATACGTTATTTCTCCCCCGGCATGGGCGGCAGGAACAGGGTGTGGGATTTCTCCGAGAAGCTTGGCTCCAAGGGGTCGTCGCAGGTGATGTTCATGAAGGACAGCACAGGCGTCGTGTCCATCATGGAACCGGGCAAGATCGGTTATTACCGCATGACTCCCGACACGCTCATCCTCCTTGGCAGCGAGTCGGCCTTGGAGAAAAGGGAGTATGCCGTGAACAAGGTTTTTAGGAAATTCCCCCTTGTATATGGCGACTCCGTCACCAAGCATTTCAGGTGCGAGGGAATGTACTGCGGTGACCATCCGTTCCGCGAGGCCGGCACAACGACGGTCAAGGTGGACGCCGACGGTTCGATCGTCCTTGCGGAGAACGACACGGTCGGGAACGTACTGAGGGTGCACACCATCGACTCCTATTCAATCTGCATGGACATCGACTCCGCCGCCCTTGACACAGCAAGGCTCACCCAGGTGATCGAGGAACGCTACGAATGGTATCTGCCCGACTCCCAGTATCCCATCATAGAGGATGTGACGAGCACCACGTTTCTCGACATGGATGCCATAGGTTGCACCAGGCGTGCCTGGTGCAACCTTCCCGAGGACCAGGTTGCCTGTTATATCACCATAGATGATGATGATGAGACAGACGAGCAGGACGGTTTTTCCGAGGAAGGACTGCAAATCCCTGACATCATCCATTACGAAGTGGAGACCCGGGGGAATGTCATCCACATGACATACGACCTCGACGAAGGCGCAACCATCACAACAATGGTTGCCAACCATATGGGATTCTTATGCAGGTATGACCAATGGACGCAGGAGGCCGGCCAAGGCTATTCCGCACAGATAGATTGCAACGGCTTGCGTCCTGGAATATACATTCTTTACATCAACGTCAACGGAAAGGTATATAGCGAAAAAGTGACATTATGAAGACAAAGGCAAAGGTATTGGCAGTCTTGTTATTTTCGGTGGGAGTTTTCAGCAATGCTCATGCCGATGATATTCAAGAATTGGAGAACATTTATAATAGTTTTCTTCCCGACTTTCAGATGATGACCCCGGAGGCAAGCGCTCTTGGACAATATGGGAAATATCACAGTTCTGGATTTTCCGGAGTACCCAGCATATCAGTTCCGTTATTCAACATAAGCTCCGGCAACTTCACCATGCCAGCTGAGTTGTGTTATGATGCATCAGGCATCAAAGTCGACCAACAGGCGACCTATGTCGGATTGGGGTGGAATCTGATAATGGGCGGAAGCATCTGCCAGATAGTCTGTGGGAACAATGATTTTTATGACTATAGCCCATCCCCCAATTCAGAGTTGCTGGATTCTGTGTTGCCTGGGATAGGATACAGTCCATATCTCAGTGGAACATTTTACCCTTCTGTCGCATTCCCTGCCGCGCCCCTTCCCCCATCCACATGCCTTCCTTTAGAACAAGACAGACAGAAATATAGGATTCTTCAAGACGTTTCAAGTGGAACAAGAGTTCCAGACATCTTTCAGGCGACATTTTGCGGTCACAGTGTCTCATTCATCATAGCCAACGGGAAGGCAAAAATTATTGGAAACGATGCTACAGCATACAAGATAGATTTAAAGAATCATGCAGCGTCGTATCCTCTCACCATAGAGATCACAGACGACCATGGAATCAAGTTCGTTTTCACAGCTGCCCCAAGGACTTCCATGATGGACAACGCCACATACAATCTGTCAGAGATCAAAAATGCAGCAGGCCGATGCCTTGCGGAATTCAGATACTCTGCAGAAAGCTGCAACATTCTGCAATCCTATTATGAAACCTTTGGCAAACAAGATGAGAGTTATAATATGCCGATAGCCTCAGAGGCCATACTTGAAACATTCATAAGTCCAAGACGACCTGGTTCGCTGTTAAGCTGCATCAAAGAGTATTATCCTGATACCATCATAACGGACAGGGAGACCGTCACGTTTACATATGGGATGCGAGAGGATATAAAGGACGCCTTACGGATAAACAGAATAACGGTAACGTCAAACAACGACAATAGCACAGTCCTGCATACCGTCATTTTCAATTATGGATACTTTTCTGAAAGTAGTTATGAGTCATCGCTTTGCAGTAGGTACGGGTATGAAGACGTGTATGGCTACAAACGGTTGAAACTGACAGGTGTCACGGTAGACGAGAAGGAATATTCCTTCGGATATGATGAAAACCAGCCCCTTCCTTCACGAATAAGCAAGCAGCAAGATTTCTGGGGGTATTACAATGGTAAGCTAAACGCTGACGGGCTCTGTGCTTCTCCGAAATATCAATTTGAAAGCGGAGGCTATCTCACAGGCGTTGAATCTGTCGGACCGGCTAATCGTTACGCTAGCGAAGCTTATTGTAAAACCGGAACTCTGAATATGATTACATACCCCACCGGCGGATATACAAAGTTTAGCTATGAAATCAACCACTTCAATGATGTCGACGGAAGGTATTACTATCCATCAGCCAATTCAAATGTGTGGCATCATAGGGAAGAGGTTCGTGGCTCGGGGTATAACGGAAATGGTTATAATGCTACGCCAGATTCAACAGAATTTGATGTCAGCCAGCCTGTGCAGGTGGAGATTTCCTCAAGCAGCCCAACCATACCCCAGTACTACAAACTTTATTTTACCATTGTCGGCAGGGATTCAACAGGAACGACGGTGTTCACCAGATATTATACAAAATATAATGACAGTCAGGAAATCAATGAATCATGTGTGCTTCCCAAGGGGCATTATGTGATGACAAGCCAATTTCTGATACCTCCAAGTGGATTGATGATAGGCGGCAGCATAACAGTGTCGTTCCCTCCAGAATACTCAGAAGACCATTCTGTTGCGGATGCTAGCGGCAAGTCCATCGGTGGTGGATTAAGAATAAAGACCATTGAGAATTATGACAGGGATGATGCATTGCTTGGATACACCCACTACAAGTATGAAGACGGCAGGCTTCTGATTCCAACCGTCAAAGAAGAACACATATACATGTTGTATCTTTATGCTTCAAGGCCTGTCGACCCAAGTGTAAATGTCATACCTTCTACACTACCTTGTGCGTTTTTCTTCATAACGTCAAATCCTACCTACCTTGCGGTCTGTTCATTAGGTTGTCCGCATATCGGGTATTCAAAGGTGACGAGAGAGTATTACGACAAGAATGACCAGCTCATGTCCTACGACGTGGAGAAATACCATAATGAGGGATATTGTAATGCCCAGGACAAGATATTCAGCGTGAACAGGCAAGGATTAGACGGTAAGCTGACCGAGTCCATGACTTACTCCAAGGACAATGTCCTGATGCGGAAAACCTGCTATTCCTATGAGACTCTTGGTGCGAGTTGGGCACCAGGCGATGCAGTTTTCTTTCCCTGGGCCCGTTGTACGGATATGAATCCTGGGAACAGCACCTTGGATGTCGTCTATAAATACTCCCTGTATTCCAAAACGCCGACATGTGCATTGCTTTCAAGCGTAACCGAGATGAACTATGCTGCGGGAAATGCGATGAATCCTGTCACCACTGCTTATGAATACATAGATAGCATTTACCAACCTGTATGCGTGACAAGGACAACTAGTCTAGGCAGCAACACAGTGGAGACACACCAGACAAGATACTGGTATCCTGGAGATGCTGAGGTCAGTAATTCTGGCACGTCATTCCTGACTGGCGCACATTGCGTCAGCGAGCGAGTTAAGGCAGTGGAATACAGGAACGGGAATACCGCCGGCGGCTATAGAAATGTGTATATTCTCCAGCCCGACAGCTTGCCTGTGATTAACAAAAACTATTCAATAACCCTTTCAGAGGAGGAGGTTCTTGAATTGGATGTAACCAGATATGACTCCTATGGCAACATTTGTGAGTACAAAAAGAAAGATGAAACACCCGTTACTCTCATTTGGTCATACAACCATCAGTGTCCAGTCATGGAGATTGTCGGCAAGACGTATAACGATGTACAGGCAATCTCAAATGTCGTCTCTGAGTTGGAGGAAGGTACTGTCGCAACAGAAATCATCAGTAGGATAGAGTCCTTGCACACGGCTCTTCTCGCTCAGGGTATCATGGCAACCGCTTATGAGTATTCCCCGTGGTATACTGTTTCATGTGTCATCATGCCCAATGGCGACAAAACCAAATACAGCTATGACGACCTTGGCAGGCTGGAGAAGATATATGATTTCAACAACAATACGCTTCAGAAATACTACTACAACTATGGACCAAGGTAAAATGGATATGGCAAGACGATTGCTGACGGCTCTTTCTTTCATCCCTGTCTTGTGCGTGGCGCAGAACACATCTCAGAACTTTGTCAAGACTGTGACGATGCTTGACGCCGACGGGGCGGACTCCCTGCAGGCCGTGCAGTACTACAACGGCCTGGGCTGGCCGACCGTCTCCGTGGCGACAGTCACCCCATCTGGTGGAACTGCGTGCACCCTGACGACATACGACGTCATGGGAAGGGAACTCCGCAGTTATCTCCCCGTGCCGGGCAGCGGTCTTGACCATATGACCGAGAGCGGCGTCAATTCCTCTGGTTATGGCTTCTACCATGACAACGGCGGTTTCACCCAGAGCCACCACGACGCCCTTGGCAGGGTGACGGCCGTCGACCTCGCCGGGGACGCCTGGAGGCAGGCCGGCAAGCGGGAAAGCAGCGAGTATCTCGCCAACTCCTCCTCGGACGCGGTGTTGCACTACGAGGCCCCGATGGACGGCTCCAACAACCTGATTTTTCCGGAGAACACGGCATTCCAATATTATCCGGCCGGCTCGCTCTCCAAGGTGGTGTCCTACGACGCCGACAGCGTGTGCGTCACGGTCTTCACGAATCTTCTTGGGAAGAAGGTACTTGAACGCACAGCCGCCGGCGACACGTACTATGTCTACAACGACCTCGGACAACTCCGCTTCGTCCTCACGCCGGCATTTGAAATAATCTCACGTACGAAGACAATGTTTGCCTACGAATACCGTTATGATAACAGGGGACGTGTGAGCATGAAGGTCCTGCCCAAGGACGGCACGGAGGGCTCCGTCACCGAGTACTGGTACGACAAGGCCGACCGGGTGGCCTATATGAGGGACCCCGCTCTCGGCGGCAGGTACAGGTTCTACCTGTACGACCGGCTCGGGAGGCTGTGTGTGCAGGGGACGTGCACCAACCGCAGCAGCCTGTGCGGCTCCAGGCTCGCCAAGGTGTCCTACGCAAGCGGCACGGGAGGCATCTGCCAGACAGGCTACACGGCCCCGTACTTCATCGTCAACCCGCAGCTCGAGATGGTCAACTACTACGACAACTATGGTTTCATCAGCAATGATTTTGCAAATGCCATGCCCACGGTGAACATCGATGCAACCCAGGAACAACATGCTGTCGGCTCCCTGACAGGGCAGGTGACGTATGCCACCGACGGCGAGGCCCTCGGCACCGTCAATGTGTACGACCAAAAAGGGCAGGTCGTCAGATGCGTCGGCAAAAGGCTCGGCGGGCTCGTCGAAGACGTGAGGACCGCATACTCATTTACTGGCGCGGTCGACACCGTGCAGGTCGATGTCAACGTAGGTTATGGGAGCAGCTTCATCGCGAAGACCGTATATACATACAACAAAGGCTTGAAGACGAAGATGAAGCTGTCCGTCAGTCACGGACGGCCGACGCAGTCCCGTGAGACGGAATACACATACGACGCCGTCGGCAGGCTGACCGGCAAGGCGAGGCAGCTGACCGGCACGGGCAGGTCTTCCTGCTCGTACACCTACGACGTGCACGGGTGGCTCACGAGCGTCACAAACGGCGAGTTCCAGGAACGCCTGTACTATGCGGACGGCCTCGACGGCGGATGCTGGAACGGCAACATCAGCACAATGAAATGGACGGGCGCCGGCGCCGGCGGTGCCTATCAGGGCTACAACCTGGAATACGACGGCTGCAACCGCCTGCATGACGCCGCCTATGGCGAAGGCGACAACCTCGCCAACTACAGGAACTACTTCAGCGAGCATGCGGACTACGACTGCAACGGCAACATCACCAGGCTGCGGCGCCGCGGGCTGGTGGACAACCTGCACGGCGGCTTCGGGCTGGTGGACAACCTATACATGACATACGAGGGCAACATGCTGACGAGCGTGTGCGACAGCGCCTCCCACCTTCCATACTCGAGCGCCACGGACTTCGACGGGGTGCCCGGACAGGAGTACCCCCTCACATACAACGGCGCAGGCTCCCTCGTGAGCGACGCAGGGCGCGGCATCACGTTCGTCACCTACGACGCCAACAACAACCCGCAGCAGATCTACTTCGCCAACGGAAATGACACGAAGTACGTGTACGACGCCTCCGGTCGGAAGCTTCGCGTGATACACTTTACGGCGGTGCCGAACATCATGAGAAAATTCGGGAGGAAGCCCGCCGACCTGACCCCGTCGCAAATCCTGTATGCGGACACCACGGACTACCTCCTCGGGGGAAGCCTCACGCTGAGGAACGGGCGCATCGACAAGCTGCAGTTCGAGGAGGGCTACTGCCAGGCGGAACAATACGCCTACGACGCCAACAGGGACAAAATCACCTTCTATTATTACGACCGCGACCATCTGGGCAATGTCCGCCAGGTGATCACGGCGACAGGCACCAACAAGGGGACCGTCGTCCAGAGGATGGACTACTATCCTTTCGGGGCGCAGCTGTGCGGCGGCTCCTATGACAGCAACTTCCAATCACACAAGTACAACGGCAAGGAGTTCGACAAGATGCACGGGCTGAACACCTACGACTATGGGGCAAGGCAGTACAACCCGATACTCGGCAGGTGGGACAGGATGGACCCGCTGTGCGAGAAATACTACAGCGTCAGCCCTTATGCGTATTGCGCGAATAATCCAGTGAGGTATATTGATCAGGATGGAAAGAGTACTAAGGTAAAACTATTAGAAGATGGAACATATCAAGTAATAGGAGGTGATATCAATGATAAAGATCGTAATATATATGTTTATACACAAGATGAAAATGATGAATATACCATAAAAGGGGAATCTATTGGAGTTTCAGCAACAATGACATCATTTTATAATAGTGATGATAAAAATCCCTCAAACAGGTGGGGGGGGATAATAAATCCCAAGGATAATAGTGGAATACTTTTTTTGAATGACATTATGGTTAAAAATACTCCCAATTTGATTGAATATATGTATTATGCAAGAAATGGAGAAAAATATGATTTTAAAGTAACAAATGGTACTAATTCTGTTATAGATGGTATTGATCCTCAAAGAGGGATGCCCTTGACCACCAATTCAAAAGGAGAAATAACTTATGCTTCAGCTAGAGATATAGGCAATATGGCTGCTGGATATATAGCTGCGAGAAATGGTATACCATGGAAAACAGCAAGGAAAGCTTTTGACTTTTATCAAGGAAGTCCAGAAGGAAAAACAACAGTAAATGCTCAATTATATGGTTATACTGTATTAGGACATAATACTACTGCACAAATACTTTTAAGATTCTTGAGAAATAATAAAAAATAAGATTGCTGTCCGATATAATTATTTTTAATGAATCTGAAAATATTTATAACGAACAACAACAAATTAAAATTTACATATTGATTTTATCATGAGAAAAAGATATGTTATAATTACATTGTTCCTGTTATTGATACTTTTTTTATATGTCAATAAGGATGTTTATTATATTGGTAAATGGCATATGTTTATTAAGATAAAAAACACCAATGATACAACAACAGTATATCTCAGTAATTCAAGGTGGCATTGGGGTGACAATTATATTGAATATTTACCTCAATCTGCAGAAATGTCAAATTTGAATCTATATCCTTTCAGAGATACAATATATGCTCGAGAGGTATTTATGGAGATTACAAATATACAATCGAAAGACTACAATATTAAGCCTGTTCACTTAATTAGGGTGGACAAAGTTAGATCTAACAGAAATGATTATTGGTCTGACTCAATTTTCCTAAGAGAAGAGATTCCCTATTGGATTAGCATTAATCATAGGCATGGAATATATAAAAGTTGGAAATGATAATCAGGTGTTCATTGGGGATGGTTCTCAATGTTCAAAAATCATCAAAGGGGACGGAGTTTTTGATTCGTTTTCCATAGCATTATCCAACAACCATTTACAGAAAGGATTATGGGGACAGGTACTTGATTACACAGTAAGATAAAAGGCAACTTTAATCATTTTGTATTACAAATATCATCAATACCATCAATCAAAAAGACATGAAAAAAGAAATAGTCCTCCTTCTACTGTTGTTGGCTATGATGCCCATACAGTTAACAGCGCAGGTGAATCCTCAGAAGGGATACGTCATCACCAACGATAATGACACCATCCATGGCACCATCGACTACCTGACGGATGCTAGAAACGCAAAGGTTTGTCTCTTCCAAAAAGAGGGGGAGAAAGGGTACAAGTCGCTGTCGCCGACCGACATAAAGGGCTACCGTCTTGCCGGCGACGGAATCTATTATGTCAGCCGGATGTTCAACAGCGGCGAGAAGCCGGAGCTGCTCTTTGCCGAGTACCTCCTTCAAGGCGGCGTGAGCCTATACCGTTATTACCACTACGACTGTGCATCACGGGGACGGAGATTTTGATACGTTTTATCACGTTCAACATAAAATTAAGGAGAAATATCATCTATGAAAAAAGGCGACGCACTCACTTCTTATACCGGAAGGTTCCGCGAGATCCTTGGGTATGACGCCCATGGGAACATCACGAGCGTCACCCGCAAATCAAGCACCTACGGCACGATGGACAACCTCACCCTCTCCTATGACGGCAACCGGCTGGCAGGCGTGTCGGAGGCCGCCGCCGACTATGATTTCGCCGGCTCTTTCGAGTACAAGAAGACGAACGGTTCTCAGTACATGTACGACGGCAACGGTTCCCTGGTGGCGGACAAGAGCCGCGGCATCACGTATGTCGCATACGATGTCAACAACAACCCGCAGCAGATATACATCGACAATGCCGGCGACACGAAGTACGTGTACGATGCCTCCGGGCGGAAACTTCGCGTGATACACCAGACGGCGGTCCCGAACATCACAGTTCCCATAGGCGGCACTAGGGAACTCTCCCCCTCGGAGATACTGAGTGCGGACTCCACGGACTACCTCCTCGGGGGCAGCCTCACGCTGAGGAACGGGCGCATCGACAAGCTGCAGTTCGAGGAGGGCTACTGCCAGGCGGAAAGGTACGCCTACAACGCCGACAAGGACAACATCACCTTCTATTACTACGACCGCGACCATCTGGGCAATGTCCGCCAGGTGATCACGGCGACAGGCAGCAACAAGGGGACCGTCGTCCAGAGGATGGATTACTATCCCTTCGGGGCGCAGTTGTGCGGTGGCACCTATGACAGCAACTTCCAATCACACAAGTACAACGGCAAGGAGTTCGACAAGATGCACGGTCTGGACACCTACGACTATGGCGCAAGGCAGTACAACCCGATACTCGGCAGGTGGGACAGGATGGATCCGCTGTGCGAGAAATATTATGCCATCAGTCCGTATGCGTATTGCGGGAATAACCCGATCAATAGGATAGATCCTGACGGAAGAGAAATTTGGATTTACTATGATGACGAGGATGGACAGCAGCAATCTTTTCAATATACTGCGGGTATGCAGTGCAATGTTGATAATTTAACAGCACAAACTATAGTGGCTAATCTAAATACAATGTATGAAAATGAATCAGGCGCCAAAGTTTTAGACGCGATTTTAATCAATAGAACAAAGTATGGGCTTAAGCAGGCAGATACTCATTCAGAAAATGGGGAAGGATATTTTAATATAGATACTAATACCATGAGTCTGCACGATGTTAATAATACTCTATCTTTTGCCGAAGAAACTTTCCACATATATCAATCCGTAAATAATCAGGGTGGTACTACTGCTGTTAATGAGGTTGAGGCAAAGTTGTTTAGTGCCAAGATGAATTTCGAAATTTCTATCTGGAATAACGCTGATTATTTAAGTAATTTAATAGGAAATCCTAATAGTTCATATAGTGATGATATGATAAGTCTTTTTACGGATGGATATGATGAGGGGCATTTTAAAAGTGCTGTCAATAATTTCTTTTTAGGATCATATTCTGGGCAATATTATAAGAATGTCCTTAAATATGAACAAGGAACAATTTGTTCCAAACCATTAATAATGGATTTTTTACCAGCAAAAGGATTTAAATTTTAATAATAATGATGAATATTAGGATTTTTTTCTCTTTTTTTAGCATATTGCTTGTGAGTTGCAGGAGCTCTATATCTTGCAATGATTATTTCACCACAGTCCCTGTGAGTGATATTAAAAAATTGTCTTCAGAAAGCATCATATATGAAACAAATTATATTGATTATCATTTTACAAATCTGGGTACTTATGATGTTCCTCAAATAAAATGCAATATAAAGTTTGACATATTATCCCAATATTTTGTTTTCATATATGGTTATGTTGTTCTTAAAGATATGAGCCAAACAAACAACACTCAAATTGTTGACTCCGTAAAAATATCTAAAGTTGCTGTTAAAAGAAAGCAGCACAAATTAGAATTTTTCTCCAACGAGTTCCCAGATAATTATCTATATTATAACTATAAGTCATGGAAAGATTGTCCTCTCCCTAAGTCTGTCAGAAATAAAATTAGAGATGATTTCTTGATACGAATGAAATATAGGAAATATCACTTAAAAACAAATGAAAAAGTAATACCTGTTAATTGGGGCTATAAATTATATTAAGTAATCTTTTAAAAAAAGTTGGTATTATTTATGTACGGTCGGAAAATTCGTGTGATACATCTGACTGCGGTGCCGAACATCATGAGGAAGTTTGAGAGGAAGCCTACCGACCTGACCCCGTCGCAAATCCTGTATGCGGACACCACGGACTACCTCCTCGGGGGCAGCCTCACGCTGAGGAACGGGCGCATCGACAAGCTGCAGTTCGAGGAGGGCTACTGCCAGGCGGAACAATACGCCTACGACGCCAACAGGGACAAAATCTCCTTC
>Ga0247610_10005005_pt1 | contig 14036 bp, 12 predicted proteins | sample 174DNAGHGhighgp2_FD_193483 | JGI IMG/M metagenome (GOLD analysis project Ga0247610, IMG submission 193483) | Sheep rumen microbial communities from Palmerston North, Manawatu-Wanganui, New Zealand - 1742 DNA GHGhigh gp2 | ecosystem: Host-associated > Mammals > Digestive system > Stomach > Rumen... | reverse complement strand
CTTCGCTCAAACAGTCTGAATTTTTTAACGTTTTCCTCACGATATTTTCCTACTCAGAAATAAGGCGGAAAGGATATATAATAAGGTGTTTTATGCAAACAACAGTAGATTGATTGTGGTTTGTGTATGCTCAAGCGGTGTAATTAATAGAAAACATTCACGTATGTCTGTGAATTTACTTCCCCGCTAGGGGATTAGTATCTGTAGATATGGATTTTACCTCACACATAAATCCCCTTTAGGGGATTAGCAGTTGTCATTTATCAGTTGCAAAAAAAATGACACGGACATTTGTGCATTTTAGCCCTGAAAGGGCAACAGATAATAGGCAGGGGTGAGCGAAGCGGTGCCACTGTGTATATGTAGCATCAGAATCCCACCCCAAAATCTTCCCCAGCGGGGAAGATCTGTATCGTTAATAATTATCAGAATTTACATCCAACCATTTGCATCCCAAAATTATTGATTTTCAACCTTTTAATGGGGTAAAAATTGAAAAAAAAATTTTTTATTTTTTTTTGAAAGAACTTTCAAAAATATTTGCTTTTCTCACGAAAAACAAATATGAACTTTAGTAGTGGTCGTAAGGAATAAATAAAGGTTATAATGAAGTCTTTAATATCAAAATTATCATCGTGTAGAAGTAATATGTTTGTGGGATTTGGTAATCCCGAATCAAACATTCTGATTGTTGGACAGGAGTGTGCAATTGATAGAATAGAACAACCCTGTAGAGCACGTGTTGAAATTGATGAAAATGTTCAAGAGTGGAGCGAAATACTTTGTGGGGGAGCTCCAAATGGCGTTAGAAAATTTTTTGAAGGATCGTATGAATATTGGTTTACTCCTCGAGAGGGGTATAAGTATCGTCATCAAGGTAAAAATAAAGTTCTATTTAGTCCTTTGAAACGTTCACCAAAACGTATACTTAAGAATAAAGAATGTGGATTAGGGAATACTTGGTATAATTATTCTAAAGTGGTGGAAAATATTTGTGGAAGACAATATCAGTATGATGATGGTTGTGCTTTTTTTGATGATTGCTTTTTAACAGAGTTAAGTGCGGATTGCGCACTTAATAATACGGAAACAAATAAGAATGATACTGGGACATCAATAAAAGAAAGAGTGGGGAACCTTTTTAATGATTCGTTTTTTGAACACTTTGAAATAGTGATTGTTGCTGCAGGTAGATATGATAGAAAGTATGGAATTAACTATCGGAAGATATTCCCAAAAGCCAAAGTTTTGATTATAACTCCGCAGTTAAGTCGAATGTCGAACGAGTTGAAAAATAAAATAATAGATGGATTAACTGGAACTTATGATGATTTGCGATAATTAAAAAAGCTTCTTATGAATGGTTTTATGAAAAAGAAATTTTGAAAAAAAATATTAGCAGCGAAGAAGTTAGTTTGTTCAAATGAAAATATTTATGTCATAATTTGTGAAAAAAATAATAATTTTTAAAACTAATAGTTTATGAAAAAAATCTTTACAACAATTTTTATGGTTGCGATAGGGGTGATAACCTCTTGGGCACAGGTTTATACGGTGAAAGTAACGCCGAATAATCCTGAGTTGGGAGAAGTGGAAATATCGCAAGTAGCATTTTCGGTAAGTGCTACTAAAAAGGTACGTTTTTCTCCTGGGAATTTGCAGTACCAAGCTAGTACTAAAACTTGGCGTTTTGCAGAGCATCAGTACGATTATATTGGCGATGCGAATAGAAATATTTCACCAACCTATTCTGGTTGGATAGATTTATTTGGTTGGGGTACAGGAAAAAATCCAACAAATACAAGTACAGAACATGAATATTATTCAACTTTTGAGGATTGGGGCGTGAATAAGATTAGTAATGGTGGTAATCAAGCGGGTCTGTGGCGTACCTTGACCAATGAAGAGTGGAATTATTTATTTAATAGTCGAACTAATTATAATAAGTTGTGGAGTTTTGCTACGGTGAATGGTATAAAAGGAGTAGTGTTGTTACCAGATTTATGGTGTTTGCCGAGTGGGTTGACTTTTACTGCTGCATCAAAAGATTTTGGTACGAATGTATATACTGTTGCTCAATGGACTAAGATGGAAAATGCGGGTGCGGTGTTTTTGCCTGCTGTGGGCTACCGCTATGGTACGAGAATGGTCAATGTGGGTACTGACGGTTACTATTGGTCGAGTACGTATAGCAACAGTAGTTGCGCTTACGGCGTGTCCTTCGGTTCGATGACTTTCAATGCGTCGTTTATTACCAACTACCGCCCCCACGGGAAAAGTGTCCGTCTTTGCACAGAAATTTCTAGCAAATGAGAGTAAAGCTAAGCTTGCTTAAGCTTTACCGAGTGCAGCTTGAAATTAAAGAATTTAATTAAGCGACGAAATGAACGTATCCAATTGATTTAATTCATTTAATTTATTGTTCTCTGCCGTCCGAAGGCGGCAGAGAATTTAGAATAATTCCGCGAAGCGGGTCGAAAATTTTTTAAATAAAGTTATGGAAAAGATAGAATTACTTTTAAAAAATATTTAAATAGAATATAGTATGAAAAAAATATATACATTGTTGATGGTAATGCTTGTTGCTACGTATGTAGTAGCCCAAACGCAAGTAAATTATGGGGTTAAGGTCGTAATATTAGCCACTCCTAAATCAGGTGGTCATTTTGTAAAATGGAGTGATGGTAATACTGAAAATCCTCGTGTAATTACAGTTTTAGATAACGTAAATTTAGTAGCGGAATTTGATTATAATGATTATACACTAACAACTCAGGTAAATTCGGAAGAAAGAGGAAGCGTTACTGCGGGGGAAAATATTCAATATACTCAAACAAAGGAATTGATAGCAACACCTAATTATGGTTATGCGTTTAAGAACTGGACGGTAAGTGGTTCTGGAAGTAAAGTGTCATCTACTTCGTCCAATCCTACTACGTTTACCATGGGTACCGAAAATGCAACGGTAACGGCTAATTTTATTCCATTGCAGTATAGAATTTCATTATTTTCTTCTAATACTACGATGGGAAGTGTTTCGGGCGGGGATGATTATGATTATAACACATCTCTAACTATTTCTGCTATTCCTAATCCTGGTTATAGATTTGTAAGTTGGAGAGATGGAAATATTGAGAATCCTCGTACGATTATTGTCTCTGGAAGTGAGGATTTTGTAGCAAATTTTGATTACAATGATTATATACTTACAACACAAGTAAATTCGGAAAAAAAAGGAAGTGTTACTTCAGGGGAAAGTATTCAATATACTCAAACAAAAGAATTGACTGCCATTCCTAAAGATGGTTATATTTTTAGGAATTGGGTAATAAGAGGTGATGGAGCTAGTTTGTCATCTACTACGTCTAATCCTACTATATTTACAATGGGAACTTCAGATGCCACTGTAATAGCTATTTTTAAAGATAATCCAAGTGACGGTAATGGTGGTGAAGGTACTGCTGTTTCAGAAAATACCCATACCGTTTTGGTATATGGTTTGGATATGCACGTGATTGTACAAGGTGCTGCAACACAAACCATTAGTGTTTATAATGTTGCAGGTCAGTTGTTGGAAACCCGTGTGGCCGTTTCCGATAAAGAAGTATTTGATGTATATCCAGAAGGTGTATATATTGTAAATGTAGGCGAATCGACCTACAAGGTGGTTGTGAAATAAAAACTAAAATAATACGAATGCAGGTCGTCCAAACGGGCGACCTGTTTTTGTTTGGAGTTTAATAGTTTATGGGATGGATTTTGTGTTTGTCAGCCTACGACATTAAAAAAACGCTTTTGTAGTCCCGTCAACTTATAACTTTTTCCTATCTTTGTGAAAATCTCAAGAAATGAAGAATAGCAAAGATATGATATTTGGCATTCGTGCCATTATTGAAGCAATAGAATCGGGAAAAACTATTGATAAGATTCTTTTGAAAAAGGACATTCAAAGTGACCTTTCAAGAGAATTGTTCAATTATATTCAAAAAGATAGTATTCCCGTTCAACGCGTTCCTTTAGAGACCATTAATCGTATTACTCGAAAAAATCACCAAGGAGCCATTGCTTTTCTTTCACCTGTTCCTTATCAACAAATTGAAACTATCCTCCCAACTATTTACGAAGAAGGTCGTTTACCTTTCGTGGTAGTGTTGGACGGAATTACCGATGTTAGAAATTTCGGTGCGATTGCTCGTACGTGCGAGTGTGCAGGTGTCGATGCTATTATTATTCCACAAAAACGCAGTGTTAGTATTACTGCCGATGCTATTAAAACTTCTGCGGGAGCTTTGATGACCTTGCCTATTTGCAAAGTAGCAAGTCTTAAAAAGACCATTGAGTTTCTTAAAGATTCGGGTTTAAATATTGTGGCTGCAAGTGAAAAAGCCACTCAATCTTATACCGCTGTCGATTATTCTCAACCTACTGCTATCATTATGGGTAGTGAAGATGTGGGAATATCTCCTGAAAACCTTAAACTTTGCAACGATATGGTGGCCATTCCTATTTTGGGAAAAGTGCAGTCGTTGAATGTTAGTGTAGCTGCAGGAATTCTTATTTACGAATGTGTTAAACAACGCCAATAAGTCATGACCATACTTTACGAAGATAATCATATTATTGCTGTTAATAAGACGAATTCGGAAATTGTACAAGGCGACAAGACTAACGATATTCCTCTTTCGGAGTATGTTAAGCAGTATTTGAAAGAAAAATACCATAAACCAGGGAATGTATTTTGTGGTGTTACCCACCGATTAGATCGTCCTGTGAGTGGTATAGTTATTTTTGCTAAAACCAGTAAGGCTCTGACTCGTTTGAATGAGATGCTTCGTACTCACGATATTAAGAAAACTTATTGGGCAATTGTGAAAAACATGCCTCCCAAAGCCGAAATGACTTTGGAACATTACATCGTCCGAAATGAGAAACAAAACAAATCGTTCGCTTACGACAAGGAAGTTAAAGATGGCAAAAAGGCTATTTTGGATTTGAAAGTTATCGGTTATTCGGAAAATTATAAACTTTTAGAAATTGATTTAAAAACGGGTCGTCATCACCAAATTCGTTGTCAATTGGCAAAAATTGGGTGTCCGATAAAAGGCGATTTAAAATATGGTTTTCCACGCTCTAATCCCGATGGAGGGATTAGTTTGCATGCTCGAAAAATCGAATTTATTCACCCTGTATCTAAAGAACCTATTTGCATTGTCGCGCCAACGCCAGATGATGTTCTTTGGAACGCTTTTACTCAATCTCAAAAAGATTAATTTTTACGATGATTATTTATGATTTAATATTGTTTTTGGTTAGTTTTTTGGAAAAAGTAGCGGCACTTTTCAATAAAAAAATAGCTTTACGTGTAAACGGACAAAAGAATATGTATGACCGTATTGCCCAAACATTTTCTAAAAACGATTCGGTTATATGGTTTCATGCTGCTTCTTTGGGTGAGTTTGAAGAGGGACGCCCAGTAATCGAAAAAATTCGTCAAGAACATCCAGAATATAAGCTTCTTCTTACGTTTTTCTCGCCTTCTGGATACGAAGTCCGTAAAAATTATAAAGGAGCCGATTTGGTGCTTTATTTACCTCTTGATACGCCTTGTAAAGCTCGTAAATTTGTGCAGACTATAAGACCGTCAATTGCCGTTTTTATTAAATACGAATTTTGGTTTAATTATATCAACGAACTGACTCAAATGGGGTCTCGTATTTTTTGTATTTCGGGTCGATTTATTCCCGATTCGGAATATTTTCATTGGTATGGTTATCTTTACAGAAAAGCTTTCGCAAAATTTGAGCATTTTTTTGTGCAAGACGAGCGTTCGGTCGCTTTGTTAAAATCTATTGGCATAGAACAAGTTACTCAAGCAGGAGACCCTCGTTTTGATCGTGTTTATGATATTTCCCAATCCGAATGGAACGATGCTGTAATTGAACGTTTTGTTCACCATCAAAAGCCTATTTTTGTAGCAGGTAGTACCTCTGCAAACGACCATAAATTGATTATCGATTTGGTCAATAACCATTCTAACAATCGATTTATCATAACTCCGCACGAATTGGATGAATCGCTTTATCAAACATTAGAAAATGAAATAAAAGGAGAGGTTTTGCGTTATACTAAGTGTGGGGAAACAACCGATTTTTCCAATACGCAAGTCTTAATTATTGATATTGTCGGAATTTTAGCTTATATTTACCGTTATGGGGATATGGGGTATATAGGCGCTGGATTTGAGAAAGGCATTCATAGTGTTATAGAAGCAAGTGTGTATGGTTTGCCATGTGCTTTTGGCCCTAACATTTTTAAAAATCGTCCCGCTATAGAGATGTGTGGATTGAAATTATGTAGAGCGGTTACGACCCCAGAAGACCTAAACGAATGGTATGATGAATTGCTTTCTAATAACGATTTTTTAGAGTTGCAGCAGAAGCAAGTCTTGGATTATACCTTGCGAAATAAAGGGGCTACAGAGATAATATTGAAAAACATTTTTAAATAAGAACTAAACTATTGACCATGAAAATTCGCTACCTTATTTGTTTATTATTTACGATGATTTTATTTGTAGGTTGTAAAAAAGAACCTATAGAAAAGGAAATTGATGAGGAGGAAGAACTTTCTAAGATTAGCTTGACTAATTTTGAAATTGCTGGATTTGAATTTAAAACAAATAAGTTTGAAATTATTGGTACTACTCAAAAAAAGCGAAATGTAGAAAAACTCAAACCTAAATTTGAGGCAACGGGAGTTGTAACCGTAAATAATATCGTGCAATATAGTGGTATTTCGGAGGTAGATTTTTCTAATCCAGTAACTTATGTAGTGACTAATGAGAATGGTCGCAGTCGTAGTTATAAGGTTTCTTTAAAAACATTTACAGGACTTCCAATCTTGTACATTACTACTAAAACAGATATTCCACACCACGATTATGTGGAGGCCGATTATGAGTTTTTCCCTAATGGCAATAAAGGACAATATTTCCATATTAATGGTCAGATTAAAGGTCATGGAAATAGTACTTGGGGCGAACCTAAAAAGCCTTACAAAATTAAGTTTGATAAGAAACAATCGATGTGTGGAGAAAAGCCATTTAAGAAATGGTTATTGATGGCCAATTATATTGACAAGACTCTGATACGTACCGAGTTGGCTATGAGAATGGGAGAAGCTATAGGTATGGAATATACGTCAAGTCATAATTTTATCGAAGTGTATTTGAATGGTGTTCATAAAGGAAATTATTTGTTGATGGATGATATAAAAACGGTGGCTGAAGGTCGTTTAGATTTGGAAAAATTGGAGAACACCGAGACTAATAGTTATAATAATACGGGAACTTATTTGTTAGAAATTGACGAAAGAGCAGCAAGTAAAGATGCTCCATATTTTTGGTCGCTCGATCGTCCTCATTCTATTGAATACCCAGACGACCCTTCGGAAGCACAGATTAATTATATTAAAAAGTTTGTACAAAATGCCGATAACGTATTGAATGGTAGTAATTATTTGGATAAAGAAAAAGGTTTTTGGAAGTATTTTGATGCGGAGAGTATGATTAAGTGGGGCTTGATAAATGAACTTTTCCGCAATGTAGATGCTCAAAGGTTTTCAAGTATTTACTATTATAAAAAGCGTGGAGATGACCATTTGTATTATGGTCCGTTGTGGGATTTTGATATGGGAGCAGCTAATGCTCGTCATAATAGCAAATGCCATATTCCAGAGGGTTGGTATATCTTCGAAGGAGTGCGATTTAAACGAATGTGCAATAGTAGCGATTTTAGAAAATTGCGTAAGGAGATTTGGATGAAATATCGTGATGATATTTATAATGTTATTATGAGTACCGATGATATTGTTGAAAGTATGGCCTATTCCATTGAATTGAATTTTAAATTGTGGCCCGATTTTGAGGATCCTTCGGAATACGTAATGCCTGGACATTATACCCATAAAGCTCATGTTGATTGCATGAAAGACTTTTTGGTGAAACGTTATAAGTGGATGGATGAGAATATGTAGAGGCACTGGCAACTCACGGTTTTCTTCTATTTTCCTTGTGCCCCGTAAGTTCCTCCAACTCCAAATAATTTAAGAGCTTTGTCAACAGGATATTTGTTGGCAAACATAGGATTTTTACTGATTTTGGTATCTGCTATACCTAATGAAGTGCAAACTTGTTTCACGTTAGCGTTTTCTACTTTATTTTTCATATTTGAATACAAAAAATATTTCAAATAATTCTTGTCAATGGCAGCAAAAAAGATTTCGTTATAAACAAACTCTTTATTACCACTGTATTTGGGTGCAATTTCTTCAGCGTCAACAATTCTAGATGGAGGAAAGGCTAAAATTTTTCCATCACGATAGACTTCTAAATCGTATTTATTGGCAAAAAAACAATTGTCGTACAAACTATTTTCTTTCAATTTTTCGAGCGATCTGCTGCTTTCAATTTGTTTGCGTTCAACGGCACAGCGACTATTACAAGCAAAGATATTGTTGTAAACATTGATTTTACGAATGCCATTCATATAACGAAAACCCTGTCCAAATTCTTCTGTGGCACTTGATTTAGTCCAAGTAAAGAGAACAGTATTGTGGTGAAAATTGAGTTGAGTTTTATCTTCTTTGTCTGCAGTTCCTGTAATTTCACAAGCCGCATAACGACATGCTACAAATACATTATTTCTAATATCAATTAACCCTTCAATTGATTTTCCCTGAATGCCATACTTTTTGCAATTCACAAATACATTATTCTCAATAACCGTATGTCCACAAACATTAATATTAAGAGCTATTACTTCTTCTGAAGAACAGCCTATTGTAGAGCAAGTAGTTTGGACATTTTTTTCAATGAGTTTACCAGAAAGCAATCCTTTTTTGTCATTTTCGCAAGCGATAGAGTTGTATATCGACCATTCTCCTAAATCAAATACAAATCCATTCAGTACACTTTCAGCCTCAAAATTTACTTTTGAAGTTGTGAGCGTAAATAGTGGTTTCCCTATGCTTTTAACCTTATTTGATGGTTGTATCTTAGTAATGTATTTAGTAAAATCTCTTTCCGAAAAATCGGCAGAATATCCACCATAAATACGAAGATACTTTCCATTATTATTAAGTCCTTCTTCAAAATAATTACCAGCAGCCACTTTAATTGTAGAACCATTTTCTGCGAGGTTAATGGCTTTTTGCAAACTATTTAGAGCTGTATTGGGTGAAAGTCCGTCTCCTTTGGCAATAGAGGCATTAACGTAGTAAGTCTTGCCACTCGAGTAATAATCTATTTTCTTCACTTCTGTGGGTTGTTCAGAAGGCGTATTATTTAGGCGCCCAAAGACTTTTTTAAGATTAAGTTGAGCACTTGCAATGCCAATGGAAGAGATTAGTAATAAGATAAGTATGTATAGATTTTTTCTCATATTTCTTATGTTTTTTTACAAATGTAATAAAAAGAGTGAAGAGAAAAAGAGTAATATTAGTTTTTTTAGAAAGATTGTGTTGTTTTAAATTTTATTATAATATTTGTAGAATAAGATGAATGATGGAATTAATGACATGTAACTTAATTTTTTATTATGGAAAAGGAATTTGCTTCTCAGAAACTTGATTTGACTAAATACGAGAATAACTATTCAGAACCTAAATTGTGGGACAAGATTAAGAAAGTTGCTAAAAAGGCTGGTAAAGAAGTGATTCTCAAAGTGTTGATTCTTTATTATGTTTTGAAAGAGCCTAGTACATCTTGGGAATGTAAGGCTACCATCATTGGAGCTTTGGGGTATTTTATTTTGCCTTTGGATTTGATACCTGATATTATTCCGATTGCAGGATTTGTTGATGATGCCGCAACTTTGGCAGCTGCTATATCAGCAATAAAATCGTCTATCACACCAGAAATAGAGCAAAAAGCAGCTGACAAATTGAGAGAATGGTTTGATGAGGACTGAGCGTTGTTTGGGTGAGTTATAAATTAAAAAATAAAGAATTATAAGAAATGTTTTAATTTTTTTTACTACTTTGGTGAAGTATTAGTAAATTATCTAAAAAACAAGAAACATGAAAAAGACTTTAATTATTGTTGGTATTATTGGCGTTATTGCATTGTTTTTTATTGGAAAATATAATGGAATGGTTGAAGCAGATGAGAATGTGAATAGTGCATGGAGTCAAGTTGAAAATCAATATCAACGTCGTTTAGATTTGATACCTAATTTGGTTAGTACAGTAAAAGGTTACGCTGCACACGAATCGTCAACCTTAGAAGCTGTGGTAAATGCCCGTGCAAAGGCAACTAGTATGCAAGTGAATATTGAAGATGCAGAATCATTGGCTAAATATCAAGCGGCACAAGGGGAATTAACTCAAGCCATGAGTCGTTTGTTGATGGTTACAGAAAATTATCCAGATTTGAAAGCGAACGAACAATTTTTGGCTTTACAATCTCAATTGGAAGGAACCGAAAATAGAATTTCTACCGAAAGGGGACGTTTTAATGATATCGCTAAGGAATACAATAAAATGATTCGTATATTCCCTAACAATATTGTTGCTTCAATGTTTGGATTTAAAGAGAAAGCCTATTTTAAAGCTGATGAAGGGGCAGAAAAAGCTCCACAAGTTCAATTTTAATGAAAAAGATTAGTTCCATATTATTATTCCTTTTTTGTAGTCTTGTGGCGTGGACTCAAGAGTATCCAAGTGTGCCCGATCCATTTCGTTTTATAAACGACTATACTGGAGTTTTGAATCGAGACACGGTAGCTTTGTTGGAAACACGATTGGCCGACTTGGACGATTCAACCTATGTGCAAGTGGCGGTGGTGGTAGTTCCAACACTTAATGACCTTGACCCTAATGTATATGCTGAAAAGCTGTTTACTAAATGGGGTATTGGTCATAAAGAAAATGATGCTGGTGTGTTGGTGTTGATTAAGCCCAAAACCGAGGATTCAGGTGGTAAGGTCTTCATTATGACAGGCTATGGAGCAGAGGGAATGTTGCCTGATGCTTTGTTGAGATTGATGATTGAGTATGAAATGATTCCTAAGTTTAAGGAAAATAATTATACTCAGGCTGTCGTTAATGTGATCAATGCTATAGAACCAATTGCACGAGGCGAATATTCGGCTGAAGATTATATTAAACAGGTACAGAGTGCAGAAGGCATTGGCGTTTGGATATTTCTTCTTGCTTTTATAGCCTTAATCGTAATTTCTATTAAGAAGTCTAAAAAAGGTGGCAATAATGGCTCAGGAACATATACTTCTTCAGGTCCTTTTCGGGGTGTTGGCCCCATTATTAGGTCAGGAGGATTTGGTGGTGGTTCTGGATCGATAGGTCGTTCATTCGGTGGCGGTCGAACAGGCGGCGGTGGCGCCGGAGGAAGTTGGTAATGAAAGAATGTCAATAGAATATTTATTTTGTCTATAAATACTAAGAAGGTATCGGCTTAAGATACCTTTTTTTTGTTTTTTATATTATGTAAGACTAAAATGGTGTTTTGTGCAATAAAAATTTTTAAGAAATTATGTATCTTTGCGAGTGAAAACCAATAACAAATATTTTATATTATGTCATCATTACGATTTAAAGTAGTGGGAGAGGCATTTAAGAAACAACCTCTTGAGGTTAAATTGCCAGAACTACGACCAAACGAGTATTATGCTTGTAATGTATTCAATAAAGAAAGTATGTATAAATACCTTCCAGCTGACGTGTACAAGCAGATCGTTGATGTGATGGAAAATGGTGCCATTATGGAACGCTCTTTGGCTGATAAGGTAGCTGATGGAATGAAAAAATGGGCAATGGAAAAGGGAGTTACTCATTATACTCACTGGTTTCATCCATTAACCGATACCACAGCGGAAAAGCACGATGCCTTTGTTGAACATGACGGTAAAGGTGGTATGATTGAGGAATTTGAAGGTAAACTTTTAGCTCAACAAGAACCAGATGCGTCATCGTTTCCTAATGGAGGAATTCGTGCAACATTTGAAGCTCGTGGATACAGTGCTTGGGATCCAACATCACCAGCATTTGTTATGGACGATACTTTATGTATTCCAACTATATTTATTTCATATACTGGAGAAGCGTTAGATTACAAAGCTCCGTTATTAAAAGCTCTTCACGCGGTAGATAAAGCAGCCGTGGATGTATGTAAATATTTCGATCCTGAAGTCAAAAAAGTATATGCTAATTTGGGTTGGGAACAAGAATATTTTCTAGTTGACGAAGGACTTTACGCTGCTCGTCCTGATTTGTTGATGAGCGGACGTACCCTTATGGGACATAATTCTGCTAAGAATCAGCAATTGGACGACCATTATTTCGGAGCAATACCAGAACGTGTGCAAGCGTTTATGAAGGAACTTGAGATAGAATCGTTAAAATTAGGAATTCCAGCTAAAACGCGTCATAATGAGGTAGCACCAAATCAATTTGAATTAGCACCGATTTTTGAAGAAGCTAACTTGGCTTGTGACCATAATATGCTATTGATGACTTTGATGAAAAAAATCGCTCGCAAGCATGGTTTCCGTTGTTTGTTGCACGAAAAACCTTTTGCTGGAGTTAATGGTAGTGGTAAGCATAATAACTGGTCGCTTGGAACGACGAACGGTCATCGTTTAATGTCGCCTGGAAAAACAGCTAATGATAATCTAATGTTTGTAACATTTGTGGTTAATACATTGGCAGCTGTTTATCGTCATAATGGTCTATTGAAGGCCTCAATTATGTCGGCAACTAATGCTCATCGTTTGGGTGCTAACGAAGCACCTCCTGCAATTATTTCATCTTTCTTAGGAAAACAATTAACCGATTTATTAGACGCTTTGGAAAAATCTTCGAGCGACGATTTGTTTAAGATTGCTGGTAAGACGGGTAAGAAAATGTTGGATATGCCGCAAATCCCAGAATTGTTGATTGATAATACGGATAGAAATAGAACTTCTCCTTTTGCTTTTACAGGTAATCGTTTTGAGTTCCGTGCTGTCGGTTCAGAAGCCAATTGTGCAAGTGCCATGATTGTGTTGAATACTATTGTGGCTGAACAATTGAAAGATTTTAAACTAGCGGTTGATAAACTTATTGCTGGTGGAATGGAGAAAAAAGAAGCTATTATTAAAGAAATCCAGCGTTTGATTACATTCTGTAAACCAATTCGTTTTGATGGTAATGGTTATTCCGAAGAATGGAAACAAGAAGCAGCACGAAGAGGTTTGGATTGTAATATATGTGCTCCAGAAGTGTTTAAATGCTATACGAGTAAGGAAAGTATAGAAATGTTTGAACGTTTGGGTGTGATGAATAAAGCCGAATTGGAAGCCCGTAATGAAATTAAATGGGAGATTTACACTAAAAAGATACAAATCGAGGCTCGTATATTTGGCGATATGGCGATTAACCATATTATTCCTGTTGCTACAAAATATCAAAGTAGTTTGGTCGATAATGTCTATAAAATGAAAGGTATTTTGGGGGATGAGGCTGATGAGTTATCTATTAGTAATATCGAATTGATTAGAAAAATTGCTAAATCTGTTCGTACTATTGAAACAGGCGTTTCAGAACTTGTGGAAGCAAGAAAAGTTGCCAATCGATTGGATAGTGAGTACGAAAAAGCATTGGCTTATTACAAAACCGTAGTGCCTAAGATGGACACCATTCGTGAGGATATTGATCGTTTGGAAGAAATTGTAGATGATCAATTATGGCCATTGCCTAAATATAGAGAATTGTTATTTATTCGATAAATATAACTAGAGGTGGCGAAAACCACCTCTTATTTTTTGTAATTATGGCAAATATTAGCAAAACTCAAGCGTGGTTTTTGGCAGCTCGTCCGAAAACTTTATTTGCAGGAGCAACACCAGTAATAGTTGGCTCTGCTTTGGCTATGCATTATCATACTTTTAATTGGGTGCCAGCTTTATTATGTTTGGTTTTTGCTCTTTTAGCGCAGATAGCATCAAACTTAGCCAACGATTATTACGACTTTATTAATAAAA
>Ga0247610_10005003_pt1 | contig 14037 bp, 8 predicted proteins | sample 174DNAGHGhighgp2_FD_193483 | JGI IMG/M metagenome (GOLD analysis project Ga0247610, IMG submission 193483) | Sheep rumen microbial communities from Palmerston North, Manawatu-Wanganui, New Zealand - 1742 DNA GHGhigh gp2 | ecosystem: Host-associated > Mammals > Digestive system > Stomach > Rumen ... | reverse complement strand
CATTAATTACTGCTGGACAAAAGTTCCCTACAATTGCTATTACATATGCAGTTAAAGAGGGTGGAAATGCTATCCAATTAACAACTGATAACAAGATTAAGTTCAAGGCTGTTGATGCTGATACTAACGTAATTATTACTGTTACATTCACATTAGATGACAAGACTGTTACTAAGGATATTGAATTTACAGTTAAGAATCCTGAGGTTACTGTTTCTGAACCTCAAACTCCAGTTGCAGGTACAGGATATGATGCTTATACATACAGTGCTCAATTAGGCAAGACTATTTATTATACAGGTGTAATGAGTGGTTACTATTTAGCAACTGCTGATGCTCCTGCATCTGCTAAGAAGGTATATGTAGAGGCTGTTACTGGTGGTTACAATGTTTATACTTTAGGCGAGAATGACGCTAAGGTATATATCGTAGCATATGTAAGTGGTAAATATTATAATGTGTCATTACAACCTACTACTGATGAAGAGTCATTAAAGACTACATTAAAGACTGAAAAGGTTAATACTGTTTGGACATTTGATGAGGCTAATAATATCATTATTTCATTAGATGGTAAGACATTCTTCTTAGGTACTAGAAATTCATATAATACATTAGGTGTTTATGAGACTTCTAACCTAACTAATGCTACTTACTTCGCAACTCATTTAGGACAAACTACAGTTAAGGCTTATACAAGAGCTGAAAAGGTTGCATTTGAAGCAGCTAAGTTAACAAATAACATTGATGCTAAGTCAACTGTTGAATATGATTTAAATACTACTCCAATGGTATTTGACGATGTAGAGATTTCTTATGCCGTTAAGGAAGGAGATACTACTGGTACAGTTGTAGAAGATGGTAAGGTAACATTCGGTACTGTTGGTTCAGCTACTAACGTTACAATTGTTGCTACATTAACATGTAATGGTGAAACTACTACTAAGGAATTCACATTCGAGGTTGCACCTCTTGAATTCAAGGACGTAACTGAGGCTGTTGATGGCAAGTCTAATGGTGATTCAATCATGGTTACTGGTGTTGTTACAAGCAAGACTTCATCTTTATGCTGGATTACTGATGGTACTACTGATTTTGAAGTTTATGGCTTAGATGCTTCTTCTAAGTATAAATTTGATGATATTAAAGTTGGTGATGTAATCTATGTAATGGGTACATATAAGTTATATGGTACAACTCATGAAACAGATTCTAACACAGGTAAGATTATTGATAAGGGTGTAGCTACTGCTGAACAAAAGTTAGCTATTACAGCTTCTGAGTTGGCATTATCTGATATCGACGATGTTGTTACTGATAGACAATTAGCAGAAACTGGTACAACTTTCAAAGATGCTACAATTTCTTGGGCATTATCTGGTACTTCAACAACTGTAACAGTAGTGAATAACAAGTTATCTGCTACTCCAGGTGAGGCTGATGAGGAAGTTACAGTAGTAGCAACTATTACAGCTGGTACAAAGACTACTACTAAGAGTATTACATTTACAGTTAAGAAGGCTTCAGCAACTAAGGTTGCAACTATGAAGGGAACTGAAAGTATTGGTAATAGTTCTCTAGCAGAAGGCACAGATTATGCAGACAAGCTAAATCTAGATACTTCAATCTTTGATGTTAAGTTTGCAAAGAACGGTTCAAGTTATGCTGGTGCTATTAATACAAACTTTATTACTACATACTATATGAGTGATGGTAATGGTTCAGGATTCACTATTTCTGTTGCTACTGGTTATACAATTGATTCTATCAAGATTAACTATAGTACAGGAAAGACCGGAAGCAACATTACAGTTAATGATACAGCTTTAGAGAATGTTACTGCTGAACATACAAGTGATACAGTTACAATCAATGGTACATCTGTTGTAATTAAGAATGTAGGAACTACTGCACAAGTAAGAATCGAATCAATCGAAATTACTTATACAAAGAAGACTGCTTAATTAGATAATTAAAAAAGAATAAAGGGAGAATCAAGGGTTTGATTCTCCCTTTTGTTTTTCAAAAAAGTAGTCCATTTTTGTGGCTTGAAAATACACCTTAAAAATAGAATATTTTTATAGTATAATAGTATAAAGAGAAGAAGCTAGGTGATAAAATGGAGCTTAAGGATTTAATACTAAAATTCAAAGAAAATATGATAGAAGCATCAAATTTATCGGAATTACTATTAAAGGAAAATGAAAAGGATAAATGGATATCCTTATTAGAAAATAGAGCGGAAAGATTATCTATTATCTATAAGGAGGATAATGATATTTTATTTAGAATAAATGAATTACTACATGAAATTGATAAGGTTAATGCTGTATCTAAGGATATAGAGGGTATCTATACTTTAATTTATTCTTTATATGTAAATAATTATGATGATCCTGCGTTAATGCTTCCAATATTAGCTAAGCTTGAGAACTATTTTATTAGAGTAGATAATAAAATTGGATTACTTGTTTGTTATTCCATCCATGCCTATGAGGCTCATGAATATATTGTAAGAGCTAATAGTAGCTTATCTGTAGATATTTCAATTTATAAAAAGATATTAGATTTAAGACAATATTACGATACATTTAAAAATGAACAGGTTAGATATTATATTTTTCTATCCTTCTTTAATTTAGTTGTAGGTACTGGTGGATTAAAGGGAATATCTTTAAGAGAAACCTATGATTATTTAACCTTAATGGAGGATTTCTATAATAGTAAAATTGTCCAAACTTTAGATAAGGATAATGAATATATTAAAGAATTAGTTGAAGATACGAGATTAACCTGGTTACTTATTTCAGAAAGCTATGACGAACTTGATGATTTCTTGAAAAATGAGCTTTTTAAGCGTAGTCAAGAATATCTTCTAGAGGAAGATATCGAAAAAAGCCCAAAAGAGGCTTTTATGGCCTATTATAGGTGTTTATATGGCAATAATTCCATTACGATTGATGAGCTATTAGATATTTACTTTAAATATATCCACAATCAAACAGAAGAATTGTTAAAGGGCGAAGTAACTGATGAGGATTTTGTAGGAATCTTAGAATTAATTAATTCCTCATTAAAGGTATTAAAGCATAAAAAGACAAATCAAGAGGAAACCTATTTAAAACTAAGAGAGGAAAAGATAAGATTAGAAAACAAATTACCGAGTCTAAGAGTAACCCCATATATTAATTCACTATTTACTGATTATGTATCAGAAGCCATTGGCTTTGATACAAATAAAGAAAGAGTAGAACAGGATTTATTTGATAATCTTATTAAAAGACAAGCTCCCACCTATATTCATTCTGTAATGGTTAGAAATATTGCGATTAAGATTTATGAATATATGGATAAAAGCTTATTAAAGAATATTTCAAATCCTTATGAATTTATATCAAATAGTGCATTGTTACACGATATTGGTAAATCAAAGATTACTGATATCGTTAATATGCAAAGAAGAAAGCTATTAGATGAGGAATTTTATGGTATTCAGATGCACCCAAGTCTTGGGGCAAGTATTTTACTTAAGAATCCTTTATTAAAGGATTATTATGATGTGGTAATTGGGCACCATAAGTGGTATAATGCTTGTGGTGGATATCCGATGGAATTTAATAATCAAGAAAGCCCATACAAAATTGTAATTGATTTAATTACAATTGCCGATTGTTTAGATGCAGCAACAGATAGGTTTGGTAGAAACTATAAATCTGCAAAAACTGTAGCTGATGTCTTACAAGAGTTAAACAGGGATAAGGGAATAAAATATAGCCCTTATTTTGTTGAGCTTATCATGGATAACAAGGATTTACTAGAGGAGTTAACCTATTTAGCTGAGACAAAGCGTAAGGAGCTTATGTATGAGGCTTATAGAAAATATTATGTAGAAAAAGAGTAGTTTAGGAGTTTTTATTTTTATGAAAAAGAAGTATTTATTAGTATTCTTAGCCATCCCATTTTTAGTAGCTTGTTCGAATAAGGCTAATGATAATAATCAAACTAATAACAATAATAATCAACAACAAGTTGATAATAATAACGGCAATAATAACAATGACAATGAGAAGGTATTATCTAGCATAGAGCTAGAAGGATATAAGACTACCTTCGAAAATGGCGAAGATTTTAGTGTTGGAGAATTAAAAGTATATGCAGTATATACGAATGGTGAAAAAACATTGGTTACTGATTATACTGTAGATTCTTCAAAATATGATAAGAGCCAAAATGGAGAATATGAAATTGTCATTAGTTATTCAAATATAAAAAAATCCTACACTGTTGCGGTAGGTAAGCAATTGGAACTTCCATTTGTATAAAAAGGAGGAACATGAAAAAAATATTATTATTTTTTAGCGTATTATTTGTATCTCTTTTTACATTAAACTTACATTTATACGCTTCTAACTCATATTATTTAATGAGTTGTGCAGAGCAAAATATCCCAACAGGATATTATAGTTCTGTAGATACCTCATCTGAAGCAAAGATGAGAGAGTCTCTATGCAATATTATTTCTACTGATTATGTGGGAAATTCTTATGATAAGGCATATGATATTGATTATTATGCTGATGCGGATCCATATAACGAAGGAAATATTATTTGTATTTACACTGGTCAAAGCTTGAAGAATGATTTGCTTCATGGTAAAGAAGGTGGCTGGGATAGAGAACATATTTGGTGTAAGAGCCACGGATTTAAAGCTAAAAATGCAAGTGGTGGTGAAAGATTATTGGTAGGTAATTATGCTTATAATGATTGTCATCACCTAAGAGCAGCAGAACATATTACGAATATTCACAGAAGCGATAAGGATTTTGGAGAAATTAGTAATCCTGTAGCAAGTGATGAATTTGGTTGTAAATGGACTGATACTATATTTGAACCAAGAGACGAAGTAAAAGGCGATGTAGCTAGAATGCTATTCTACATGATGATTCGTTATGGCGAGTATTGCCAAGATACATTCCAAACCTATATTGATGGTGTTGATACCGCAGTAGCGTATAATTTGCAATTAGTTGATGAAGATGTTACAACAACATCAACAGGTAATGGCAGATTAGGTAAGCTATCTACATTATTAAAGTGGCATTATCAAGATCCAGTATCTGATAGAGAAATCTATAGAAATAATGTAGTGTATTTATATCAAAATAACCGTAATCCATTTATTGATCACCCTGAGTATGTTGATATCGCATTTGAAAATACGATTGGCTCATACACAGCTTCAACAGTAAATCCAAAGGAATCAGATACAGAAACTAGATCTGAGGTTTTATATAAGACTATTGGCTTTGAAGATTCTGAAGGATTTGTTGCACAAAGTTCATATAATAATACTTATATCTTTGGTAATGATGGAGAGAAGTGGAATACAAATTATGCAGCAGTTGGTGCATCAACTACAATGACAGGTTCTCAAAATATGCAAATGAGATGGTATGTAAAGAGCCCATCATTCATTCCTGAATGTGCAATGACATACGATGTGAATAATTTGTCAAAGGTTTCATTCCAGGCTAAAGGTGTTGCTGGTGGTAAGATTGCAGTAATGTATTCTTACGATGAGGGTGTAACATGGCACACTAATGAAGAAATTAGCATTACTTCTAGTAAGGCAACCTATACCTCAGTTATATCTAGTAACGGAGGTCTAGGCAATATAAGAGTTGGCTTTAAGATGGTTTTACCTGAAACAACACCAACTGAAAACACAATTTACTATTTAGATGATGTAAAACTTTATAGATGTGAAGATTCTGTTACTGCAGAATTTGCAAAGGAATCAACAAAAATCAACTTGAATCTTAATTATGATGAATCTTCAGTCACAAACACAGAAACTTATTTCCAAAGGGTATCTAATATTAGTGAGTTGACAGATGGTACAGAATTTATTATTGGTACTTATTATACTAATACAGTCAAAAAGGCATTAAATTCTTATGATTCTAGTAATCAAAGATATTCTGCGACTACTTTTACTACTAAGAATGATAGAGTATATTTAGATAATGCCAATACATTTACTTTAGAATCAGGTTATACTGAGGGATCTTATGCGTTAAAATTCGGTGGTAAGTATTTAGGCAATACAGATACAAATAAAAAGGCATATTTGAATCCATATGACGAAATCAATTCTAATACATCATGGACTATTTCGTTTGATTCAAACGGAATAGCATCTGTGACTTTGGTTGGTGACCAATCAAATGCAAATCAACGAAAAGTATTATCTTACAAGGATACAGGCACAAATCAATACTTTGCTTGCTATGCTGGAATACAAGCTTCAGGAACAGGAGAACTTGCATTATACAAGAAAGTAACGACCGAAGTAACTAATAAGGTTTATACTTACAATAATACATATTTAAGATTTGCTGGTATTATTACTGCATCAATGTATCAAGATATAATGTCAGAAGATAGTAATGCAGTATTTGGTATTGCATTATCTAAAGATGGTATTAACTATACTAATTATCAATGTAATGTAACACACGCAAATTTAGTAGATGGTAAATTAGAAGATAATCCATCAGGTTTATATGCATACTTTGCAGTTAAGTTATTAACTCCAAAGGAAAACTTTGAATCAAGCGTATATGCTAAGGCATATGTTATTGTTGATGGAGAAACATTCTATATGAAAGAAAAAGTATATAGTGTAAATGATTTAGTTAATTATTATTTAGCTAATGTTACTCTAACTGATGAGGAAAAAGATTTATTAGGAGGGCTTATTCAATGAAAGAATATCAAGCACCTATAATTGTTGAAGAAGAAATCGAGCTTGAAGATATTATTATGAAAAGCTTTGGAGATTCTTCTAAAAATGATACAGTAATAAATGATTTCTGGGATGAATAAAAGGTGGTGAACCCACCTTTTTTCTACTTTCTTAATATTTTTTTTAAAAAATTGATTTGTTAATCGTTAATATAAGTGAAAGGAGAAAAAAGCATGAATTTAGAGAAGCTAGTTTTAGAATATCAAAACGGAAAAGCAGAACACTTTGATGATATCTATTTAGAAACACTACCTCTAGTTAGGGCAGCTATACTAAATTATGTTACTGAAAGAGAAACAGTCCTAGATTTAGTACAAGATACCTATTTAGTGTTAATAGAGAAAAAGGATAGCTATAATCCCAAGAATTTCCGTAACTGGCTATATACAATTGCTAAAAATAAGGCCTTAGATTATCTAAAAAGAAGAAAAGAGATTCTTTTAGATGATGATAGCAATATTGTAGATGATGGAATTTCTCCTTGCATTAGGTTTGTCATTAACAAGCTAGAGGAGTCTAGAAGAGAAGTATTCTTACTAAAGGTTTTAGTAGGATATTCTACTAAAAAGGTGGCCACCTATTTGAACATTGATATTAACCAGGTTAATAAATTGTATTATGAAGCAAAGGAAATATTAAGAAAGGAGCTAAAGGATTATGAGATTAGGTAGCTTTAAAAGAAATTTAAAAAAAGAATTTAAAGAAAACTATGAAGATAATAAAAGAAAAAAGAATAGAAGTATTTGGATAAAGTTAATTCCAGTATATTGTGTATTAGGTTTGATATTCCTCTTTGGTTTATTCTTAGGACTTGATGCTATTGCTACAAATTCTTACAATAGTAAATATGATGATAGAATAAGTCTATACGAAAATGTTAGCTATCGTAAGTTAGACACAATTACAAGAGAAGAATTTAAAGAATATGCAAGCTTTGCACCAAGAACATCTATATTTGACCAATTAAAAAATATACAAATGAGAGGCTTTGGTTTTTCTAAAGCTGATGCTTCCATGGTAGAAGATGAAGGATATTACGAAACATCACCTGGTCTTTCAGAAGCTCAACCAGACACTTACTACGAAACCAACAATCAAGAAGAGGGCATCGTTGAGGCTGACATTGCAAAATTTGATGGTACATATTGTTATTATATTACTCACAATCGTTTTTGTATTTATCGCTTAGATGGTACATTAGTGGCAAGTAGACCTATTAACAATAATTATGGGTACTATATGCCACAGCCATATAAGCTTCAACTTTATAAGAATCGTATTATAATATTGAATGATTCAGTACTTGAAATTTATACATTTGAAGATGAAAATTTAAAATTAGAAAAGAAAATACAATATTATAGTGGAGTAGAAACTAGATTAGCTGATAAATATTTATATGTTGGTGGATGTAATGGCTATAGTAGCTCTGATGAAGTACCAGAAAATCTTTATTATGATATGTTATCAAGATGTGGTTATATTTATTCTATTGAAAAAATAGACCTAGATACTCTAGATGAAAAAGAAGTCAATCTAGCGTCAGGCTATGGTGTAACGATGTATATGAGCGATACTCATTTTGTAATATCTAATTCAAGTTATATTATAACTCCAGGTAAGAGTATGACATTGAATTCTGTTTTTGATCTAGATTTAGAACCAGTTGGAGTGTTTGTTTCTTTTGGAACGATTCTAGATCAATATTCAATTGATGTATATGATAATACTTTAAGAGTTGTTTCTACTGGAAATAGTGGCAATGGAGTTTTAAATGTTTTAACTATCTTTGATTTAAAGAAAAAATGTGTATTATCAACATTAGATAGTGGCATTGGCCTTCCAGGAGAAAGAGTAAAATCTGCAACATTTACAGATAATAAGTGCTATATTGTAACATTCTTACAAACTGATCCATTATATGAAATCGATATTACAGATCCTAAAAATCCAACTATTAAGAATGCATTAAAGGTAAAGGGATATTCATCTTATTTAAAAACATTCAATCTATATGGCGAGGAATATGTATTCGGTGCTGGAATTGATAATGGATATAAATATGCTATCTATAAGAATGATGAAAATTTAACTCAAATAGGTAAAGATTACCTATTAATTGAACAATATGAAGAATATAGGAATGGCAGAAATTATGTAGCATATCGTTATGCTGATTGGATGAGTATTAATCCGCACGCAATGTTTTTCTATCAAAAGGGAGATATCATTTATTTTGGTGCACCATTTTCTGAAAACTATTACATTTTATATAAGATAGATGTAAAGGCAGAAGAGCCAATTGTTAAGCATTTAACAATAGAAACAGAAACTGAAACAAGAGTATTCTTATATGAAGGTAAATTATATTTACCTCAAGAAGATAAATTAATTATAGAAGATTTTGTAGAATAGAAGGGCAAGGAATTGCCCTTTTTATTCTTTGATTTTTATAGTATAATACTTTTAACGGTAATCTATATAGATTGGAGAGTGTTTTATGAAAAAGAAGATATTAATGATGTTTCTTTCTTTATTAATGGTATTTTCTTTAGCCAGCTGTTTTTCATTTCTAGATGGCGTAAATGAAAATAAAACAAATAATACCAATGATAAGGAAGATAATCAAAACGATGAAGATGTACCATCTATTGTTTTAGTAGAGGATGATCGATTAGAAAAAAAGACCTCTGGAGAGATTTTTTGGTACCAAATGAATTTAGCTTTAGGTGAGGAGTATCACTTAAATTGTAGCTTAGGAAATTATAGTGGTAGTGAATATACAATTGTATATATCTTTGAAGTAGATGAGACTTATACGGATTGTGCTACAATTGAAAACAATATATTAAAGACAAAGCCAGAAGCGAATACTGGAGATAGAATTTATCTATCCATTCGTTTACAAAATAAAAAAGGTAATATTATAGATCATATTAGTATATTCATTACAGTTGTTGATCCTTTAGGATTAATTAGTCTTAATCTAACATCAATTGATGATAATGTAGTAGTTAAAGAAGTAGGGTGGGCATCTAGAGATTTTGAATTTCAAATTCCTATGGCGGGTAAATTTTATAAAATGCCACTTTCAGAGGTAAAGAATTATAAGGATGATTTCCATATTACATATACTGTAGATGAGGATAATGATATTATTTTATCCTATGATGAAAATGTATTATGCTTCATGCTAGATCCGGATTTGCCATATAAGAAAAAGGAAATCTATATCAATCTTTTAAATAATGAAGATGAAATCATTAAGACTTTTATTTGTAAGGTTTCATTTACTTATGATGATCCAGATATTTTCTTAGTAACCTATGGAAAGAATCAAATATCTATTCAAGATGGAGACACAATTTATTTAGAAAAAGAATTTGAAGAACAAACACCAATTGTTTTAAATTACAATGGGGCAAGAGTAAACACTCTTAATTCTGTTATCTCGTTTGAGGTTGAAGATGATACAGTTGTATCTCATTCAACAGGAACTTCACAATTTGGTTATTCTCACTTATTGAAAGCAAATAATTATGGTAAATCTAATGTGAAGATATATTATCATAAGGGATATGATAATGAAAGAGTAGTTTCCTTTGATGTAGTGGTTTATGATGGAAAAACCTTAGAAGGTATTTATGTACCACTAGAAGGAGAAGCATTTAGTATTTCAGGTAATAATGTCTATGTTAATGGTAGAATCTATGCCCTATATCAAGTAGGTCTTCCTGAGGCAATCAATGGTAGTGATGAGTTAATCATTACACTAGAAGATACTTTAGATAGCAATGTTAAGAAGGTTATTTTAGCATATACCTATAAGGGTGTAACTAAGAGTGTAAGCTATTTAGTTAATGTTATAGAAGAAAAAGAATTTGAAAAGACAGAAATTACACAAAATTATGAAATCTATCATAATAATAGAGGCTATCATATAGCTCCTTTAAAAGGAGAATGTAAGGTGCTAGCTATTCCTGTTTGGTTTACAGATTCTTCAAATTTCATTAATGAAGCATTAGTAGATGATGAAAATCATACCCAAAAAGAACAAATCATTCTTGATTTAGAAACTATCTTATTTGGTTTTAACGATGATGTAAAATTTAACACATTAAGAGGCTACTATTTTGAGGAATCTTATGCTAGCCTAAAGATTTCTGGTAAGGTGACAGATTGGTTTAATTCTAATCAAAAATCAACTGATTTTTCTGATATGGATAATGAAATCACTAATCTAGTAAACAAAGCAGTTAAATGGTATTTTGATGAATCAGGTACAACAGATACAAGAAGCGATTATGATGGAAATAATGATGGTTATATCGATAGTGTCATTTTATATTATGGTTCTAATTTCCATTGTTTCCACAATGATAATTCGCCTGTTGCTTCTGCATGGTGTAGAAAAACAACATCTATAAGTGAGCCTGTTAATTGTTATAGCTGGATATCTGCATTCCATATGTATACCTTAGCAGGTATTAGGCCTACTACTCAGTTAAATACAGCAGATTTATCAACGATTAGAGGTTTAGATGCAACTGTTACCATCCATGAATTTGGTCATAACCTAGGTTTACCCGATTTATATGACACTAACCATACATCCATCCCTGCAGGATTATTCAATATGCAATCAAATGATATGGGATCACATGATCCATATTCATTGATGGCTTTAGGTTATGCAAAGCCATATGTATTTGATAGCTCTGATACTACATTAGCTAATGAAATTACAATTACAATTCATGATTTACAATCTAGTGGAGATATTATCTTGCTTACTCCTAAGTGGGATAATACTAATCAAATATTTGATGAATATTTATTAATAGAACTATATACTCCAACAGGCTTAAATGCATATCATGCAAGAAATGAATATGAATTTGTAGGTATAAGATTATGGCATGTAAACGCAAAGATAAATCCTTCAACAAAGAAGCATTATTATTCAAATAATTCTACAGAGACCACCTATGATTTACTTCATTATATTAGAAATAATGAAGAAGAATCATATCATACATTATCTGTTTTATCAGAAGATAATGTATTTAAAAAGGGTGATGTCTTCACTATGGATAAATATAAATCTCAATTCTATAATGCAAATGGTAAATTAGATAGTGGTCTAGATTTAGGATTTAGCTTTAGTGTATTAGATATTGTTACAGATCAATATGGTAATGCCACTGCAACAATAAAGATTACAAAAACAATATAGTTAGATTGCGCCAAATGCGCAATCTTTTCTTTTGCTGTGTTTTATATATTTTATATATGTTATAATCATTTTGTGAGGTTAATGATATGGATAAGCAAATAAAAAAGATTAAAAGAGAATTGATTATTACAATTGTTGCTATATGTATATTAATTGCAGTAGTTTTGTTCTTTATTATATGGCAAAGGGCATGGCATATGCTATTTGCTCCCTTTATTTTTGTTTTTTTCCTAGGTCTTGCTATTTATATGGATAATAAGAAAATAAAAGCAATAAAGGAAGAAAATGAAAATCAAAAAATTGAAGAAGAAGTAAATGTAAATAAAGAAGAAAATTTTGAAGATAAGAACGTGTAAAATGCAGCTTTTATTTCAAATTGCCGAATATTATTCCGAATAAAATTTCGGGCAAACGTTTACACGAAATAAAGAGTCCAAAAGGATTTTTATTGAGTTGTTTTTTAATGTTATAGAGGGTATAATTTTATAGTATTGAGAGAAAGTATTTTCTCTTGATATAAGGGAAGGAAGGGATATTTTATGGTAGATTTTGATGCTTGGGAAGGCTTTAAGGGGTCTAAGTGGAAGGAACAGATTGATGTTAGAGATTTTATTCAAAATAACTATACACCATATTCTGGTGATGAATCATTCTTAGCTCCTGCGACTGAAAATACTAAGCTACTTTGGAATAAGGTTTCAGATTTACAAAAGCAAGAAAGAGCTAAAGGCGGAGTATTAGATATGGAAACAGAAATTGTTTCAAGCTTAACTGCCTATGGTCCTGGTTATATAGGGGAAGATACTAAGAAAATCGAAAAGATTGTTGGTTTACAAACAGATAAGCCACTAAAAAGAGCATTTATGCCTTTTGGTGGAATTAAGATGGCTGAGCAGGCTTGTACAACCTATGGTTATACACCATCTCCAAAGCTACATGAAATATTCACTAAATATCATAAAACACATAATGATGGAGTATTCGATGTATATACAGAAGAAATGCTTCGTTGTAGACATAATAAAATATTAACAGGTCTACCTGATACTTATGGTAGAGGTAGAATTGTTGGTGACTATAGAAGAGTTGCCTTATATGGTATTGATTTTATCATTAAGCAAAAGCAAAGCGATTTAAAGTATACAAGCTTACGTGGTATGACTGCCAATATTATTCAGCTACGTGAAGAAATTGCAATGCAGATTCGTGCATTAAAGGATATGAAGACAATGGCTGCAGTATATGGCTATGATATTTCATCTCCTGCAAAGAATGCGCAAGAGGCATTCCAATGGTTATACTTTGGTTATCTTGCAGCCATTAAAACTCAAAATGGTGCAGCTATGTCTGTAGGTAGAGTATCTACATTCTTAGATTGCTATATCCAAAGAGATTTAGAAAAGGGGTTAATTACTGAGTCTGAGGCTCAGGAATTAGTTGACCATTTCGTAATGAAATTGAGAATGGTTAAATTTGCAAGAATTCCATCTTACAATCAACTATTCTCAGGAGACCCAGTTTGGGCTACCCTTGAGGTTGCTGGTGTTGGTTCTGATGGTAGACCATTAGTAACTAAGACTTGCTTTAGATTCTTACATACATTAGAAAATATGGGCCCAGCTCCAGAGCCAAACCTAACTGTACTTTGGTCATCTCGTTTACCTGAACCATTTAAGAAGTATGCAGCATACATCTCGGTTGCTACATCTTCAATTCAGTATGAGAATGACTGTGTAATGAGACCAATTTGGACAGATGATTATTCAATTTGCTGCTGTGTTTCAGCAACACAAACCGGTAAGGAAATGCAATTCTTCGGAGCGCGTGCTAACCTAGCTAAGTGCTTATTATATGCAATTAACGGTGGTGTTGATGAAATCACTCATGAGCAGGTTGGTCCAAATCAAGCTCCTATCATGTCTGATGTATTAGACTATGAAGAGGTTGTTGCTAAATATGAACAAATGATGGAATGGTTAGCGGAGGTTTATGT
>Ga0247610_10005002_pt1 | contig 14040 bp, 15 predicted proteins | sample 174DNAGHGhighgp2_FD_193483 | JGI IMG/M metagenome (GOLD analysis project Ga0247610, IMG submission 193483) | Sheep rumen microbial communities from Palmerston North, Manawatu-Wanganui, New Zealand - 1742 DNA GHGhigh gp2 | ecosystem: Host-associated > Mammals > Digestive system > Stomach > Rumen... | reverse complement strand
CAGACGATGTTCGTGAGGGCGTTGCTATTCTCTGGCACGAGAACGTAGATGTTTCCATCACCGGTAACTCGACGAACCCGACCCGCTTCCAACACCCGGTAGCTGGTACGTACAAGAAAGAGCGTATCCTTGCCGGCAAACCGTACTTCAGCGTAGCTTCCGGCGGTGGTACAGGCCGTACCTTGCACCCGGATAACATGGCGGCAGGTCCTGCTTCGTACGGTATGACCGATACGCTGGGTAGAATGCACAGCGACGCACAGTTTGCAGGCTCGAGCTCCGTGCCCGCACACGTTGAGATGATGGGCTTCCTCGGCATCGGTAACAACCCGATGGTAGGATGTACCGTTGCTTGCGCTGTGAATGTGGCACTCGCATTGAATAAATAAAACACATTCGGGACATCGGTATATCAATATATCGGTATATCGGTGTTCCGATAAATTATTATTAACAATTCATTAAAAATTATAATCAAATGAAGAAATTTCTCTTTATTGCTGTTCTTGCTTTAGCAAGCATTACAGCTTATGCGCAACCTCGTGCCATCGGTGGTCGTCTGGGTTACGGCGCTGAGTTTTCTTATCAACACGGTTTCGGTGAGAGCAACATGCTCCAATTAGAAGTCGGTGCTCCGGGTTTCTGGGGTATTGAGGCAGCTATCACTTATGACTGGATCGATCCGTTCAATGCTCCTGTTCCTTGGAACGAGAAAGGTGAATGGCACTGGTACATGGGTGTCGGTGGCGCTATCGCAACCTATGGTTGGGGCTTCAACAACGGCTTCATCGGCGCAGCAGGTCGTATCGGTATTGAGTACGATTTCTGGTTCCCGCTCCAACTCTCGATTGACTGGCGTCCGACTCTTGGTGTTGGTTTAGCAGGAAATGGTAATGGAGGTGTAGCTGCAGGCTTCGGTTATGATCTGTATTGCGGCGGTCTCGGTTTGGGTATCCGTTACAAATTCTAATTTTGAGTCAAGAGTTTGAACGATTAATCAAACATTTCATGTTTCATAACGCACGTATTTTCGAGTACGTGCGTTATTTTTTTTACTTTTTTTCACAAAAAGTATAATTTATTTGCGTATATGAAAATTTATTTGTACCTTTGCCCCCGATACGTGATTTTATTATTGTAAATAATCATTAACTACTATAAATCTATGAGTGAGTACAAAACCAAAGGTGGAGACATTCTTCACTGCCCGCAATGCGGTGCAGTAGTACCGGCATCGGCTTCCGTATGTCCGAAATGCGGTTATGAGTTCAGTGAGATTGCAGCGAACAACAGTTCGGTGCTGTTGGCCGAGAAACTGGAGCGTCTGGAATACGACGATGACAAGCGTCAGGCTATCGAGACATTCCCGGTGCCTAATTCGAAGGCTGATTTATTGGAGTTTGCCACGGCATTGAAACCGCGTATCAAGAACGTGGACAATCCGTTATGGGAGGCCTACATGACCAAATATCAGGAGGTAATCGAGAAGATTCAGGTTTCCTTCCCGAACGACCCGCAGTTGAAACGCTTCGTGGACGAGTTTGACGGTTTGTACGCTGCTATCGAAGCAAAGAGAAAGAAAGCGGCTCGCAGCGACTGGTTCAGCGACCATGCGAAAGCGCTGATTATCTCGGCATGTATTATTGTTGTATTGCTCGTAGTCGGCGGTGTGATGATTGCGTTCCGCGACACGGCGGCCAACAAGGCAGAGTTGTGTATCAAGGCCGTTGAATCATCGGTGAACAAAGACAATCTGAAAGCAGCACGTAACTTCATCATGGGCTACAAGAACGACAAGGACGATATCATGGAGAGTTACATCACGTTGCTGAGCAAATATTTCGACGAGGGCAAATGGGACGAAGCCAAATCGCTGGTTGAGTTCTACGGTCAAGGCCAATACACAAGTGATCTGAACCGCGGTTTATTCAACTACCTGATGGCTACCGGCGAATACGAGAAGGCGGAAGACTACATCAACGTAGAGGAAAAACCGTCGGACAAGGAATATTTCGAATGGATGGAAGAGAGTGTGGACCTGATGTGCAAAGCCGGCTTGATCAATCCTGCCGAGCAGTTCATCGCCAAGAAAGCACTTCATTTCGCATCCAACCAGAGCGGTTATTATACCAAGGACCGTGTTCAGGCACGCTTGGAGAAGATCGTAGCGGCTTACAAGTAATGGCACACTATTTGTGAATATAAATTTAAAATTTTAATACTATGGGACTTTTTGGTTTAGGTAAAAAAACGAACGAAGGCGGCTTAATGGACGCCATCCGTTGCGACGAAAAAGATTTCCTTATCTGGAAATGGCGTCCGGCGGGACAAGATGCCAACTCTACGAAGAAAGAGAACTCTATCCGTACGGGTAGCAGTTTGAATGTACGTCCGGGACAAGCAGCAATCTTCCTGTACCCGAACACCAGCGGTGAATATGATGTGATTATCGGTCCGTACAATGATGTGATCAAGACAGACAACATGCCGGTTCTTGCCAACATCATCGGCGCTGCCTATGCAGGTGGTACACCGTTCCAGGCTGAGGTATATTTCATGACCTTGGCAGAAGGTATGAGTGTTGATTTCACGATTCCGTTCTTCAACATCTTCCCTTCGCAGCGCGAATACAAGATGTACCAGTTGGAAGTAGCCGTGGACGGCAGTCTGATGTTCGCCGCAGCTCCTTCGCGTGAGGAATACCGTTGGAAATTTGACTCGGCCGGCAGAACCGACGATTTCAATGCTTATTACAAAGAGGAGTTGAAAGAGTCGCTCAAGGGCTTGTTCGAGAAATGGGGTGGTAACAACACCACGATGGATGACCTGCGCAAGGGCATGCAGGATCTGATTACGGCCGAAGTGGTCAACCGCTTTGCCGACATGCCGCAAGAGGTGTTCGCATTGGATTTGAACCGTTTACGTAAGGTATGGGGTCAATTCATGCTGGCGAACATGTTCCCGCAGTTACGCCGCAGTTTCGGAATCTGGCCGGTACAGCTTAACATATCGGACATCCGTTACAACCAAGGCGCAGAGGGTTACAAGAAACTCAAACGCGTCACGGAGGAGCAAGCCTTCAATATCAACTTGCAGAACGAAGAGAACGTACTCAGTCAGTTGGCTACCGATGCCGCCGTACGTAACGGAATGGTTGTTCGTCAGGCCAATATTCAAATGGATCACCAGGAAGATATGATGTCACGCATGCGCGAAGAAGCACAATTCGCACAACACGCACAGACGGAGGCCACTGCGCACCGTACCAACCTCGCTTCCGAGACTTCGTACCTCGGAGCACACACCGTCAACGTACAAGGTTCTGTTATGCAGGCCGGTATGGAAAATCTCGGCCAGATGGGAGCTATGGATCTCGGCGGCGGAGGCGGCGGCATGAACCCTGCCGGAATGATGATGGGTATGGGTATGGCAGCAGGTATGGCCGGCCAGATGGGCCAGATGATGGGCAATATGGGCAATGCGTTCAACAACCAGGTTACGCAAGCCGGTGCTCCTACTCCTCCGCCTATGCCGGGTCAGACACCTCCGGCACCGCCTACACAACCTGCCGCAGCCTTCTTCGTGCTCGTCAACAACCAGCAGTTCGGTCCGTGCGACGTAAACGGTTTGCGTCAGATGATCGGCGCAGGTCAGATCAACGCACAGACCATGGCTTGGGCACAAGGTATGCCTCAATGGGCTCCGTTAGGCACTATTCCGGCTCTCGCTCCGCTCTTCCAGGCACCGCAGCAGACGCCGCCTATGCCGCCAACACCGGGCAGCGTACCTCCTCCCCCTCCCGCGATGTAATGAATGTTGAATGTTTAAAGATTGAAAGATATGAATCCACAAGATTTTGATGCCTTATTAAGCACGCAATCGGGTTTCTTTACTCAGAACCAGATGGTCAACACGGCCGCCAACACCCAGCTGACCCAACAAGCTTTGCAGAATGTTCAAACGATGCAGACGCAGGTTCCTATCGGCTCTATGCCCGCAGCTCCGACGTCTCCGACATTCAACCGTCTGGCCGATGAGCAATTGGCTGCCCAGATGCAGTTCTATGTACTTATCAACAACGAGCAGAAAGGTCCGATCTCGCTGGAGCAACTGAAAGGCCTGGCAGTCGTTGATATCATCACTCCGGAAAGTATGGTATGGCGTATCGGCACACCGGACTGGACGGATTTGAAGACTTGTTTGGCGAATTTACCTGTTTAACCATTAAAACGCAAAGACATGAGTGATTCAGGCATGTTTGACAGAGTAGTGGAATTCGGTATGGGTATGGCCGTATGTCAGCAGATTCCTCAAATGATGAATACTGCAAGCAACGCCGCCAACCAGCCGGCTCCTCCTCCCATTCCCAAGGCTACGGCTTATTTCCTTGCCATTGACGGCAAGCAATACGGTCCGTTCACTGTGGAGCAGTTACGTCCGTTTGTTCCGACCGGACAAATCAACGAACAGACTCTGGTATGGTGTCAGGGAATGAGCGCATGGGCTCCCGCCTCTACGCGCGGAGACATTGCGCAGATATTCACAGTATAAAACGTATTAATTTACACAGCAATGAAAATCAATCCGTTTCTCACCGTCATCTCACTGCTGCTGGCAGCACTGGTAGCGTACGCGCTGTATTCCTTCTGCCGTTCGGAAGAGTTGAGATGGATGATCACGCTGCTTGGCGGCGTAAGTATTTTCCTCAGTTGGGCCGGAACGCTCGGCGTTTCGCTTCCGGACAGAGGACGTAACGTTAACTTTAAAGTGCTGGGCAGCATCTGCGCAGCAGTTATCACCGTTTTGCAGATTATATTCACTTTTTCAACCGTTTCACTGCCGACGTACACGTTAATCACGGGTGTACTGCTGCTGTTATGGCTGGTAATTGCATATGCGATTGCAAAATAACCCTTTTTATTAACTTCAAATATCTACACATTATGAAAAAATTGATGATGGTAGCTATGGCCTTAATCGTAGCATGTAGTGTAAGTTTCGCAAACGAAGCATCTGATTTCAAAGAGGTACGCAAACAGCGTCAGGAAATCCGTAAGATGACCAAGAAAGACCTGAACGAGCGTTGCACAAAAGCCGCTCGCAAAGAGGCAAAAGTGCTGAAGAAAGCCGGTTGGATTGTAAGTCCGGGTACTCTTCCGCTGGAGAAACAGTTGGACCGTTCGTACAACATGGAGATGGAATATGATGAGAATCTGTTCCCGAAGTACATCATGGCTAACGCTCAATCGATCGGCGAGAACTATGATGCTGCCAAGACTTCCGCTTTGAGCCTTGCTGTTACCAACCTTGCAGGCCAGATTCAGACCGAGGTTACCGCATTGGTAGAGAACACGGTTGCCAACAAGCAATTGGAGGCTAACGAAGCTGCTTCCATCGCAGAGACCGTTATGTCGAGCAAGAACCTTATTTCCCAGTCTATTGGTCGTACGATCACTGTTGTAGAGTGCTACCGCGAGGTAAAGAAGAACGGCAACAAGGAAGTGCTGGTTCGTATTGCTTACAACGGCGAGATGGCAAAGCAAGCAGCCAAGAAAGCTGTTCGCGAGGAATTGGAGAAGAAAGGTGCTAACCTCCACGAGCAATTGGATAAGGTGCTTGGTTTCTAATACTGTAGTCGAAAGTCGAAAGACAAAAGACAAAAGCATATGAAACGTCTATTAACTTTTATATCGGCACTGCTGCTCGTAGGGGCGGCAGTAGCCGGTGAAAAAGTGATTCAATCATCCGCCAAACACCAACCCAAATGGATTGGAGGTATGGAGGACGGTTATTTCATTGTCTCCGCAGAAGCATCGAGTCTGGATGCCGCTCAAGAGAAAGCCATCACACGCGTACGCGAACAAATAATATCTGCAGTTGCGACACGTGTGCACTCGGCCACATCCATCACAATGCATGAGATCACGACCAACGGTTCGATCAATTCGCGCAAGGAGATGAAGAGTCAGCTCAGTGTTGAGGCAGCGGACATACCCTATCTGGCTAATGTTTCGCCCTCTCACGCAGAAGATTTCTACTGGGCAAAGATTCGCAGGGATGACAAGTCCACGTATTATTACTATCACATCAAGTATCCGTTCTCGAATTCGAAACTTCGCATGCTCGTAGATGACTACGAGAAGCAGCAGAAGTTGATTAACGACACTTTGCAAGCTTTTGCATCCGTTAATTTTGCCGATTTCGACGATTTGGACCAGATGTTACTTCGTCATACCATGCTGAAACAGTTTGCAGCCACGTTGCGCGAGAATGATTCCCGTCAGGAGATTATCCGAGCTATCCGCGGCACCTACGAGCAGATGCTTGCGCGCAACCTGCATGTAGAGACTCTTTCATCCGACCGTCAGAGCACACGCGCGGCACTTCTGTACGGTACGCAGCAACTCACTTGCTCCGCACTGCCCAAAGTGAAAAGCAACTGTCTGACAGCCATCGAATTGAAACATGCCGCCAATGCTGCGGTTATCAACTATGATTTCCAAACAGGATGCTACGAAGACGAGCAGAACTGGCTGGAGATCGTTTACACCGTGTTAGGCAAGAAATATTCCACACGATGCTACATTAAATAACAAACAACTCAACCATTAATATTCTATTTTAATATGAAGAAATTATTTCTTGTAATCATTGCAGTTGCCTTGGTTGCGGCTCCGCTTTCTGCCAAGAAAGTAACCAAAGAGTATCAACGTCCTTCTCTGCACCTGGTACTGATCAACACCGACGAGCCGACCTCTGATCAGGTTGCCGATCTCGTTCCGCAAATCGCTGTAGCATGGGATCAATATGAGATTCCGGCACTATACAACGAACTGCCTCTCGCTTTCAAATCAATGAACGGAGGTTCTCCGAAAGGCGGCATGATGGAACTCATCGCTTCTTACGGAACCTATGACAAACTCAAAGGAATGAAGTCAGAAGACCTGAAGAAGGTGAATGAACTGAAGTCCGGAAAGAAATATGTAGAGGATTTGAAAGAGCGTTGCGATGCTGTCGGCAATGAGATTGCTCACGAGATTATCGCACATTGGTTCAACATCCAACCGGATGGAACATACAGTCTGGATACCATCTCGAAATATGCATGTTACGGTGCAACCCAGGTAGCAGCTCTTGATGCCGCTTCCAACACCGATGCCGGTGCTCAGGTAACGATGATGAACGACCTTATGGATCCGACGATTGCCAACTCATATGTTGCTTTCTCGAAAGTAGCGCTGTATGCCAACGAGCCGGTTGCCGCTTTCACGCGTGACTTGGCTATCGTATTGGGCGAGATTGCACAGCAAGTAGCAGAAGCTGCAGGTACTCCGGGTGCAGGTCTCATCGGCGCGAGTGCAAAAACTGCCGCAACAATCGCTTACGAGGCTGCCAAAGAGGGTTATAGCGCATATAACACCACTTTGCTGTACAAACTCAAATGGGACAACGATGTTTATGCAGAGTTTTCCAAACTGCTGACCCCGAACGATCCAAGCAATCCTTGGAACGGAACAGTGGACATGGCCGGATTCAAAGCTATGGAGTTCAAACTCGAGTACCTCAACAACGACCAGTGCCACAATGTTGTTACCCGCACGATTGGTAACAAGAATGAGGACAACGCAGGTCTGACCCGTTTGACCATCAAGAAGAACCTCAACAAGCAGATTGTCAACCTGCAGAACAAGAACGAGGAGTTCAAGCCGATGGTTCCTATCGTAGATATCCAGGCTAAGTATATCGTAGCAGATATGGGAACGAAAGAGGCTGTTCGCGCGAACGAGACTTTCGACGTTATTGCTCCCGAGACCGACGCCCGCGGCGTACTCAAATACAAAGTAGTTGGCCAGGTTAAGGTAAAGAAAGGTGCTATCTGGGATAACGAGACCATTGATATGGCAGAGGCTGCCGACAATGCTACTGTTTCCCAGGAAGCACTGGAAATACAAGGCACTCAACTTACCGGAGCCGGCGTAAAAGCTGCGAAACCGGGTATGTTTGTAAAACGTGTCAGAGGTAAAGCAAAAAAATAATTTCTAACTATTGACTACAATGAAACGTTTTGCACTTTGCCTTTTTGCATTTGCTTATATTCTGGGTATCGCTCCTGTTTGGGGCGGTGCTCAGAAGAAAGCAGACAAGGCTACCGAACAATGGCGCTATGAAGCCGAGGATATCAATAAGATTTCCAAACAAGGTACGGTAACATTCAAGATATGGAGTTACTCCAAGAAAGAGACTGTTGCCATTTCTCAGGCTCCGAAGAATGCCGTTCACGCCATTCTTTTCAAAGGATATGGCTCTTATGCCCCGATGGTATCTCCTGCCCTCGCTGAGCAACATGCCGATTTCTTCAAAGAGTTCTTCAAAGAAGGAGGCGGCTATCGTCGTTTCGTTCAGACTACCAATAACGGCGCTCCGGCACCCGGAGACATCATCAAGGTAGGCAAAGAATGGAAAGTCGGTGTGGTTGTTGTTATCAGCAACACGGAACTGCGCAAGTACCTTGAGCAGCAAGGAGTAATCGGAAAATTAGGCGGTATGTTCTAATTGGAGTAGTTATTACAAATACTATAGTTATATGAAGAAAATAGTTTTATTAGCGGTATCTCTGATAGCAACCGTAACGCTGTTTGCTCAGGCCACGAAGCCGACTTTGATGGTTTTGCCGAGCGACAACTGGTGTGAGGAACACGGCTTTACCCAACGCTTTGAGAACCAGGGTCAGGTAACCGTTGTGAGCGACTATGCACGTGCTCTTCGCGAGGATGCCAAATTAGGTATGGCTATCCATAAGATTGAGGAAATCATGAATACATACGGTTTCCCGCTCAAGAACCTGGAACAAACGTTGAAAGGTCTTTCCAATCAATCCGCAGAGGACGCTATGCTTACCAGCAAATCCGGAGCAGAAGCTGCAGAGAGCCCTATTGATAAGTTGAAGAAGACCGCTAAAGCGGATATCCTCATCTATCTCAACTGGAAGACGATGGCCATGGGTCCGAAGTTAAAAGTCATTTATGACTTGGCCGGAATGGATGCTTACACGAACAACAACGTGGCTACCGCACAAGGTCAATCCGTTCCTCTGGCTATGGATGAGTTCTCTATTCTGCAACTCACCACTCAAGCCAACATGCCGAAGTTCGTTGAGCAGCTGAACGCCCATTTCAACGATATGGTTGAGAAAGGACGTCAAGTAAGCGTACGTATCAAGGTATGGGATGATTTCGAGGACGGTCTGGAAGCTGAGTTTGACGGAGTTGAGCTGAGTGAGATCATTGAGACCTGGATGAGCAAAAACTGCGTACAGGGCCGTTATCACTTGAGCGATGCTACCGAGAACATGATGTACTTCGACGAGATCCGTATCCCGCTGTTTGACGACGGCGGTCGCGCAACGGACACCCGCAGATGGCTTGGCAACTTGCGTAAAGAGCTCAAGAACAAGTATCAGATTGAAGCCAAACTGATGATGCAAGGTTTGGGACAAGCACAACTCGTAATTGGAGGAAAATAATATGAAAAAATCACTTATTATTTGCATTTTGTGCTCGATGCTTTGCACTCCCGCCTTCTGTCAGGAAGAGGATCATATGAGCGATAAAGACCGCGTAGCACTGACCGCTATCGTGCTGGATGACAATATTCCGGCCGGAGCTCACAAACAATTGGTGAACAAGATGACCCAGATTGCTGCCAAAAGCGGTTGCGCTGCTACCAGCAACAGTCGTTTTATCATTACCTGCTCCGCTGATATTCTGACCAAGGATATCACGCCGACCGCTCCTCCCCAGCATGCATATACCGTAGCCCTTAACTTCTACGTAGGCGACGGTGTTGAGGGACGTCTGTTCTCCTCCTACACGATTGAATGCAAGGGTGTAGGCCAAACACCGGACAAGGCGTATATCAATGCGCTGAAGAACGTACGTGTAAACGATCCGGGCTTCAAAGCCATGTGCGACAAGGGCAAAAAAGAGATTATTGCCTATTACAACACCTATTGTGATATGATTATCTCCGATGCTCGCGCGATGGTAAAACGCCATGAGTTCACCAATGCCATTGACCTGCTCAACAGCATACCTGAGGTTTGCGAGAGTTGCTATCTGAAGGCGAACGACGAAAGCGTCATTGCCTATCAGGCATGGCAGGATGATGTGTGCAACATGGCTCTGACCAAGGCACAATCCGCATGGGCTACACGCGATGCACAAGCAGCAGCCGCTGCGCTGGAGTTTGTTCCGGCAGAAGGAGCTTGCGTAGAACAAGCAAACGCTCTGAAGAACGAGATTGCAACCAGACTGGATGCCAAAGAGCGCGAAGAATGGGAGTTCAAGATGAAGCAATACGAAGACGCGAAAGCGGAACGTAAAGCAGAACGCGAGGCCCGTCTGGCCGCCCAGGCTCACCAGGCTGAAATGCAAGCACAAGTACAACAAACAGAGCGCGAGATGCTGAGAGAGACGCTTCGGGCTGCCACCAACGCAGTAGCAACCAACGAAGTTGTAGCCGCTGCCGCTCAGCCTGTTAAAGTAACTTATCAGGTTAAAGGAAAATGGTTTAAATAAAAGTTGAACGTTTCGGTTGAACGTTTAACGTAAGAAAAAACGAGCTCGTCATCCCGACGAACTCGTTTTTCATATAACAAACAATCTCTATTTATCACTAAATCTTAGTGCTTTATTCTATACATAACAAACATCGTGCCAAACTAATTTTTCCAAAAAGAAATTAAAAAATCATATTAATGTACAAAATATTTGCATATTTGGAAGAAAAGTAGTACCTTTGCACCCGATTTCGGTAGTTATCATGGCTGTAGACATACGAGAAATACATACGAGACGGGATTTGAAAAAGTTCATTCAATTCGCGAATGACCTCTATGCAGACTGTCCGTATTATTGCCCTCCGCTCTTCTTCGATGAGATGAATTGCTTCAATCAGGAGAGGAATCCGGCCTTGGAAGTATGTGAATATCAGTTATGGCTTGCTTACCGGGACGGCAAGATTGTTGGGCGGATTGCAGGAATCATTAACCGCAAGGCCAATGAGAAATGGGGCGTGAAGCATGTGCGCTTCGGATGGTTCGATTTCATTGATGATCCGGAGGTCAGCAAGGCGTTGCTGGACACCGTCGCTGCTTGGGGAAAGGCACGAGGTATGGAAGGTCTGAACGGTCCTGTCGGTTTCACGGATTTTGACCATGAGGGTTTGCTCATCGACGGATACGAGTACCCTGCGGTGATGGCAAGTCTGTATAACTACCCGTATTACGTACGTCATATTGATGCGTACGGCTTAGAGAAAGAGGCCGATTGGTTTGAGTTCCAAGTGTATCCGCCGAACGGATGTCCGGAACGCCTGATCCGCATCGCCGATATTGTCAAAGAGCGCTCGCATGTACGTATAGACAAGGTGAAGAACTCGCGGGAGCTGGTACGGAAATACGGCATCGAGTACATGGACGTCATCGACGAAGCGTATCAGAAATTATACAATTTCCAGCCGATGACTGTCAAGCAGAAGAACTACTACAAGAATATGTATTTCCCGCTGCTGAACTTCGATTTCGTAACGTTGGTGGTGAATGAGAAAGACGAGATTGTAGGTGTGGGACTTGGAATGCCGGATATCTCGGACGCGTTGCGTAAATGCGGAGGCAAGCTACTGCCGCTCGGATGGTATTACCTGCTGAAAGCGCTGAAGGCAAAGAAGATGGACAGTTTCAGTTTTCTGCTGATTGCCGTACGCCCGGATTATCAGGACAAAGGCATCAACGCCTTGTTCTTCCAAGACCAGATCCCGTACATCAACCAATACGGCATCAAGCGTCTGGAGACAACGAATATATTGGAGACGAACACGAAGAACATTGCCAATTTTACGCAGTTCGACCACAAGCGGCATAAGCAACACCGCGCATATATCAAGGCTATCTAATGGCAACAAGCAACAAGACATATGAAACAGCCTTGGCCAAGTTGAATGCGTATGTAAAGAAACAGGGATTGCGTAAGAGTAATGTCCGTAATCAGGTCTTAGAGCAAATATGCCGTTTGAAGCAACCCTTTACGGCAGAACAACTAACGCAAGTCTGCGAGGAAGACAGGATATCTGTAGCTACCATTTACAATGCATTGTCCCTGTTCGTTACCGCCCAGATTATCCATGCGAGTAACCGCCAAAGAGGACGCACGGCCATCGAATATGAGTTGATAACGGGTACACAAAACAGACTGCAGGTTATTTGTTCGGAATGCGGGCGAAAAGCCAATTTTCATGACAAAGCACTCGAACGAATGATTGTAGAACGGCAATATTATAATATAAGCATGCAGCATTTCTCCTTGTTTGTTTACGGAGAATGCCGGCTGTGCAGACAAAAAAAGAAACAAGAAGCACGCAAATCATGAGCTCATTAACTATCTATTGGATATTATTTGCAGTTATCGCTATTGCGAGTTGGATTGTATCGGCCTCAGTAGAGAGCAAATTCAAGAAATACAGCAAGGAGGGATTACCGTTTAGCGGTAAGGATATCGCCGAAAAGATGCTGCATGACCATGGTATCACGGATGTCCAAGTCACCTGTATTGATGGCGAACTGACAGACCACTATAATCCGTCCACGAAGACCGTTAACTTATCGGAAGATGTCTATAACGGCTCCAACGTAGCCGCTGCTGCGGTAGCCGCGCATGAATGCGGTCACGCAGTACAGCATCAGATGGCCTATGCGCCGCTTAAGATGCGGTCGGCATTGGTTCCTGTGGTTTCTTTCTCGAGCAAATGGATGACATGGATTCTGCTGATCGGCATGTTAACATTAGAGGTCTTCCCGACCCTTTTGCTGATTGGCATCGCTTTGTTTGCCACGACCACTTTGTTCTCGCTTGTCACCTTACCGGTAGAAGTGGATGCCAGCCGCCGCGCCGTTAACTGGTTGCAGGAAGCCGGTATTACCAATCGCGAGACCACGGAGATGGCTTCCGATGCACTTCATAGCGCAGCTTATACCTATGTAGTAGCCGCCCTGAGCTCGCTTGCCACATTGGTATATTATATACTCATCTTTATGGGAGGAAACCGTAGGTAACCCTCCTATGGCCCTGTAGCTCAATTGAATAGAGTGTCAGATTCCGGTTCTGAAGGTTCTGGGTTTGAGCCCCAGCAGGGTCACAAAAACAGGCAGCGAGCGCTGCCTATTTTTATTGTACATTGTACATTGTAAATTGTACATTATCGTAACTGCAAATCTACGATGATCGGCTCATGGTCGGCATAGCGGTGAAGCGATTTGTCCTTCATCTTGTATGCGCCGTGCTGGTAATACCAATCGGCATTGACATGCCAGGGACGGACACGGACTATTTGTGCAGCCATAGACGGGTTGGCAAAACAGCGGTCGAGATACCCCATTTCCCCTTTATAGACATAGGAATAGTCATCGGGACAGAAACGCATCAACTGGTCTTCATAGCCGGCACGGACAATCGTTTGTATCGGCTGCTCCTGGGTATAGCAGTTGTAATCACCCAGTAGCAGCATATCGGCATCACCGTACAAGGCAAGCGCTTGCGGCAACATCAGCAGTAAGGAATCCGTATTATCCATCCGCTTGAGATTCGTATCATATTGCGTTCTTCCGGGACGTTTGGATTTGAGATGATTGAGACTGATAATCAGCCGTTCTCCGGAGGCTATCTCTTCAAAGCCCTGCATGAACATTCGCGCATAGTAATGGCTCGCTGTGTCGCGGTACGCAGAGATCGGTTGCAGGAACGGCCGCACTTTGTCTATGCGATAGAAGAAACATCCGCCTATACGGTCCATGTCCTGCATCGGCATCGTGACATAGCCGTATTGGGGACCTTTCTTGTTGAGTTCCGCCAGTAACATCTGCGGGGCCTTGTCTCCCACCTGCATCTCGCAGAATGCAAAGATATCCGCGTGCATGGCTTGAAGGGCACTGACCAGTTTGCGGGTCTTGAGAGCTTGTTGATCGGGTGTGGTACGTTTGTGGGCATA
>Ga0247610_10005001_pt1 | contig 14041 bp, 11 predicted proteins | sample 174DNAGHGhighgp2_FD_193483 | JGI IMG/M metagenome (GOLD analysis project Ga0247610, IMG submission 193483) | Sheep rumen microbial communities from Palmerston North, Manawatu-Wanganui, New Zealand - 1742 DNA GHGhigh gp2 | ecosystem: Host-associated > Mammals > Digestive system > Stomach > Rumen... | reverse complement strand
TCAGCTCACTCTGTCTTTTATTGATAAAGAAGATCAAGCCATTTCATACTTTGTAGATGACTGGAAACAGAAGATTGCAGATCGTGACACCAAATATTCATTCCGTAAAGAGGATGTGGTTTGTGACTGTGAGATGTTTATCACTAACTCAAGCCGTATCGATGTTCGTCACCTTACTTTCTATAACTGTATCATTATGGATGCCCCTCTGGATGAGAATGGCGCTGATGCAGATGGAACAGATCGTAGTGATGTACAACTCTCTATGGCTTTTGAGCATATGGAACGCGAGTTTGTAAATCTGTAAAAATACCGGAAGGAGAACTGAGAGACTAAATACTTTTGGTTCTCCCTCCTTTTAAAAATGAGATAGAGAAGATATGGAAATAATTAGCTCCTACTTACCAAGTGCAGGAATAGGTTATAAATTTGCCAGCCTACACCTTAATCCTATGACATTCCTCCAGATGACAAGATACACAGAGGATACAAAGGACCTAAGCCAGATTGAAAAATACTTCTATGATATAAGAATGTTGATTGATGAAGATAAGAATATCCTTAATTGTTATATTATGGATCTTGACTTCTTGATCTACTATAAAAAACTTATATCAGTTTCTGGCAATACAACATTAACTATAAGTGTACAGTGCCCTAGTTGTGGAACTGTTGTAAAACGTGAGGTAGATTTTGAAAAAGATATTAAGTTTGAAACCGTTGATGAAAAAATCATGCATGGTGCTCAAATTAACCTGGGCGGAAAGAAATATGAAATTCGTGTTCCTACCGTTCAAAATCTCCTTAAAGTATTCGACATATTCAAAAGATATAGTCGAGTAAATGACCTCAAAATGATGAAAACTCTTGCTCTCTTTGAAGAATTTGATACTAAGAGCCAAGAGATTGAAAAAGACGTATTAGGAGCTACACGAGAAGATATTACTCTATTACTAGCTCTTCAGGAACTCTACTTTGATAGGGTAGAGCCGATTAAAGCAATTTGTCCTAAATGTGATAAAGAAAGGAGGGGAATGGCAATAAGTGTTAATTCGCTTGTTGTCGACTTCTTTCAATCACTTACTCTCAACAGCAAATTTGATGGGACTAAAATTGTATTTAAATAAGTTTCTTAAAGTTGATAATATTGAATCTTATACTTTCTCTGAACTAATGACCCTCAAGAAAGAATATGAAAAAGTACTGGAAGAGTCAGAGGGTGTTGATCCAGACTTCCCAACTTATGTATTCGGAGGCAGTGGTAAGAAAATCGCTGGTACTAATATTCACACTCTTACTAAACCCGTGGAGGAAGAGAAAGAAGAAAGTATATATAGTAGTGATAAATCGGTAGTTAATGCTAGAAATTCAACTGTCGAGGAAAGAGCACTCAACTTCTTAAGAAACGTTGGACTAAAACAATAAGGTATGGCACAGGATACAAGAAAAGCTTTGGATGAAAAAACAAGGAAGCTGACTGGAGGTAAGATAGAGGATGGTAAAGAACATGCCGCCTATCAAGAATCTCAGCAGCAACTCCTAGCAATCCAAGCCGAACAACAACAAAATTTGGCAGTGGCAAGAGCAGAATCTAAAGCTAGTTTCGACAATAACCAAACCCTAGCGCAAGCAGCAGAACTTGGAGCCATCAGTGCAGCGGAAGCAGAACAAGCCGCAGCAATGGGAGCTCAAGCAGGGGCACAGTTAAATCCTGCCACACAACAAATACTAAGTAAATATGGAGCTGGGCAACCTAGGTTTTCAAGGTCCCAGTCCCATTCTCAACAGGTTACAAAACAAAACATAACTATCAATAATAATATAACATCAAATACTACAAATGATGTTAAAGTCCCTGCTAATATAGGAGGACCACTTCAAGGTAGACCGCTCCAGTTTAAAGATCCAGCTACTGACAGTGGAGGAAGTGTTGGAAAATTCAAGAACTGGATATCTGCTGCATTCGCTAGACAGAATGAGGAAGGTGCTAAGCGAGATAGAGAGTATAGACATCGAGAAAGTAGCCTAACTAAATCAGCCAACAAGATGATGAAAAAGTTGGAGGATATTGGAAAAACTATAGGCACTAGAATGGACCCTCGTAAGATAGGATCCACTTGGCAATCTCAGCTTAAAACTCTCCTCCTTCTCTTTGGATTTGGATACCTAACATCAAATTGGACAAAAGTATTAGAGACAGTATCTGATATTGAAAAATGGGTTAGAAATACTTGGGATTACTTCTCTAAAGGAAAATTTACTGACAGTTTTAAAGAATTTATTGGTGGAAAAGAGAATGAGCCGCTACTTACTTCTCTAACTCAACTATTTATAGGAGAAGACGGTCTTTGGGGAAGAATTAAAGATTCATTTGATAATTTCATTAAAGACCGAGCAGATGCCATCAAATTAATTAAATTCCCAGATCTTCAGTGGTCCGACCTGGATAATCCAATTGAAGGATTTAAAAAAGTTTTAGAATATCTAGGTAATGTAATAACTGTTGCTGTTGGTGGATCTAGTGCTGCAGAAAAAGCTATCGGTTCACAAATAAAAAGTGAAGCGGATATGGCGGGTAGAATGAATGCGTTAGAGTCTGAGTCTTCAGTTAGAAAAACCGGATCATATAAAACATCAGAGGGTATCCTTAAAGCTGACCAGGGTATTGAAAACATCATAAGAGAAAATATAAAAGGTAATTATGTTGGAATTACTCAACATTCTCTGACGAACAATGGTGAAATAAATAGAAACTTTGGAGCTGAAGGAGGATATGCAGTTAGTAGTGACATATTAAGACTTAATTCTGAAGCTAAGAATGGAAAAATAAAATCTAGTGAGTTAGCTAGGGACTTTGAAAGACTATATAATGCCGCTAAAGAAGAAGAGTCAGAAGGAAAAACTGGAGTTGCTGTTTCTGGAGTATTGCTAAAAAAATATTTAAATGGGAAAGAGACATCAAACTTCATGAAGAGCGGAAAAATAAAAAATATTCAATACTACAAAGTTCTTAGAAAGAAAGACTCCTCAGATAAATCTCTAGAGGGAACAAATGCAGAGGAGGCTTTAGTAAAAGCTTTTGCAAACAAAAAGGTTTCTGATGCTATAGGAGTGGGAGACTATTCACCAAGAACTTTAGCAACTATTACAGGTAGTACACTTGTTGGAGCAGGAACTGGAGTTATTATAGGTGGCCCTCTTGGTGGTATCATTGGAGCATATCTTGGTAAAAAAGTAGGAGATATTGTGAATTCCGCAGAAGCCAGAGGAGTAATTGATTACTTAGCAGCTAAAGTAAAAGATATTGCTTCAAATGATTATCGAGTAGAGTATGTTAGGGAACTAAGAAAAAATGATATTCCTATATTAGATACTAATGGAAATAATTCAAGAATAACTATAGCAGAAGCGGGATCAGAAGTTATACAAGCCATGGCAAATAAAGCTGCTGGAGTTACATCAGATTCTGGTCCAATAAAAATAGATTCTACTGATAAAACATTCGTCACCTCACTTGAATCAAATCTAAAACCATCTAGTATAGAAGAACTTACAAGGCTAGAGGAAGAATTTAATAAAAAATTCGACGGATCTGGAGAATTTGGGCAAAAAGAAATAGCCTACAGTAAAGGAGGAGAAAAACAATGGTGGTATGACAAACGAAAGCTTGTTGGTAAGGATCTAAGTGCTCGCAGAAGACTAAAAAGAAGTCATGATGAATATCTTTCCTATAAAAAAAGAATTAAGGAACTTCGTGATAATTTAGATAATAACAGTAGTAATAATACACAACTGTTTGAAGATCTAGATACTATACGAGAAAATAAAAGGAAAAGAGAGGAAGAATATAGCGAAAAACATGACAATGATAGATGGTCTTCATTAGAAGAAAGTACTAGTGATGTCGCATATAAAGTTTCTGGAGGATCTATTGGAACACAAAAATTAACAGTGGATCAAAAAAGTAGATCTAAGTATGCGATGAAGCGATTTATGGAAGAAGGTCTTACGAAAGAACAGGCTGCTGGTATTGTAGGAAATATGATAAAAGAAAGTAGCCTTAGACCAGATGTTAAGAATAAGGATAGTAATGGTAAATATGCTGGTGGTATAGTCGGATGGAACGGTGATAATCTCAAAGCTGTTGAGAAATATTTTGGAAGAAGTATAAAAAATGTTAGCTTTGAAGATCAGCTTGAATATCTAATAAAAGAATTAAAAGGAGAAGCAGGTGTTATAAGAGCTCAGGAAAGACATGGATTCCTAAAAAAACATGGATTTAAAAAAGGAGCTAATATAATGGACGTCATGAAAACAACTACTAGTCTACAAGACTCTACAGATACATTTGAAAGAGTATTTGAAGGTTCTGGAGATTATGCCGGATACTGGATATATGATGATAATGGAAATAAAATAAAAAGAGTAGAAGGAGACAGAAATAAGCGTAGACATGAATTAGCTGCTTCTGTTTTTAAAAATTCAGGCGGAGACCTATCAAATATTGAATTTGTTGAATATAAGCCTGGAACGGAATCTGTTACTACAGAACACTTAGAAAAACCAAAAGAAGAGAAAGCTAAATCTTTCTTAGAGATTCTTAAAGAGACAGTTACAGATTTCATAATGAACTTAGGAGGAGCAGCAAATAATGCAGTTTCTCCTATAGTAGATGGAATCAAAGAAAAAATTTTCACTAATGGTTATGCATATACAGGCCCTATCACAAAAGAGTTCACTGATTATGAGACTTATCTGAAAAACCAGGATAAACTTCCGGAAGAACTTCCTGCTGGACTTAGTTATGCTGACTGGAAAAATAGAGTCTTTGATGTAACAGGCTCAATGCCTCAAAATCTAGATTTATCACCGGCTGAAGTTAATCGACAGAAAGAGGAATTGAGGAAAGACTCAAAGGAAATATTGGAAAAATATACTAAGTCAGAAGAAACAAATAAACTTGCTTTTACAGCTCCAGAAATAACTAAAACAGAAGATAACAAGGAGAAAGAAGAAAGCCCACAAGTCAAAGAAGCAACTTCAGAGACTAAAGAGCCCGTTATAGAAACCCCAGAACCAGAATCTGCAAACCCGTTCTCAGCGATGTTTGATCCTAAGAACTTTGAAAAGAAAGAGGATAAGATTGAAACTATTGTTGGTTTAGTAACAGAAACTAATACAATGCTAGGAAAAATCTTAGGTGTAGAATCTGCTAATGGTATAACTTCTGCTCATATTGTTGATGCTGTAAATCAAGGAACTATGGCTTCTGCAAATGCTTCTATAAATATGGCTAGATCTTTAGCAGTACAGCAAAGTAATAGGACTGAAAATATGCCTAGTCTTCAGGAATCAGGAAATAAATCTTTAACAGGAGTAGCATAATATGATATCAAATAAATTAAGCGGGTGGTACTATGATCTACAACTAGAAAATAGATTAACTAGTGCTACCCTCCACCCAAATCAAGTATTAAAGGGTAATGAATGGAAAATCTTCACTTCATCAGAAAATCCTGAAATTAAAAAGGGAGATCCAGATTATGAAACTTTTTATAGCAATGATCCAATTTGCAGAGCCATTATAACGGAAGATTTTAATGTTTCCGTAGCAAATTCCTGGTCAGATTTTGGAGGAGATATGCTAGGTCAAATGTGGGAATCAATAAAACCACTTGCTCCCTATGCGAATGAGGCTAAAGCTATGATTCATAAAGCAGTGACAGAATATGATGCTGCCAGCCCTGATGCTAAGAAAAAGATAAACGAATCAAAATTATCAAGAACCTTAGCATCAGCAATGCAAATTATTGATAAAAACTTACAGAACCCAGAATCTGGAGTTAAGATAGAAGATTACTTAAATAGGGCTTTGGTAGTACAAGGGACACGATTTTCCTACTATTCAGGATCAGGTACTAGCTTTGGTAATCTTATGATGAAATTTACTCTATTTCCAACTTTTAAAGGAACTGAATACATAACCGTTGATAAACAAGTAGAAAAGATACTTCCTTATTGTATAGGTAAATATGTAAACGGTACTGATGGTCTCAAGGTGGATGATAATGATAAAAAAGCACAAAACCTCGTTGACAGCATGATCGGATGGCAGAAACCTCCCGGTGGATTTAAAGCCAACGTTAGAAATGTTGACACAATACAAGAAGGAACCCTGATGTTAAGGTTTGGTGCTTATTATGCTATCACTAACCTAGTTGTTGAGAATGCAAGTTTCAACTTCTCAAAACAGTTGACTAAGAAACCAGATCCTACTATGTCTGATAAAGAACTCTTAAGTCCACTTTATTGTGATGTTACTATCCAATTAAGACCTGCTACTAAGTATTCAGATGTATCTCTTAGAGAGTTTATTTTATCTAGAGGTAGTACGAAGACGATTGAAGCAGTGAAGAATGACCTTAAAAAAGTTTCAAAATCACAACTTTCAGTAGATACTTATGTACAGTAAAGCTAATAAAGTCTCTTCCGGAATAGAAGATGTTGTAAATTACATATCTGGATATGATGTCTATAATTCTAAACTTATCGAACAACTAAGGGATCCTAGTTTGCCAAGGGAACAATATGAAATAAAGACCTTCGAGTATAGACCTGACCTAATCGCACAAGACTTTTATGGTTCTACTGAATATGAGGGCTTACTTATGATTCAGACTGGTTCAACTCTAACAAATTTCAAGAAAGGAGCGACCCTAACTCTAATCCCTAAATCTAATATAGATTCACTTTTAAGATCAATCTAGTATGGGAAAATTAATTAATTCTAAGGATGTTTCTCTTGAATTTAAACCATGGACTGATCAAAAGTGTAGAATTACTAGACTCCAGATTATCGAACAACTTGGAGGAGAAATACCAAACGGAGAGATAGATATGATTCTGGGAAATGGAAACGATCAAGAAATAGATAAATTTATCACAGATCAAAATACCGGAACCATATCTATCGTCGACGAGAAAAAGTACGGACTCTCATATGAATTCGACGTTTATATCACTGAACGAGAATATTATGAGAATATCCTGAAAATAAAGTTTGTATGTATTAAAGACCTGAATTTCTTTACTAAACGAATTACCACTTATTATCAAGATGGAATAAAATCAGCCATTGAAGCATTATATCCAGGCAACAAAGACATAAGGATTGAACCTTCTTGGACAGATGATGCTCCCTTATACCAAAACTGTGAAACTAACTACGAAATGTGTAAGCGTCTTTGTTATGCCTACAAAGATAAGTCAGTATTTGCTTTTGGTTGGGACGGTCTGCTGATGAAAGATTTATGTGGAGATTTTGATAGTCAGGGGAATGTTGAACCTTGTCTAGAACTTGAAACTGATCGCCTCTCCGTTCAAACTCAAACCTATAACCTGAAATATGATAAATACCTAAATCATGAATCATTTTTATCCTGGGAAGAATCCGACGAGAGTACAACAGGTGATTTCTCGAGTGTGGCTTCTAAAAATTCCAAGGTTGTGATGAATTATAAAGGATATAGAGTTATGGGAATGAAGTCTAGTAGTCTAATGGAGGTGGCTTGGAATAATGAGTCTAGGATGAAATCAGATGGTTATACATGCCTGAAGATAGTTCAAACCGATATGCCTCATTATAAACTTGGAGACGTAGTGATATATAAACGCGCTCTCCAAGAAAAAAGTCTACCGTGGAAAAACTATCTAATTACCTCCAATGAACTTTTCTTCTCGGCGGATGGTAATAGGGAAATGGATCAGCACGGTTTTAGATTTTCCTGGACTTCTAACCTATACGGACTTCAGGATGGTGATTGGAGTAAAGAACCTAGCGCTTAATTTTAACCCAATTAAGCTTACACAATAACTCGGAACGGTAGCGGTAAAACGTTGGCCTTACCCTTCGATGTGGATTCCGAGTACCAAACGTAGACATAAAGATCTACTATATTATCAAAAAGAATTATGCGCTGTGTGAGAAAGAAACAAGCGCGATAGAGAAACACTGTAGGATAATAAGGCGGGAATCCTATAAAGTGTGAGAGAGTAAACCGCCTTGAATTATAGACAGTGTGAAAATTAAACCGGTCTGAAAATAAAAGCGAAGCAAGAATAAAAGACCGGAATAATAAACGCGCTTAAACTTAAAAATACACAGCGAAAAATATGATAGTAGAAAATAAACCTAATTACTACATCGGAACTATAACCTATGTAGAAAGTGATCCCCTAGGCCTGCTCACAAAAGATCGGCTATATCATGAAGCAGTCGTATCAGTTCCAGGGGTCTTTGAAAATGTATTAGCCTTTCCCGCTCGAACAAACTTAGATGAACCAAAAGTAGGAGATCTAGTGGTAGTGTGTAGCTGGGATCCTCTATACAACTCTTACTGCACCTATGAGAAACTTAAGGAAAATGACTTCGTAGGTTTTAGATCGAACGGAAAGATGGTGCAGATCAATCATGAGAAAATAGTGGTGGGAGTTTTTGATGAGAGTACAGAATATAAAGACGATGATGTACCCGACGTCTCTAAGTTGGCGCACCTCGAAATGGATAAAGAAGGAAATATAACCGTTCATGCTGCAAAAGATATTACCGTGAATGGAGACGCTAACTGTACCATAACTATCAAGGGAAATAATACAGTAACAATAAATGGCAATAATAGCGTGAAAATAGATGGTAACTCGGAACTAGAAGTGGGAGGAAATCTAAACGCAAAAGTTAGTGGGAATATGGACGTTGAAGCCTCTGGAAGTGCTAATATTAAGGCCGGCGGTTCAGCAAAAATTGATAGTCCAAGCGTTACTATTACTGGCGGACAACTTACTGTAGAAGGATCTTGCTCACCAACAGGAAGCGGGGGATTTTGTGGTATTCCCGTATGTCCATTAACTGGCGCGCCTCATATTGGGACCATAATTTCTGGAACTTGATAATATGGCTGCAACAATATTAGGAGGACTATGGGAAAGCGGACTAAAAGGACAAACAGAAACAACCTCCGCACATCATCAATTTATGTCCGCACTAGCTACCTACATACAAGGAAATGTAACTTTTGTTGGAACATTCTCTGGAGTAAATCCTTCTGGAACACCACTTACAACAGCAATAGTCTCCAACGTAAATCCGGGAGCACTAGGAGGAGAAGTTACAGGATGTCAAGACCCAAATGGAGGAGACGGGTATGCACAATGGAAAGCTTGGATAATGCAGGTTTATTCTAAGATGACTTCAGACTGTGGATTATTACCTGGAGCCTTCATACCATTCTCTCCTATTCCTTGCTTTAAATTGGTTAGCCCTAAGACATGGGATAGATCAGATTTATTGACGGCAGTAAAGGGAAATGAAAATAATCCCCAAGGTCCCTGCTTAGACAGAATGGCAAAGGGATTTATGGACGATATGAAAATAGATTTTGTTCCTGTATTTCCTGGTCAAGTTGGTGCATATGTAGGAGCTTTTACCGTTTCTAGCGTTCAAACTCCATAAAAATAAGCTATTATTGGTTGAAAATATAAGAAAGACCCAGAAAAATGACGAAAAAATGTCAAAACGCCTTATATTAGTGGGAGAATTGAATATTTTCAGTACTAATAATTCTCGGCCAGGGGACCCTCGTCTCTTTAGAGAGACGAGTTCGGACTTCACTGCGTTTCATCCGACTCGAGCTCCGCATTGTAAGATTCCTCTAACATTTTTATTAAACAATTAAGTGAGGCTTTGCCGAACGTTGTTTGGTTTATTATGTTAGTATTATTTCAAACATGAAATATTATTCTAAGCGAGACGAATAGTCGAGCGGATAATGAAGTTATGTTTGTTCTTTGTAAAACATGAAGTTAACAACTGTGATTCACCGGCTTCGCCGGACAGTTGAAGATTATGTTTTATTAATATCAATGCAGACAGTCGAAACGTAATGATGTGAACTATCGAGCTTGCGAGATATCTATGAGGCGAAGCCGAATGTGAACATCATAGTGAAGACATTAGTCGGAATTACTAATTACTAAAAAATTTATTAAATATAATATATATAGTATTCAAACATTTTAGGGTTTGAAATGTAGTATTTTGCTCTTATAAAGCCTTTAAATCCTTATGAATGATAGCAAGGGTGTAAGCCCCTTGGCTAAGAAAATAAGAAGATAAGAACTTACGGACGAAGTACGTAAGAGGAGAAAATCGATAAGATTTTCGAACTATAACTAAAATTCATAAGGAGATGAATGTAAATGATTTTATAAGAAAAGAAGATGGAAAGATTGTAATACCTGTACCCCCTGGAATAAGATATATGAGTCAGTGGGCAGATTTCAATCTTAGCTTTTTTGGTAATCAACCTTTCATAATAGATAAACAAATTCCAGGATGTGGATTTACAGAATATTGTTTAACAAATGATGATAACATTGTTCTAATATCTCCAAGAAAACTACTTTTAGAGAATAAATTTAATCAACATCCTAATGAAATCTATTACTTTGAAAATAAGTGCGACGATAGTTATACAGTGGATACGGATTTAACTAAACAGCATGGAAGAGGTGATAAAAAATCTGTATCAGAAGAGGATTCTAATAAAGATGAGGAAGAACCCAAAAAGAATAATAAAAAACTATTAAAAATGGAATCTAAATTGAATTCATATTTAAATGATATGGATTCTTTAAGAAAACCATATAAAATAATAGTTACTTATGATTCTTTTAAGCACCTGAAAAGATATTTAGTTAGAACGCAAAGATTAGAAAGCTTTAGGATTGTAGTCGATGAGTTTCAATCAATTTTTGTAGATTCTAGATTTAAAGCAACTACGGAGTTCAGTTTCCTTATAGAGCTTAGAAATATCTCTGGTCAAATTTGTTTTGTATCTGCAACTCCAATGATGGATACATATCTAAAACAAGTAGAATATTTTAACGGTTTACCTTATTTCGAATTAGACTGGGGTTTAATGGATAAGTCTAGAGTGATGAAACCTGAACTTAAAGTTAGAAAAATAGTCTCAGTTAATTCAGAAATAAAAAGAATTATTAGAGAATATAAATCAGGAAAATTTGCAGTACTTTCTAACCCTGAGAATGAAAAAGAAATCATTCAATCAAAGGAAGCAGTTTTCTATGTAAACTCAGTTAATAATATCCTATCTGTAATTAAATCTGAGGGTTTGAAACCAGAGGAAGTAAATATCCTATGTTCAAATACTAACGATAATATACAAAGAATAAAAAAGAGGCTTGGAGAGAAGTTTATAATTGTTGAGGGAGAAGGTGAAGATAAAGTAGAGAAAGCCGGTTTTGTTCCATTAAGAGGACAACCACATAAAATGTTCACTTTCTGCACCCGTACCGTATATTTAGGGGCTGACTTTTATTCAACTAACGCAAGAACTTTTATCTTAAGTGATGCTAATATAGATTCATTGGCTGTTGATATTAGTCTAGATCTTCCTCAAATATTGGGAAGACAAAGATTAGAGTCAAACCCTTGGAAAAACCATGCAGAATTCTATTTTAAAAATTTAGGATCTGGCAAAGGAATTCTTAAGGATGAATTTGATAAGTTAGTAGATAGAAAAGTAGAAGAAACAAATCACCTACTAACTGTTCTAAATAAAGCTGATCCTGAGGAGAGGACAGCATTAATAAGAAAGTATAAAAAAGATATAGTATTTTCTAATTACAAGGATGACTATTTATCTATAAATATTTCTTATAATGAGTCTCCAGTCCCTGTATTTAATAATCTAGTGTATATTGCAGAATTGAGAGCTTTTGATATTCAACAAGTAGATTATAAAGACAGATTTACTGTATTTTCTACTCTTAAGCTCGGAAGTGAGGTTGAATTCGATAAAATGACTCGATACATAGATATGTTAAGGGAAGATACCTCTAAATCAATTTCAGATAGACTTAGAATGTTATGTGAAACAGAAGAATTTACAGAAGATGAGAAAAAAGTCATTGCTCATCAAGTTTCAGAAAAATTTGACAAGTTCTATAATATTCTTGGTCCAGATAGATGTAAAGCTAATGGATATAAAACATCTGACCTCATTAAAGAGATCAATATATTAATTTCTAGGGATAATATTCTTCAGGAATTTGAAAGTGTATTTGTAATAGGAAATAGATATTCAAATAAAGATATAAAACTTTATCTTACTAATATCTATTCAAGATTAGGATTATATAAAACACCTAAGACAACAGACCTTAATGAATTCTTTGAGGTTAAAAAGGTGCAGATATTTTCTTCTGATAGATCTTCAAAAGAAAATGGATTAGAGATTTTAAGATTAAAATAATATAAAGAGTAATAAATTTGATATTTGACTATTAAGTTTATTACTCTTCAACTTTAAATTTATTAGATTATGATATATGTAATTATTAGCCCAGTATATGTAAAAAAGGGTGATTATACTAAATATGATAATGCACTTAAGATAGGTTATTCTTCAGATAATAAGAGAACACACGAAGGTAGATTCAATTCTTATATTACTCAAAACCCTACCTGTGAAGTTTTATTTAAAATAATAGGTGGTACTAAAAGAGATGAGAAAAATCTACATAAATATTTTTCAAAATATCAGAAGAAATTTGAGGATAATGATACTAGAGAGTGGTTTGAATATAGAGAAGAGATATTAGATTTCTTTAGAGCTCATACTTCAATAGATTCTATAAGAGAATTTATTAAAGTAAATCTAGATAAGAGTAAAAGGGATATAAATAGAAAAACGTCTAAATTTTTACCCTTTATTTGGCCTTATATAGTATCTATTCGTGAAATAATAGGAAGATTAGATTATTCAATACTAGATGATTATTCTTTTGGGGATTATAATAAGTTTAGTGAAGATTGGATAAAAACCTATTATCCTAACGAGTCAGAAGAAATATTAAATCATTATAAGAGAATCCAATCTAATATAACTTCTGAAATGACAGAGTTCATAAAAAAGCTTAGAGATAAAAATGAGGGGACTCTTGATCGAAGACTTAAAAAATTGTGTAAATCTGAATTTACTGAAGAAGAAAAGAAAATAATAGCTCAACAAGTCTCTGAGAAGTTTGATCAATATTATAATATGGTCGGGCCTAAAAGATGTGCAGAATTAGGATTTAATACAACTTATATTCGTAATGAGATAAAGACTCTTTCTGCGGATCAAGAGAAATTGGTTAGTCTTATTTATGGAGCCTTTAAAGTAAACTCAAGATATTCTAATGCTCAAGCTAAAGAAATGCTGAAGAAAATTTATGAAGCTTGTGGAATCAAACAAACTTCTAAAGCTTCAAATCTCAGGGAGTATTTTGAGGTAAAAACCATTCAGATATATTACCCTGATAAGACGAAAGAAAACGGTTTAGAGATTTTAGGATTAAAGAGTTAGAAAATATAAAAAGAGAATAGTGACTATATGTTTTAATGACATATTATAAAAGTTGCTATTCTCTTCTTTCCTGATAGTTTCGGGATTCGTCGTTCCTATAGCAATTCTTTTATAGGAACTTTCGGTATGTTATTTTAATGGAATTAAAATTATGAAATACCTATTGAGTGATAATACGGTCACATCTCAGGTAGAATATTATGTGATCGACCTTTTTAAGTTATACCTGAGTGTTTATCCAGGAGACATACCGGGAGCAGGATCGATTGGCTTTGACTTCAACCTTCGGGGTACATTCAAGGCGGATCTAGCGACAGAGGTAGAGTCCAGGATATCGAGCTTAGTGTCTACTTTCCAGTCTAAGTTCTCCGGCAACCTATCCTTTAAGCTAGAGTCGGTAGAGCTGATTGATGAGACACAAGTGAAGATTATAGTTTCTTGCGGTAGAGTGAGAAGTGATGAAATAATGATTGATTTATATGAACAGTAAACAAGATTATATTAACATCTACCGTAAGATTGCCACAGGTTTAGATCTTTACGGTGATAGTGCTGAGTTATTGATTCAGTTATTGGCAGAGTCGACTTACATTAGCGAGGTTGAGCATGTTGTT
>Ga0247610_10005000_pt1 | contig 14042 bp, 14 predicted proteins | sample 174DNAGHGhighgp2_FD_193483 | JGI IMG/M metagenome (GOLD analysis project Ga0247610, IMG submission 193483) | Sheep rumen microbial communities from Palmerston North, Manawatu-Wanganui, New Zealand - 1742 DNA GHGhigh gp2 | ecosystem: Host-associated > Mammals > Digestive system > Stomach > Rumen... | reverse complement strand
GTCAAGAAGGCCGAGCTCGAGCAGAACGACGCGGGAGTCGCTACGATCGACTACCACTCGGGACGCAAGCTGAACAAGGCGCTGATCCAGAAACTCGCCAGCTGCGAGTACATATCGCAGTACCGCAACATCTTCATCACTGGCGCTACCGGGAGCGGCAAGACGTATCTGGCCTGCGCGTTCGGGATGGAGGCCTGCAAGCGGTTCTACTCGGTAAGGTTCACCAGGCTACCCGACCTGCTGATGGACCTGTCCGCCGCGGAAGACAGGCACGCCCTCGAAAACGCGTTGCAGAAGTACACCAAGCCGACGCTCCTCATCATCGACGAATGGCTGCTGTTCAAGCTCCGCGAGAACGAGGCCAGGTTGCTGCTGGAGGTAATCCACAAGAGACGCAAGAAATCGTCGACCATATTCTGTTCCCAGTACGAGGAAAAGGACTGGTACAACCAGATATGCGACGGCGAAAGCACCCTTGCGGACGCCATCATGGACCGGATATCGTTCGACTCGTACAAGATAAACATCGAGTACATCGACAAGTCGGTTGACAAGTCCATGAGGGAAGTGTATGGGTTGAACCCGTCGGAAGCCCAGTAGGGCAAAAAACAGGTGGCTCCGTCAGGCCGGACTAGTGGCTCTCACTTCTCCGGACTGGCGGCTCCGCCGCTCCGGAATAATCAATTTTGACGAAGCATACGGGGTCAATCCCTTCTTCGATGCGAAATCATCTTCTGGATGGTTAATTAGAAACTATTATTGGAATAGCAGACTATTTAAAAACGATTTCTTCGCCAAACAAGTACAGAACTTCTGGTTATATAATCATGTTCATTTTCAAACCATCATAAAAAAAGCAGAATTATATGCGAATTTTATAGCTCCAGTAGCAGAAAACAATTTCAAAAGATGGCCTATTCTGAAAGACAAATCAGAAAAACTTCACCAATATCCTTATACATCCTATTCTGAAGCAATCAACGCTTTGACGCAATGGATGACATCAAGATTTGATTGGATTGGGGAAAACTTATGATATAAAAAAACTTTTATTTTTTTCTAAGGCCATTTAAGAAATTGATCCATTTTATCTTATCTGCCACGTAGAAAGCCATCAAACAAATTAAAATCGTCAGAAGTGGATTAAGAAAATAAAGAATAACAAGCGTCAGGTTATCATTCAACGGAAATAAAATCTTTGTCAGCCTAGCTATTATCATGAGAACAAGGCCGTGCATAGCAAAAACAAAAAAAGTGCTATTCGTCAAGAAATTTGAAAAGCCACACTCAGCTACTTTATACGCAATTACATAAAAAACAACAACCCCCAAAAAAACGACAAAATGGTGAACAGGCAACGCAGCTGGATAATGAGAAAGTTCTAATATTGTTAATATAAGATATAAAATAATAAGAAGCAATCCAGTTTTAGGCGAAACACCCATTTTTAATTTCGAAATGGAAAAATACGCCCCAAACGAAAAAAAAGATATGGCAACACAATTAAAACCAATCAAATCTTCTAATATATAGCCACAAATCGCCAAAATTGGCAAAGCAAGCCCAATTCGGGAGGCTAGCCAATATATCACAGGCGGAGCAAAAGCGCAAACACAAATCAAATCGCGAATAAACCACATCTGATAGCATATGGGCGATCCAGAATTTCCTCTCCAAAAAAGGTTAACAAAATCAATTATATAAAAATTTTCAAAAAATACCACTCCATTTTTCATCATAGAAGGAGCAAGCCAATGTCCTGCCATATAAACAAAAAAAACGATAAAATTCCAGCAAATATATGGAATTAACAAAGAGTAAAATCTTCGCTGACACTTTTTAAAAAAAACTTCCTTGTTGAATAATTTTACATTGTAAAAATACATATATCCTGATATAGCAAAAAAACAGGGAACAGCTGCTCCTGCAATTATATGAGATATGTATATCGTTATTTGGGCGCCCCACCATCCACAAGTATTCAAATCAACAAAACTAGCCAACTCTGCTCGAGAATGAATCATCACTACCAAAATGATTAACGGAAATCTTAACAACATCAAACAGTTTATTACTTTTTCTTGCATAAAAACCTACAACTTTTCATAGACTTTATTCATCAACTCTTGAGCATGTTTTAACACATCATATTTCCAAGGATTATTTAAAATGGCCGCATTGTATTGAATCAATTCTGTTCTATCATCCACGAGATTTCTCAATTTCGCAAGAAGTTCATCTTTTGTTGAATACACAAATGAATCGTCATATTCCCTGACAATATCTTGCGCTCCCACATTATTTGACACAAGCACAGGGACTCCGTACGACAAAGCTTCCAAAGTCACTAGACTAAAAGTTTCCTTCCAAATGGAGGGCACCACAAGCAAATCCATTTCATTATATACCAAGGAAATATTTTTCTGATTAAACTTACCCTTATAAGAAATCGGCAAATCAGTTTCTTCTGCAACCCGCCCGCCCCATACATCCAAGTGCCATTTTGAGATATCTATCTGAGCAAGCGTTTGCTTGAGCTGAGGCAAACCTTTATAAGGAGTTTCTGATCCAATAAACCCAATGCGAAGGCACGAATTATCAAATCTTTTACCAATTCGATGATCTTGTATACCTTGATGGACAATAGGAACAACCCTATTACAGGTTGTTCCTATGGCCGCTTCAAACTGACTCTTTGCGACATTACTGTTAAAATGAAAAATATCCACCAATTCAAAACACTGGCGAAAATAGTCCAATAGCAATCTAAAGCTCTGTTTTTTCATCGTTTTAGTATTCTTTTTACGAAAAGCAGCAACTTAGAATTTCTAAGCCAAAGATACCACAATGGTTTAGCGGATGCATTACATTTTGCACATTTTTCAGGAGAAGCCTCTTCGCATAAGTTTCCACTATGATTAATAAAATTCGCTTTAGGGCACAAACCATAATAGTCATGAGATGTATATACGATTCTCACACCATTTTCTTTTGCCGCCAATAGAAAGGACACTGGAAGCCCCATCAGCGTATGTACATGCAACACATTGAAATGATTGTTCTTAAAAAAATCAGCAAAAAAATCAAGTCCAGCGTTGCTTTCCGCCATAAATGATCGAGCGTCCTTTATACCATGAAGAAGCGGCAGCAAGAGCGCATTTCGTATTTTATAACTGGGGATACCGCAACACAAGCCATCATTATATATTGAAATTTTCCACGAAAACAAAGAAGGATTTCCCGGATAGATTGCAAAAACATCGTGTCCCAACAACTTTTGGGCATGCATCAAATCGATTGCATACTTTGTCAGTCCACCGCTCCGCATTGGAGGAAAACCTAAAATGTAATGGAGAACACGCATTAATATATCTTTCTTATGATTTTTGAGGGAACGCCCCCAATTAAAACACCATCCGGGTATTCACCACGTACAACGGCGCCCGCAGCCACGATGCAATTATTTCCAATCTTTGTTCCATCTAAAATGGTGACTTTCGCCCCAATCCAACAATTATCTCCTATTTCAACACCACCCTTTGAAACAACGCCCTGTTCTCTTATGGGTTTTGACGCATCCTTAAAAATGTGGTTTTCAGGATGTATACTTACATAATTTCCAAAAATAGTATTACTTCCAATTTTAACGAAACCCGCACCAGAACCATAGCGACCATGCGTTCCAAAACCAACATTATCACCAACGACCATTCCCTTTCCCAAAAGGCTCAAAGAGCCCGTCAATTCAATCTGTGTTTGATAACCTATAGACACATTTTCACCTAATACCAAACCATTTTCAGACAGGGCATCAATCCGGCAGTTATTCGCTATAGACAAATTCTTTTTAAACATCATCTTTGAAGCACAGCGAATAGAAGCACTCGGAGAGACATATACTCTTTTCAGCGTTCCCAAACGAATCATGCCATAAATCAAACCTACCATTCTGGATAACATCGTTCCCAGAAGATAACTCGAAGGAATCCGTCTATCAATCCTAATTCCATTACCTTTTACCTTTTCAAGTAATGAATGAATGAACATCACATTTTCCCTTTAACAACTGTTTCACGCAATAATACTTAAATCCCAACCAATCACGAACAAAGAGCAGTGCATTCTCCAAAGCATTCACACTACGATGCTTTTGACGGATGCGATATGTTTCTTTTATTGCACGAGTCGAAAAACTCATTCCGCCGATTTGCATTCTCGCAATACGTTCCGGAATAAACAAGTATTTCAATTTATCCTTCTTGCGAAGTAGCAATTCATAGTCAGCACAAATCTTGAAAGACAAATCATACCCGCCTAACATCTCAAAAAGATTTTTTTTGTTGTGCAAGGAAGCAACATGGGCGGCATTCATACGTTTGCGATAAATAGGCCATTCTGGAGCGCCACCCAAGATATTGAGGACATTCCCTTTTTCATCAGCGTACTCGTTATACGCACAAATATAATCGTAGTTTTCGATATCCAGAGTATTTCTTATGGCATCAAGATACTTATTCAGTGCACTAGGCAACAAAACATCGTCAGCACCAACAAAAGCAACCCATTGACCATGGGCCAATTTAACACCTTTGTTCCAAGCATCATATATCCCTTTATCAGGTTCAGAAACGTGGACGGCAATTTTATCACCATAAGAATCAATGATTTCATTGGTGGAATCTTTTGATCCACCATCCACAAGAATCAATTCAATTTCATCAGTTAATTGAGGAATAATACTATCAAGACATTTCTTTAAAGTCTTAGCAGCATTGAAAGTGGCGATGACTATTGAAATATTTTTTTTCATAATTTCCTACATATTTTTCTGTAGACAAGTCATGATTAGATAACAAAATTTTTAGGTTGTTGCAAATCAACTGTAGCAAGTCCGAATCCCATTAGGAACCACGAAAAATAAATACAAGGCGTTTCAAAGGGATTGACAGATACGAAAGAAACAATTGTATAGGCAAGGGTAAAACCCGCACAAGCAGAAGCAAATGCGTTTCGCCGTATCATTTTTTTATTGCGCCTATATATAACAAACAATAAAAAAACAAGTATTAGCAAGCCTGCAACACCGATATCCACACCAATATTTATTAAGGAACTTTCTGCAAAGGCTGCTCCATGAGCAGATGCGCCAAACCCCAGGCCCAAAGGATGATTATATAAGAAATCTAATGCTGAAATTGTCATACTCGCTCGCGCAGCTGAGGAAGCTTCTTTACCACTTAAAGAACCTTCCACAACTGTTCTTACTTCAGGAACGGCAAGAAAAACAACAAAAAAAACAACAACACCTATCAGAGCCAACTTAATTATTAATGGACGATAATTTGCCTTTGATAAGCCTACATATAGAAAAGTTATTAGAAACATAAGCCATCCGGCTCGAGAAAAAGATGTTAAAAGACAAAAAATCGAAAGGAAAAAACAAACAAAGAAAAACTTTTTTAAAAGGTCCGATTTTAGCAAGCTCTTAAAAAAAAGCAAAGCCATTACACATATTGTGGAAACAACACTATTATATACGCCCATTTGATTTGGCCCCCCATACATCAAACCACAAACACGATTTAGCCCCATAATCGCATAACTAGATCTATCATAGTAAATTGTTCCGTCAGCAGCCTCTTTATATGTAGCACCCACAAGCTGTCTAAACATCATTCGCAACGGATTCGAAAAGAAATCGATTAGCCCACTAATATTGATTATTAGAGAACCCACTAATACACACAAGATCATTTGTTTTATATCTTTCTGCGTAAAATTTGATTTCGCCACAGCAATTGTCAACAAACAGGGGAAAAAAATTGTTTTTACCCGCTCATTCACATCAAGCCCTTCCACTTTTCCCAGAACCAGAAAAAACAAGGAGTAAAAAAATAAAATAGAAAAGACACAAAAAATTTCTCTTGTCCGCGAATCATTTTTTTTAAAAGCTTTCAAAAAAAGAACCAATATCCCCACTTCTTTCCATAAAGCAAAGATGGTCGCACCAGAAGAAAAAAACACATATTTTATCGTTCCCTGTATCGGCAAAAAAAGAAACAAACTACATATAATTCCACATTTAGGACTTCGAATGCAGAACAATGAGTACAAAATGAGAAACAATATTGCAACAATAATCATTTTTAAATAAGTATCATTTAAACTTTTTCTCAAACGCTTTTTTACGATTTACAATCAATAATATAAAGATTTTTAAATCATTGATCAATACCGACACAAATTCAGGGACATAAAGCGAAATATTACTTTTCCAGAAGTTTACAAGGATTGCTCTATAGGATTTTACTCGCAAAGATAGAGATACCTTATGAAAGACAATTGGAGAGTACTCAGATTTTTTCAAATACTTTAAATAACAATTTTTATACGGACAAGCAACGTTAAGCCAAGGTTTTATTCCCAAGTCCGCATAATGAATAATCATTGGGGTATATCGATATTCATAGTAATCAAAAAATTTGTAATCGCAACATTTAACAGGATATGGAGCACATGCTATATGATTCCATTTCGGAGGTAATAAAAACCATTTTTTCTTGAAATAATAATTTAAAACATCCTGATCATGAAGATAAACCTTTTCTCGATGTCTTTTTGCATATTCCAACAAACCTGATTCTACTTTATGGGTTCTCCAATATTTCAAATTCACAAGCATAATGCCAGAACAAAATGTTTTTTCACCAACTTCCATATGAAGTTGCACACGATGTTGCTGATCATACGGAAATTGATCCAAACAAGCTGCCAACGCATAATCTTCTAGTTCTAACGAAAAAATTTCTGAGACATCTCTTAAAACTATCATATCACAATCTAAATAAAGAACCTTATCTACATCTTTCGATATGACGCTACTTAAAAGAAGACGATAATATGCAGCCATAGAAAGAGGCCTATTCTTTCTAAATTGGACCCCCTGCAATTGACATTCATCCACATTATAGAACAAGACCTTGTTATTATAACGTTTCGAAAGAGTTTCAATGAAACTTCTCGACCGATTTGAAAGTCCTTTTTGAAGAACATGTACTGTAATAGAATGTTCTTTGTTATTCTCATAAAGAGAGCACAACATCGCCATTGCATGCTGTATATAATTGTCGTCAGTATTTATCGTAACGTTAAAATGCACTTATGCCCTCCATTCAATATTACGAGATATGACTTTTGCTGGAATCCCGCCAATTAAGCAATGCGTTTCTTCAAAATATTTTGTAACAACGGATCCTTGCGCAACAATCGATCCATCATTCACTCCACTATTTTTCACAAACGATGAATTTGGAGTAATCCAAACATGATTTCCTATATTAATAGGACCATCCTTTGGGATTAACTGATTATCGTGCCATATGCAATGTCCATCAGAAGTGTTTAAAATGACATTCCATCCAAAAGAACAATCTTTCCCAATGCTTATTTGATTTGTACTACGCAAAAAGCAATTACAATTACAATAAAAATTATTCCCAAACCGAATTATGGCATCATAATCACAACGCAAAACAGTACCTATTGCAATTATTGCAGACCCTTCAAAAATAAGTTTACTATTAGAACATAGACAAAGCACCGTACTAGCTCCTTGCATACCAGGACTTCCGTCAACACCAAGTTGGATTGTTTTAAATTTCATTTTTTTTATAATTATCTGATTACGTTTCAAATGATTTACACGGACTTTTGTTGTAATCCAAACAGGCAAGTAAATAGCCTGTTTTATTGGCATATATCGAAAATTAAAATATACAGAAAAAATGAAATTAATCAATTTTGAAAAAAACACTAACTCCTCTCCATATTCAAAAAAGGACAATTCGAGTACATGCTTATTTTTTTATTGCATTTTATCAACGAATAATTTTTTAAAACAAGAAATAAATATTTCAAATAGGTTAAAGTTTTGTATTTTCTAACAAAGAAAATAAAGTTTGAAAAAAAACGAAATAGCCATGGTTTCATTTTTATTGTCGGATTGCTTAAATACACCAGTTCCGCCATGTAGCTCATTTGCATCAATTTTTTCACTTCGTTTTTTCTATTTTCTCTATCATGTACGGCTTTTGCACCTAATACTACGCCCATTTTTAACTTTTTATAATGCATTCTGTCATTATAATTTACATCCTCCCCATAATGAGGGAATGTTGGCGAAAATCCTCCAACAATTTCAAGGCATCTCCTACTAATCATCCAATGAGCCGCCATAGTCATACCCACCTCATACGGCTCGTTTTCTTTTTTATCCATCAGCGCACAATTAACAATTCGAGACAGAAGTTCCTTTTTAAATAAACTAGTAAGGCAGTTTAAGAAAGATTCATCTAAATTTTTCATATTAGCTTGACACTGAAGAGGACTTAATATTCCATATTCAGGATGTCGCTGCATACAATCAATCAGCAGTTCAAATGTATTGGGCTCGACCCAAGCATCTTGATTTAGTAGATAGACAAAGTCATAGTTCTGATCTAAAGCATATTGCAATCCCAAATTATTAGCTTTTCCAAAGCCCAAGTTTTTTTCACTTTGATGAAACATCACCTCAGGGTACTTTTCCAAAACAAACGCTTGGGTTCCATCATTTGAACCGTTATCCACCAAAAAAACATCTGGTTTAATGGTTGCATTCTGCAAACTGCCTAAACATTTGTCAATCCAGGCCATTCCATTATACGTAACAATGACAACAATCAGTTTCATGAAAAAACTCCATACTATTAAAAGCAATATCTAAAGAAAATCATTTTCAAATTACAAGTTTATTTTTGAATTTACTCATTAAATTCAAAATAAATTCATTTTTCAAAAAGAAAACATTCGATATCGAAAAATAAATCAAACAAAGAACGCCAAAGCTAATATTTTTATAGTAAAAATTTTCTATAAACTCTCCAACAATCCACATGATAACAAAACAAGGTGCCGCCATCAATAGATGCAATAATAAAGATTTGAACGGGAACCTATATATTTTCTTTTTCGTTATATATATAAGCCCTCCTATACACCCTACGGTTTCCGAAAAAAGTATTGTACAAGCAGCGCCAATAGCCCCATATTTCGCATCCAAATAAACATTGCATAAAATTCCAACTACCGCAGCAAAGGAAGCTGTTACCAATAAAACATTGTCTTTATGCAGCGGAATAAAAATCTGAACCCCATTAATTTGATTCAATCCCGCAATGATTAAAATAGGCATTACAATCATCATGGGCAAAGCGGCATCTTCATAACCTTCACCAGCAATAATTTTTATAATAAAACTAGATAACATACTAGTCATAACAATTGTCGGAATACTAAACGTGAACAAGGCTGATAAAGATTTATCTATTATTCTCTGAAAATTTTGATAGTCATTATTTGCAACTAATTCCGACATTTTGGGAAGAACCACTGCAGTAAAAGCTCTAAAAAAACCCATTATGACCGTATATAATTTAATTGCAGTAAAATACAAACCAACTTGTTTTTCTGACGAGACAACACCTAGATAGACATAATTAAATGTAGAGTACAACGATATTATAAAAGTAAATATGCCCAATTTAAAAATCTGCGGCAAATATGTTCCTAATTTAAAAGAAAAATATTTCCACGAAATATAACGTCTGGATGCATAAATATTAATCGCACTATTAATGATTACCGAAACGGATGTTAATAAGAAATAAATATCAACATCTTCTTTTCCCCTAACAAATATAAATATCAATATCAAATAAACAATTTTTACCAAAATAGTTCTTATCGAAATGTATCTAAAATCTTGATTCCCAACAAATAGCCACTCAAAAAGAAGAGGGGTGAAAAGAAGTTTTGCCAAGCCAATAAGAAAAAAATGGTTATATCGTGATAGTTGCGGAACAAAAAAGACCGCCGCTAAGTAAATACTAGAAACAAAGAAAATGGATACTATAATAAATGAAAATAAATTAAAAAAAGCCCTACTACACAGTTCTCGATTACCATGGCAGGATGCAATTTCCCTAATCCCGACAGTCTGCACGCCAAGCATTGCAAACATTATAAAATAATTTATAACATTATCAACAAAGCCAACAATCCCTAAACTATCAACTCCTAGAACACGTGAAATATATGGGAATACAATAAACCCAACAATATAAGAAGATAATGTTATCGCCGAATTGTAAATAAAATTTTTAGCGATAGACATTTTTCAGCCTTACCAAAAGTTTTCGAACAAAAAACGGAGAAAGCCTTGATATCGCCATAAATGCATATGGATGCTTGACAATTAATTTGCTAAGCAAATCTCTAGAAAGAATCTTTATGACATCAATATTCTCTATGGATTTGTACACAATTTTCTTTTCATTATTTGGTATTTGAGATACATAAGACATATACATCGAAACAGTTCTAGCCATCTCTGCATATACGACTTTTTTTACATCTTCATTAAAATTACTATCAACAGACTGCCTATAAGCCTCTCCATAATTATTTAAAGCAAAAATAATTTTTGCAGGAGTAATTGCTGATCTGGTAACGCCATTAGGATTATATCTAAAGCAATACGGATCGAAACAAATACCCTTTACTCGTTGAGCATGCTTTAGACATATAAGGTTATGAAGAAAATCTGTTCCAACAGTAGTTTCCGTAAATTCTATTTTATTATCGACAAGAAAATCTTTTTTTATCAGCTTTCTATATGCAGGAACTGGAATAAATTCAAATGATTTCTGCTTTATGAAATATTCAACAAAGCCACTACCATCACAAATATCAATCTCATTATTTAGATTTCCATTAAACCGAAGATTTTGTTCTAATGTAAAACTATCAAGATCTTTAAATGAAGCAATGTTAAAATAAAGCAGGTCCAAATCAAAACGAACCATTTCCGTAAGCAACTTATTTTCAATGCCATCTTTTAAATAATCATCAGAATCCACAAATTGGATATATTTTCCCTGAGCCACCTTAAGACCGGCATTATATGCGCCTCCGGAACACACATTCACATTCAATTTTACATATTGAATATTCATATGTTTCTTTTGGAATTCAAGAACTATATTTTCTAAATTATCAGTTGTTGCATTATTAACACAAATAACTTCAAACTCATTCTCCGGCATATTTTGTCGATAAAGACTTTCAATACACTGGCTAATATATTTTTCAGTATTATAGCAAGGTAGTATGTAGGAAACATTCAACATAGTAAAATCTTTTCCCGTTATAAAAATTTCCTTTGAAAAACATTATTCCTAAATATTTATAGCCTTTAAAAGAACGTTGCATTCATAAACATCATCTACTTGGAGTGTTTTAACCCCGATTTCCTTAATGTTAGCTTCAGCACCTTCCTCAGTTTCATTTCCAACAAAAATTACCTTTTCATTTGTTAATCCATGTTTCTTCATTATTTCCTGAAGCATGGCCTTTTTGTCGTAACCTTTATGCATAATATCAATTGAAGTATGTCCAGATATTCTGGCTTCATAATTTACATTGAAATTAGCAAGAACATCCTGTGCTTTTTTCAGCAAAACTTCTCTGTTGACCAAAGGCTTAATTGTAATAACACACCCTTCGCCTCTAATTTTAATTTTGCCAGTAAACGCAGGAACTTTTTCAAGTTCATTAATGACGGAAGAATCTAAAATATATTTTTCGCACAAAACATCCGTTTTGTAATTATCAGATGTAAAATGAACATTTCCAAAGTCAGAATATATATCTGTTATAATTTGCTGGTGATATAGATACTTGAAAGCGTCCCTAACATGTTCATAACTGTTTCCAGAGTGAACAATACCTGCAAACAGGTTCATGTTTTCTGCCCCAACAGCTTTGCCGCAGTTGTTAGCTCTTTCATCCCAAAGTGTTCCATCGAGATCATAGATATATGTTCCCTTAAAACCTGATACACCAAAAAAATCCTTCATTAGGAGAGAAATTAGCTTCACCGGATTATGTTTTGCCTTTTCTCCACCAATATGACCACATATGCTCCGTATTTTGGAGACTTTATTCATTCCAGAAACAGCATCAAGATTAACTACAGCCGTGATGTCATCAACAGGAATATATTGTGCTAAAATATCAATTATATCATCTGCCGACACGCCTTTCATATCATGATCTTCAATATTATTCATAACAACATACTTTTTAGCTTTTGATGCTGCTAACATTTTACGAAGACCTGAATGCATATAAGAAGGAATTAATGAAGACCACTGCGTTCCAGAGCTAAAGATGATTATATCCGCATCTTCTATAATGCTCTTGCAACTTCTTACCTTTGTTAAATCGGTTTCTTCATCAACAGAAGGGATATATTCTTCTCCATCTCGAAGAAGCATTACCGAAGCAATTTTGTCGTTAGGATTATCCCACTCAACAATAGCGCCTTCATCTTCAACAATAAGACCAGATTCTGTTTTTGCCTCCAAAAAAAGATTAACATCGGATATGAGGTGAATATTATCCTTTATTCCCAAAATACAGGCCATATCCATACCAGCAAGTCGCAATGAAAATCCATTCATCGCCGCAGATGCAGAATAGAATATATTCGCTATAGAAAAATCCTTAAAGACAACGTTATTTAAGGTCTTACGCCAAACATTGTTGTGAATGTTTTCAAAGAAAAAATAATCTAAAAGACTTTTTAAACGATATGTATCCTTATCCCCTATTGCAATTCTATACTCTTCAAGTAATTCACAAGCTTTTTCATAATAATCTTCCTTACTGGCTGCATCTAACCGTAAATTAAAAAGTTTGAAAATTACAGATTCCCTGCTAGAGAAATCCTTCATTGCAGTCGCTTTCTGAATTTTAAACTGCGTCATTTGATTTTTTCGAAGATCACTAGGTCCAAGAATTCTGTTGCCAAAAATCTTTCGGCAAGTTCCCGTAGACTTACCATTATCGTAAGCATTAATAATTATATCAAGATTGTAATTGTCATTCCCGAAAATAGACGAGAATCCTTCTTGTATAGCAATGCTACCAGTACCACCACTAAAAATTACTATGTTGTACATTGTTACTAACCCACTTTATCCTTAATTGCTTCGAGTTCTTCTTGGGTGTTAAAGGAAAAACTTTTTCCCGATTCGACCAAAGAGTATTCCATAGGCAACAAATTGTTTTTGAAGAAAAAAGTAAACGAGTCAAGGAGTTTCATTTCTTTTGAGATTTCCTTATTCACATAATCATCAGCATCATTCAACCCCAATGTAATCATATATGACTCAAGTTGCATACAAATGTCAGCAATACGAAAAACAAAAACAGATTGATCATGAATCCCTAACGGCACAACACCATCATTTGATCGAAAATGCGATGATTTTATTTTATTTCCGTCTGTTTCATACCACGCATAAGGTTCAGCATCAACAGCTGATAACGACACTCCTACCGAATCTTTGTTTATATTAATTTTTGAAGCCGTTCTAAAAATGGAGTCGTCAAGATAAAATGTATCTCCCCAACACAGTGTAATTCTATCCGCAGCACAATCCTCCCTAATCAACCGAGCAGCGCGAAGAAACGAATGCGAATCACCTTGTCCAGTTCCTATAGAAAGAATTTTACATCCTTTTACGGCATCCTTATAGTCTGCAAAAATTTCCTTATTTATCACAAGATAGGTCCTATCAAAATGAGGGGAACCTAAATCAACAGTTCTTTGTGCTACATAGGTATCATCTATTTTGCAAAACGCTTTCGGGAATCCTCCAAAACGCGAAGATTTACCTGAAGCAAGAATCAATAAAACGTTCATAAAAGCCTTAAAAAAATGAGTTTTTTTTCTACTTCACCAATCCCTTTTCCAGGTATTCAGCCAGGTTCGTGCGAGTAACACTTGCAACATGATCGGCGGCAACCTTCTGCATGTCATGGTGGACCATAATCTGCACCAGCTGTTCGAAGGTCGTGGTCTGCGGGTTCCAGCCAAGTTCCTTCTTGGCCTTGGTCGGGTCGCCCCAAAGGTTCACCACATCGGTCGGGCGATA
>Ga0247610_10004998_pt1 | contig 14045 bp, 3 predicted proteins | sample 174DNAGHGhighgp2_FD_193483 | JGI IMG/M metagenome (GOLD analysis project Ga0247610, IMG submission 193483) | Sheep rumen microbial communities from Palmerston North, Manawatu-Wanganui, New Zealand - 1742 DNA GHGhigh gp2 | ecosystem: Host-associated > Mammals > Digestive system > Stomach > Rumen ... | reverse complement strand
CGGATCAACACCCCAGAATCGTCCCAAACGGGTGTCGTACACCCTAAAACCGTAGTTTTGAAAACCGCCTTCACCGTATACCTCATTGTCTGCCTCCTTGCCGTTAAAAAAGTATCGATAATGGGGAGTATGTGGAGTTGTTATAATATATTGATAATCAATCTGATACATGATTTATAAAGAAAAGCACTACAAAAAATCTTTTATAATATCTTGGCAAAAATAATAAATATTTCAATTATAAGTATATAAGTATGATGTTTACCAGGTTACTACTTTATTCACTATTTCCCTTTGTTCTCCGGCTGTCATTCGAAGATATATTCTGGTGGTTTCTATGCTTTCATGACCCATCAAGTCGGCAAGAAGCGCAATATCATTATATTTTTCCAAAAAATTCTTTGCATACCTATGCCTAAAAGAATGAGGATGCATAACTTTGACATCAATATTGTATTTCTCAGCACAAGTTTTCATAGCCTTAATTATGCCAGAACGTGTGATTCTGCTCCCACTTCGGTTCAGGAAAACAAAACCAGAATCTATATTTTGACTATTTAACCATTGCAGCAACTCCATACATAATTTGTCTGGAATGTATATTCTTCGAATCTTACCTCCTTTGGTGCGCATGTCCACATACCCAGACAATAGGTTCTCCACTTTAATCTGGAGAAGTTCACTTATACGAGACCCCGTGGCCGCCAAAGACCAAAACACAAAGTACCATTTCATTTTTCCTTCTTTTTTCAATTGATTCTTTAGGTATCTGTAGTCCTCGTTGCTTATGACATTTTCCAAATAACTTTTTTGTTGAACTCTTAACAATTTGAGTTTTAGCGCACCTAACTTACGGAAATCAAGATACTTGTTCAATGCATTAATATAGATGTTCGCTGTTGAAGGCTTGTAATGTGTAGCACAATGCTCTTTAAAATTCAGGAGGTTGTTTTTGTTTATTTGAGAAAATAAGTCAAAATAACTGTCAATCACGCGTGTGTAAGTGGTTATGGTGTTTTGTGACAAGTTGTGTTTTAATAAATAATCAGAAAAGTTATTGTTCATAAGACAAAATTTTTGTAAATAATAAAATTGGTTCTAGTATATTAAAAATTTTTATTATTATTGCACTCGTTTACCTTTCATTAATAATCTTTTTAACCATGTTAACAATAATTAGGAAAAGCAAATGGACAAAAATAATTGCCTTGTTTGTATTGGTTTCTTTCTTGTCAGAAATCATGCAACCCAAACAATTGTTTGCCATCGGCGGAGGGCCGAGCCAACCTGAAATGGCTGGTATTACACCAGTTGATACAGACCAATTGGTGGATTTGTTCAGCGGTGACTTCCATTACACAATCCTGATAATGACGGTGCCTGGGCCTAACGGTGGGTTTCCCATTAATTTGAATTACTATTCGGGAGTTGGCATGGAACAAGAGGCTACCTGGGTGGGTTTGGGTTGGAATCTTAACCCTGGGGCAATTAACCGTCAGGTAAGGGGGATTCCTGATGACTTCCGTAATGACACCATAAAAAAGTATTACAGCCGTCGGGACAACAACACTTTTTTATTCTCATATGGAGCTGATGGGGAAGTATATGGGGCTAATTTTGGAATTGGTTTGAGCGCAACCAAATCCTATATTTACAATACTTACAACGGAATTTCACTGAGCAACAGGTTTGGTATATCCGCATCGTATGTTAGGACTAAAGAGATAAAAGGCTATACGGAAGTAAAAGGACGAGCCACAATAGGTTATGGTATCAATCTGGATTCCGACAATGGAATAACACATTCTTTCTCCATGAATGGAGGCGGCAAAAATTTAAAGGCCGGATTCAATTTCGGATATAACAGTAAAAGTGGAACTTACACATTTTCAAATCAAATTTCTGTAGATTTTTCAAAGAACATTCCCACACACACCAACAGACCTAACCCAACCAACAAGCCAAATAGAGAATCTATAGATATCGGGTATGGAGGAAGTGTGGGGTCCTCTTTTTCAACCGCCGCCAGTCTTCCGCCCATCCATATCCCCCTTGCCAGTACCAGCTGGGGGCTATCATTTCAAGCTGGAGCAGCAGCTGCATATCTTGAAGGTGCCCGCTCGGTGAACAGCAATATCGTCAGTCAAGTCACGCCTGATGATTCTATTCCATTTTCTTCATACGGACTATTGTATGCAGATGGGGCGGACAGTTTGTCCATACAGGATTTTAATCGCGAAAAAGAACTGTGTGTTGACAAACATTCCCAAAACCTTCCTCTGCCCATCATGACTAACGACATATATTCGATAACCGGAGAACTGATGAGCGGGTCATTTCGTGCCTTCCGATCCGATTATGGCCATTTTTATGACAACCAGGTGAAAAACAGCACTTTTACCTGCGATGCTGGTGTGGATTTGGCTTTTGGAGAAGGTCTGCAAATAGGTGCCAATCTATCTTTCACAAGCGGAAAATCCTTTTCCGGGGATTGGCCTTCAAGTGATTATGACACTTTGATGTCATTTAAAGACAAACAGAAGTATTTCTTACAGGATTCCCAAACCATTCACCCATCATTATTTGAACCCTTTTATTTCAAAATGCTGGGGGAACAAACGGCATCAGATGTTGGCATGTTAGACTTGGTTGGTGGGAATAATGCCAGCAGTTTTCCCATAAAGCACAACTTTAAGTATACTGTAGGAGGGATAGACTACTCGTATTTTATCCCCGACAGCTGTTGGATTTCCCAACATCAGCAGGCAAATCGAACCAGAAGGACATATGTCGTTGAATACAAAACCAATGGTGAAGGGATAGGACGAAAAGACAACCACATTTCTCAATTTTCAATCCTTAATGCGGATGGGGAAAGATTTACATACGGCAAGACTCTTTATAATTATTTGGAAAAGGAGGTTTCTTTTTCTTTGTTGACTGAAAATAATATGATAGACAGCACTATCATTAAAGGGTTTGATGCAGCATGGGCTCAACAATCCACACCGAAAAATAATAGAGTGGGGAAAGAAAAATTATTTTCCTGCACAAAAACACCTGCTTATCCGTATTCCTATTTGCTGACCTCCATCACCTCGCCCGATTACATTGATCTCACAGGCGATGGTCCATCAGATGATGATTATGGATATTGGGTGAAGCTTGACTACGATGTAACATCCTCCGGTGATTCTTCATATTGCTGGCGAGTTCCTTACGAGGGCGCAAATTACCACATGGGTGATCGATCCAACATGAATGACGACTTGGGGAGTTTCTATTTTGGCAAGAAGGAAATAGCCTATGTGGACACCATCGGGACAAAAACACATTATGCCGTGTTCTACAAATCCAAACGGGATGACGCATACAGTGCAAATCCAGACAGTGAAGAAAGAGGAGGATATGGAGAAAACTCATGTGCACTATACAAACTTGACAGCATCAAGCTCTTCAGCAGGGAAGATCCGTCAGTCCCTATTAAAACAGCTGTGTTTGAATATGATTATTCTCTCTGTAAAGGAGTTCCCAACAACTCCAATATCGGGCAGGGTAAGCTGACTTTAAAAAAACTTTATTTTAAATATGCTAACAGCATAAAAGGGGAACAGGCACCTTACATATTTCATTATAGTGATTGCAATCCCGATTATGCACCGAAAAAGATGGACCGCTGGGGTTCTTATAAGGGGGATGCCAACTATTTCGAGCATTATGTCACTCAAAACGCAGATTCGGCAAATCTATGGGCTTCTGCATGGCTTTTGACAAGAATAGACCTTCCCGAAGGAGGGTCCATCGTTATTGAATACGAAAGCGACGATTATGCATATGTTCAGGACAAGCGAGCGATGTACATGGCGGAGGTTGACACCAGTACGACCTTTGAAAAGAAGGACGGTCATTATTATATTTTTTTCAAGAAGAAGGCAGGGACGAACGCCGCTGATTACATATCGGGGTTCAAAAACAACCTCATGTACTTTAAAATTGCTGTTAAATACAAAGCCTCTATGGTTCCTGATTACATACAAGGTTATGCTAAAGTCTTATCCGCGGTGAATGTTTCTGCTGGAATCGGAAGGCTTGAAGTTGAACCATACCCTGCTTATGATATACATCCTGTTTATTTTTTCGCATTACAATATTTGAAAAACAATCGTCCTGATTTGATGTTTAACGGTGCCGATGAGGCGGAAAACAGCAGTGATGCCGCTAGCTTTTTCAGGGCTCTGGTGTCAAAAGGGATCATAGATAAAGCAAACGCCATGTTCGGGAACAATGCCTTTTACCGTTTTTGCAACAAAAGCAAAGATTATCAATATATCAAGATTGGTGAACCTGGCATGCCATCATATGTCAGACTGAATGTTCCAGATAAAATAAAATATGGCGGTGGAAGCCGTGTCCGCTCTATCACCATGTTGGACAATTGGGATAAGTCAGACAGTAGTTTTTACCGTCAAGAATATTTCTACCGAAAAACTGAAAACGGAAAATTAATCAGCAGCGGTGTTGCAGAATATGAACCTACTGTAGGGGCCGAGGAAAATGCCATGCGCTATCCTGTATACGATACGGAAAATGATCTTTTCTTCATTGAGGATGAGATGTATAGCGAAGAACCATACGGAGAATCCTATTTCCCTGCAGCCAATGTCGGTTATAGCCAAGTGATAGTGAGAAGATATACTCCTCCGGGGGTGACACTTTCAACAGCAGGAATACAGCGATATGAGTTTTATACGGCTAAAGATTTTCCAATCATCGTCTCCCAAACAGATTTGGACATCAATGTCGAGCCCGTTCCGAATGTGCTTAATATTATTACCGCTGGTTTTAAACAAAGCAGTTCGTCCTGTTTTTCCCAAGGTTATTTGATAGAGCTGAACGATATGCACGGCAAGTAAAAGTCCATAAGTACATGTCCATACATGGTGAGCGTGTCAGAGGAATCATTGATTGCAGCCGTAGAAAAATCAGGTTACACCTCTAAAGTTGAATATTTTTTTCACACACAGGACCATTCAAGTGACCCCAGAATCGAAAACTGTGTTGATGTGTTGACCGAGGACGGGAAGACAAAAAAAATGCGGCTCGGAGAAACCTTTGATTTCGTAGTTGACCAGCGATACAATCATTCCCAGAGTTATGGTGGTGGTGTTTCGACCCAATTCATGCTGGGGGCTTATTACCCTCCCTTGATCGGTGTGTCCGCTATGCCTTCTGTGGACTGTTTTGAAGAAGATGTGAAATCAGTCGCGACTTCAAAAATCATATACCGCACAGGTGTCCTCAAAGAAACAAGAGCATATAATAACGGTTCAGTTGTGACCACGACAAACCTTCAATACGATCCGTATACAGGCAAACCTTTATTAACTAAAGTGACCAATGAGTTTGAGCAACCTGTCTACAATTATACTATGCCAGCTTATTGGTATTATCCTAACATGGGTAGTGCCGCGGACAATTACCGGGCCACATATTACGGAAACACTTTGTTGCCCAACAACACAAAAGTGTTTTCCAAATATGATAAAATATATTACAATGAGAACAGTTGCAATATTGATACCATCATATCCAATAATGCTGTCAGATGCTGGATTCCAAGCGGTCAAATAATACAACCCATACAGGGAAATGAGATTATCATGTCAAGGAACTCTAACCAGCTCAACACCATAGCAGCCAATATCACATCTCTGGTCAATCCTACAAACTTGGGTTCCAGGAGATTGCCCATAATAGAGCAAATCAATGAAAAAGACAACAACTGTTTCAGATTTGTCAAATGCTCTGGAGACTCTGCTCAATGGGTCAAAATCCTCTATGATTCTCCGTATGGGAATCTTTATTTCTTTGTTCGCAAAGACTATGACGAAAAATTCTGTGGACAAAACTTATCTTCTTTACTGAATGACACAAGTGTCAGACACCTTTGTTTTCATGTTCCTTTAGAGTTGGGGCACTCTATTTCGGATTATACTTTCTCTCAAGAAGGAAGAACCGTTACAATCTCCAGAGGTAACGATTATTCACGGGATTTCGAATGGAATGACCCCGAAGGTCTATTTGATGAGTGTTTGGACGGTGTACTCCAAGCATCCGCCACTGAATTCAAATCAAATTGGCAACATGATTATCAGGATGCGGGCACCATTTTGGCATGCAATGAGAATTATCTCGGTATTCCCAATATTTACAGGAATCTCCGATCTAATTTATATGTAGTCGATCGTAAACAGTCCGGGTTGCACGATCAATATATAACCAACATCGCCCAAGACGGAGTGTTTTCTTCTTTCTCGCTCTTCAGACATGGTATCGGCAATGCTGAAAACATGCAGAAGCCGTGGACCTGGACAGAAGAAATCACAAATTACAGTCCGTTTAATTTTGAAATCGAAAACAAAAATGCTTTGGGAATTTACTCTGCTGCATTATATGGTTACAAGAACTCTTTGGTGACAGCTGTGGCAAATAATGCCAGATACAATGAAATTGCATTTGACGGGTTTGAAAATGATGATCCGTCAACCAGTATTGGCAGTCAACGGGGGCATCTGAAACTATTGAACAACAGTGATGTTATTTCGATATCCTATGCCCATAGCGGGAAAAAATCATTACAAACCAATGCCTTGCAAATAGATCTCGGAAATGACTCCAAACTCGTATTACAGGATGGGGAAAAATACATTCTTTCCTGTTGGGTAAGAAAAAACACCTGTAACACTTTGGACAATTTGGGAGAGTCCTATGTATTAATGTATAGCGGTAGCACAACACTTGTAAAAAAAGAACCAAAGGTTGAGTGCTGGCAAAGGATAGAAGTAGAGTTTACATATGACGAATCTGCAAACTTATTGGAAATTAAACATGGACAAAATGAAGATTTCTATGTTGATGACATCCGTATCCAGCCCTATAATTCTACTTTCAAAAGCTATGTCTATAATCCCAACAACTACCGTCTGATTGCCGAATTGGATGAGAATAATTATGCAACATTCTACAACTATGACGAAGAAGGTATCTTAGTCCAAATCAAAAAAGAAACAGAACGGGGTATCATGACCGTGCAAACCTCACGCCAGAATCTTAAAACTAAAAGAACAACCCCTTAATCACATCTGCCATGAAAAGTTGTTTTTTTAAGAGTCTATTGATATTGTCAATCTGTCTTTATGGATTTTCGGGCATTGCTTTCCCGACAATCTACTCTTCCAGCATTGGCTTTAAAGAAGAGTCAAAGGTACCGGAATACTACCCTGGGGACGGGGTTCATGTAGTTCTCAAAAAAAATGAAAAATTTGTTTTTGTATGGCCTGAAAAATGGTCTTCTGACTCCGTCGTTTCCTTTAAACTTGTCCGCATAGAAAAAGGGCAGAAAGCCAAAGATGCAATTAAAGATAATATTCCCGTTTACCAGAATGACAGTGTAACATGTTATTATCTAGAATATCCGCAGGAATCGATGCCACTTCTCATGGGTGACTATGCATGGCAACTAAAGGATTGCCATGGCAACACGCTTCTGCAGACAAGATTTACGATAGATACGATTTCATCATCAAAATATGATGTTATTATTCATGAAAACATCTGGATGTATTTGAAAGAAAAATTGGATGGGAGTTATCAGGTTTCTTATGACAAATCATTGAAGATTCATTATTTTGAACCATATACAATCAGTTCCACGCAACGTCTTCGATTCTGCATTTACGACAACCATCGGAATGTTGTCTTAAAAACCGATGATTCGGGTACTATGATCAACTACTCATACGCAGTCCAATCACCGTTAATTCAATCAGGCGACAACTGGGTTACCATACCTTTGGGGAACAATTGCCAGTATAATCAGATATATTATCTGGAAACTTGGGATGCAAAGGGAGACAGATTGTTTTTGCGGTTCAAATGCGTTTCTAAAAAAATAGACATTGGCCCAAACAATAACGAAACGGAGGAATATGAATAGACTATTAGTGCTTGTTGTTGTTTTTTGCGGATTGCTTCTCCAGGGATTTGGATCCGAAGAGGTCTTTACAAAGTTCTTGAGAGGCAGTCAGATAAGTCCATCCACAGAACTGACACTAAACCCCCGTCGTTATGATTATACTAATTGGACTGTTGTGCATCCGGTGCTCTCTGTCAGACTGTATCTTGCAGAAGATCGGTGGCAACTTCGATATCAGGATTCACAGTGTTCGGTTGTATTCACATTAGATCTGGTGAACGAGAACAATGTTCATCAGATTGTCACCGACACTTTGTCTGTAAATTACTTCTGGTTCAATTCTTACAAAGACATTGATGTCCATAAATACATCGATGTCAAAGCGGCAACATTAACAGTGATGAACACTTCCGGCAATTTGACGGATGACATATTTCTGGAAATGCAATTGCTGTATCCCCGATTTACCCAAACGGAAAACATCGATGCCGTCTCCGGGGTTTGGAGGCAGTATAAAGAGAACTCCAATGAACTTTTGATAACATGGAACTATAAGGACGGAGTCGATGAGTATGATTTGGAATGGCTTTTTGTTGACAACCCTGCCAATATTTCGGGGATTCCATACGATTTTAGAAACGCCACACGAATCACGACATCCAATAATTATTATTCAGTAACTCTGGCATATCCGAAGGGTACTATCCTATATAGAATCCGAGGAAGAGGGACACACTTTGCAAACAATACATTATATCCTGTTGTTGGCCCGTGGAGTTTTTCACCATCAAACACGGACACCTTACCGCCTGTTTCAACACTTTACAGATTTGATTACAACGGGTTGGAAGACAGTTTGACATGGCAATACACGGCTTCATTTGCGGAAGATGGCAAAAGGGCAGAATCCATCTCCTTTTATGACGGTTCTCTTCGAAAACGACAAGAAGTTGCTCTTGTGCATTCTGACAGTTTGGCGGTGGTAAGTGAGTATTTTTATGACCATGTGGGGAGACAGGCGCTCCATGCCATCCCAGCACCCACTCCGAGTCAAGGCATACGCTATTATGGGACGCAAGGTGCATCGCACGGCTTATTTAACGGGGATTATTGGAAAAACGACTATGATGCGGATTCAACATTGTATCGCAACAAGATTTTTCCAAACAATGCTGGCAGTGCAATTTATTATTCCGCCAACAACCCATTTGTCAATTCCGCCAAATGGCCCACAATCAACCAGACTCCTTTTGACAGCGGATACACATACTCCCATACGCGCTATATGAATGACGGCACCAACAGAGTTCATTCACAAAGCATGCCTGGATCCGTTTTCAAATTGGGCGGAGGCCGTGAAACAAAATATATGTATGGCAACCCTTCCCAATCCGAACTTGACAGATTGTTTGGGAACGAAGTCGGTGATGCATCACATTACCAAAAGGTAATTAGTATGGATGCCAATGGAGAGGTGTCGGTTTCCTATTATGATATGAAAGAGCGCCTCATTGCCTCTGCAATAGTGCCTTCAGTTGCTGATACCGCTCTGCTTGCTGTTGACAGCTCAACAGATGCTCAACCCTTGACCGATATCATATCATTCAATGAAAGCAACCGTGTATATACGCGCAATATCGCCGTCGGAAAGGCCTCCACTTATGATTTTCAGTATTCATTGTTACCTGCTTCTCCGTTGTGTGACACTTGTGGAAACGAACACGGGTGCATAGATTGCCGGTATCTGGTCATTTTCAGTCTTTGGGATTCGGACAATCTTCAGTATATTTTCAGAGATTCGGTCGTTCTTTCTTCCGGTCATACATTATCCCACAACTATTCGCTGTTGCCGGGCAATTATCAACTTTATAAAAGTGTCTCGCTGCGGGAAGACGAGAACACAACCGCTGCATTCCAGCTTTTTGCAAACAGGAACCGTTCATGTGTACATTATGACTCGGCTGCTATCGCCTTGTGCTATACTGTTTGTGAAGAATATGCGATGCAAATGGAAGGTATCCCGTCGCCTGATACGACCAATCCTCGATATGTCGATTATTTAAAAGAGTGCCAGCACCAGTCATATAATCCAAATACAGAATGCGAAGCCAAATTGGAAGCGATGTTGGCGGACATGAGTCCCGGAGGCCAGTATTTTGACAATATTAAAAGTTGCTGCCCTTTTGACACAAATTGTTTTTGTGATGAAAATCATGACATCAATGGATTCTTGAATTCCATCTGCGAGTGGAGATTAGATGAGGATACCTCTCTAAGAAGAATTCTCCAAGAATTGATGGTGAATTCCTTCGGCAACGACTTTTGGGATAGCCTAAGATACTATTGGAAAAAGGAATATGCCGAGATTATGCTTAAGTATCATCCCGAATATCATTTATATAAAGCGTTCTGCGATTGTGGGAATAAAGATGCCCAGAGCACATTTGATAGTATATTTTTTAACACGAACTCTTTTGCAGAGGCTAAACAACTTGGATTATTAAACCCTGTTGGACTACCGGTGGATGATATCCCTGCCGTTTACAAAGACATGGGTGTCGGATATTTGCCTTATGAGGCCAATATGATAGATCCTTTCTTCGATAAAGATACTGAATGTTGTCGTGAAAACATAGAGACTCGTCGCTCTAAAATGGCTGACAGATTGTTATCCTATATTTCATGGAACGATGAAGGTCAGTTATACATCAGCCTTTGGTTCCTGTTGTTCAACCCCAGCCATGAACCTGTTGGGCATTCTTTAGACTCGGCATTGAACAATTTCCAAACATCCATAGTGCAAACTTGGGCTGACCAATATGGATGTTCGCTGGAAGATGCACAATGGAGACTTTTCAGAAGCATTTATCTGTATTTGAGAGATGAACTAAAATACAAACTGCTTCCCGAGTGCCTTCAGACTTGCAACCTCTCCAATCCAGACCACAACTGTGATAGCTTGGTGTCGGAAGACAAGTCGTGTTGCAACAAGAATCCGCAGCTTGAATGGGGGCAATATGAATGGTGGGCAGATACATTTGACCCCAAAATATTGGATTATTGCGAATATTTTCTGCGGGCGGACACTTCCTGCTCCAGCATTCCCCTCACCACAGATTCTTGCAATTCATTCAATTGCGGGTATCAAATCAGGTTTTTGTGTAACCCAGTCTATGCATTGAATCTTGACAATTATTTAACGACAGCTGATTCTTCCCAGGGAACCGTTTATAGGAATTGTTGTGCAGATTGTGAGGCGTATGCAAATGTGTGGATGGCTGATTTGCATGATTATCTTCTTGAAAATCATCCAGATATTTTATTTGACACTCTGGCTTGGATTGCGTTAAGACAAAAACTCATCTCATGGTGCATTGAGAGTTGTGATTCTTCCCGGCAGAATTATGATTCAAACAGGCTGCAGCGTTTTGTTCTTGATTCATTGCTTAGTCTGTTCGGGGACAGTTGTTTTGTCGTTCTTGACAGAAGAGGCGAGTTTTTGGTGGATTGCGGATGCAATAACTATCAGGCTGAACTGAACGCCCATGGTTTGACATTTTGGAGCACTCCGGACTCTATTGTAAAGTCTTTGTCAAGCATTATCGATCAGGATTTATACGGTTATATAGCCGATTGGAATCATTATTGTATGAGGGAGAGATATCTTAACATGTTAGAAGGTAATGATGACACCACTTCCTTATATGAACTTGAATTTCCAGAGGCGTTCCGTTGTTATCCCGATTTGCCCGACAGTGTTCTTTGCCAATTGCAAGCGATATTAGATGCCGCAGCAAAAGATACAGCGTCTTTGTACAGAGCATTGGACAGTCTTGTCGCTGTCCGGCATCAACAATACGAGTCGCATTGTATGGATAATGTATTTGAACAGATGACCATATCCAATTCATCGTCGGAATTCCTTTATACCTTGTATTATTACGATCAAGCTGACAATCTTATTAAAACCATTCCCCCTGAGGGTGTCTGTGTCATTACTGATAGGAGGACTCTAGACAGTGTTGCGCAATACAGACGGGATGTTGCTTGCTATGATTCTATCGGTCCCGGATTTATACACCCGAAGCATACAATGGCAACAAATTATCGGTACAACACCCTTAATCAAGTTGTTCAAAGTTATCTTCCCGATCATGACAGCGTTACAGTTGTTTATTACGATATTTTGTCCCGTCCTGTTTTGAGCCAAAATGCCGAACAAAGAAAAAACCACAAATACAGTTATACCCTATATGATGATTTAGGTAGAATAATTGAAATAGGACAAGTGCAAAATGCCAATCCCATCACGCCTAAAGATGTTTTGGATAATGCTATTGTAAATAACTTTATAAATGTTGATGGCATTAAAAGCGAGATAACGGTCACATATTACGATGAGCCTCTTAGACCAAGTCTTCTCCAAAAAAACTTGCGAAATCGCATTGCGGCAACCGCTTACTACAATACATCTTTTTCAAACCCTATAACATTCCAGACCGCCACACATTACGGCTATGATATACATGGTAATATAAACTGTTTGATCCATGAGATTCCTGATTTGTCTGGTTTTGGTCGCAAGAATATTATGTTGGATTATGAATATGATTTGATAAGTGGTAATATCAATAAAATGGTTTTTCAAAATGGGTTCGAAGAACAAGTAACACACAGGTATCGCTATGATGCAGACAACAGGCTTACGCATGTATATACCAGCAACACTGCGATAATCAAAGAATTAACCTTCTCGTCCCAACCACACACAACTTTCATCCCATTGGAACATTTGGAAGCACGGTACTTTTATTTACCCAACGGATTGTTGTCTCGCATAGAGTTAGGACGGAAACAAATACAAGGTATTGATTATGCCTACACACTTCAAGGTTGGTTGAAAGACATTAACGGATACAGGACGGTTTCGTTATTTAACGATTATGCCACCTACGATATGGGTATGGATTGTTACGGATCCTCTGCTCATAACAGGATTTTTGCTCAAGATGTCTTCGCTTCATCTTTGATGTATTACCAAGGAGACTATGCTCCAGTTGCAGGTAATAATTATTTTAACAAGGATGCTTCTTCAGCGGTTTCTCTTTATAATGGCAATATCGCTGCGCTTACAACCGGACACTATGATTTAGGTAACGATCCATTGCTTAAATTATTCCGATATGACAAGCTTAATCGCATAAAACAGATGAGAACATCAAGGCTGAATGAGTTAGGAACGAATTGGACTGCGCCATCAACTAAATATTCTGCAGATTACACATACGATTATAACGGAAATTTTAGATCTTTGCAACGCTATGACAAAAACGGTCAAATTCTGCACAACATGAGATATAAATATTTTGACACCACCAGCAACCGGCTTTCAAGAATTGTTGCGACAGGGATAAATGCAGGTCAATTTTATTATGATGCTGTGGGAAATCTTAAACAGGATGATCTGGGGAATGTTTCTGTCACATGGAATTCACAAGGAAAAGTTCAATCCTTGAGTAAAGGCAATTCCATACAACTCGAGTTCCGATACAGTCCGGATGGACATCGTCAAGTAAAGCAATCCGGAGATACCAGTTATTATTATTTACACGATGCAACTGGAAATGTAATGTGTATATATAAAAATTTAAATGACACACTAACAGCCATAGAGCGTCCTTTTTATGGAAGCAAAAGATTAGGTGAAATCAAGCAGGAGGTGTCTATTCTCCCTGGCGGTCATGCAGTGCTGAAAAACAATCATACAATCGGATTGCGGGAATATGAAATGACTGACCACCTCGGAAATGTAATGGCAACATGTTTAGACAGGAAACACTTGCATATTGACAGCGAGGAGAACCTATTTTATGAACCATATATTACGATGTCAACGGATTATTATCCTTTCGGACTCCCTCTTCCAGCACGAAGTGCCTATATTCCCCATTATCGATACTTTTTTAACGGCAAGGAGGCAGACAATGAGGTATACGGTGAAGGCGGTTTTCAAAACTACGGTTTTAGGGTGTACGACACCCGTTTGGGACGATTCTGGGGTGTTGATCCG